>ERZ772960.1449-NODE-1449-length-18914-cov-2.748767_pt1 | contig 18914 bp, 12 predicted proteins | sample MGYA00580678_ERZ772960 | MGnify/ENA primary metagenome ERZ772960 (study PRJEB29015, sample SAMEA2737930) | human oral metagenome | biome: human oral; feature: human-associated habitat; material: dental | place: China | collected 2059 ... | reverse complement strand
ACTTGAAGATAACGAACTATCCTTTTGCTGCGGGAGGCGTATTTATGATGAAGTCGGAAGTCGGAACGATTATTAGGCGCGGACACGTTTGTCAAGTGCTTTGCGCACAATCCCGTATATTTTTAAGCTTCACGAGGTACTTTATGAAAAAAGCATTGTTTGCTTTGATTCCCGCATTGTTGTTTGCGTCCTGCAAATTTTGGAACGAACCTATAGAAGAATTCTTTAGTTATTGGAGCGCGGAGGCATACGTAACAGGCTCCGACGTGAAAGTTCCCACTCAACGCGACAGCTCCGGTGTTACCAGCATTGCTTCCGGCGCGGACGCGGATATTCTTTTAAGCGCGTCAAATCCTAAGAGTTTCCGTTTTATTATGCCTACTGCGGGCAACAGCGAGATGATTAAGTTTACGGGTTTAAGTGCGCAGCCCGTTCCGGGTACGGATTACTCGCTTACTCAAGTCTCTTCGGACACTCTCAAGCTCACATACAAGTCGGCATTTCTGAAGACACACGAGTGGGGAACGGCAGACTTGGGCACGGAGCTTACCTTGTACGCGGATGACGGCAGAAAGTTCGTCAAGCCTTACGTATTTAATCTTAAAGCGAACACTCCGCCGCCGACTCCTTCATTTGTTTTGGCAAAGACTACATCTTCGGGGAAATACGTGCTGTGTCTGCAAGTCCCCGACATGAATGTATCTTGTTCCGGCGGAACGCTCCACCAAGACATTGCAAAAATCAGCATAGACGGCACCGAATACGATTTGAAGGTAAACGGGACGAAAGAGGATTTTGTAAAACCCGACACCGCAAAGTTTATCGGCAATACGGCAGTAGAACAGCTGACAGGCTCGCCCGCAGTTCCGTCCGGTAAGTGGATTTTATACTACGAAACCGAGGTTCCGGTCGGCGGAGCGTATCACGAATATCAAGTCTTCCTTACGGACGAAATGGGTCTGGTTTCGGGGACCATTAAGGCGGGTACTGCGACCAACGAACCGCCTGCCGAAATCGTTACTGTAACGGCGGGCGAGCAGGGTACGGGAAGCGGAACCTCCGATACGGATCCTTTCGTCATAAAAGTAGCGGCAAGCGCACCCGAAGCGCGGCTGGAAATTAAAAACGTTGCAGGGACAACCGTTCACTGCACGGTAACGGAAGTCGTCGGTACGGCGGCTCCTGCACGGTACGACGGCAATCCCGTTACTTTCCCGCTCGGATTGGATAGCAAAAACGAGAAAACGTATAAAGTCGAGTATTACACTGACGGCATCGGTTATAAGTCCAATGCGGTAAAGACGAAGTATTACAAAGTCCTAAAACAACACACTGTTACGTTTAATGCAAACGGCGGAAAATACGCAGACAATACGACGGTGAACATTGTGCTTGTCCCGCACAACCATACTGCAACCGCGCCTGCAACGCCGCCGACACGTACCGGTTACACGTTCGGCGCATGGTACACGGATTCCTCCGGCACAAGCGTGTGGAATGCTGCAACGCCGATAACCGGCGACACCACGATTTTCGCAAAATGGACTTCAAACACGGGGACAGCATATAAGGTTGAGCATTATCAAGAGAAGACTGACGGAGTGGGACAATATCCTGCAAGTCCGCATGAAACTGATAACTTGACCGGCACAACGGGAGCTAACATCTCCGTAACGCTTAAAACATATCCGGGATTTGAGCTTGATAAACAGGAACCTGAATCCCCTTCAATTGCGGCGGACGGCAGCACGGTTGTCAAAGTATACTATAAACGCGAGAGCATAACCGTAACGTTCAAGCTGGACGGCGGAACTATAGACAGCAGTACGGCAAATGTAACGCGCACAGGCAGATTCGGCACCGCATTAACGCCTCCGAGTCCCGTCAAGACAGGCTATACCTTTAACAGTTGGCAGCCGGTCGGGGCTGCGCCGGCATTGTCCTCAACATTCCCTGCAAGCGATACCACGTATACGGCGCAGTGGATACAAGTCTATACCGTTAAGTTTAAGGTCGAGGGAGGAAGCGGCGGTAAGCTGAAAGGCGAATACAACGGCGAGTCTAAAGAGGCAAGCGGCACAACCCAGCAGGAATTTGCAAATATTCCGGCAGGCGGCACTATAACCTTTACTGCAACGCCAAATGAGGGAAAGGGTGTTAAATCATGGACGGGTGTAACAGCAACGCCGCTTGACAGCGCAACGGCGACGCTTCCCGTAACCGGCGACGCAGCCGTTAGCGTCAAGTTTTACCAGTCTGAAATAACCGGTACAGTCGGAAGTACAAGGGCATGGCGCAGCCTTTTGGAGGCGATCAAAGCCGCGCCCGAAGGCGCAACACTCAAAGTCAGCGGTACGATACAGGCGACGAACAACGGTTCCGGCGATACTGCAAATTATGGTGAAATTGTTATCAATAAAAACCTTACGATTGAAGGCAAAAACGGCGCGGGGACAGATATCCTTGACGCAAACGAAAGCGCATTCGGCACGGCAAGAGCGCACCGCATATTCCACGTGGCAAGCGATAAAACGCTCACGCTCAAAAACCTTACGCTTAAAAACGGCAAGAAGGCCGGAGGCAACGGCGGCGGCATCTATTCGGAAGGTACGTTGACGCTTGAGAACACGAACATCGAAGGCAGCACGGCGGCAAACGGAGGGGCAATCAGCAATCGCGGCACTTTGAGCATAACCGGCGGCACATTCAGTAAAAATACCGCGACATCGGACGGCGGCGCAATCTATTCAAACAGCGGCACGGTAACGCTCAACAACGCAACCATCGGCGGCACGGCGGCGGACGCAAACAAAGCACAAAACGGCGGCGGTATCTGCCTTGACGGAGCATCCTCAACGGGTACCATGAACAGCGGCACAATTTCCTACAATGAGGCAAAGCATACCAACGACGTATCTAACGGCGGCGGAATTTTTATTCTAAGATCTGCTTCTTTTACGATGAACGACGGCACTATAAGCAACAACAAAAGTATTAAAAATAGTAGTGCAGTGTCATACGGCGGCGGTGTATGTATAAAGGGAAATGGTTCTTCCGGTAATCATGCCAAATTCATCTTCAAAGGCGGAAGTATCACATCCAATACCGCAAATTATGGCGGCGGCGTTCAGATGACTGAAGGCGGTATCTTTGAGATGGGCGGAACATCCCAGATTCCTAGTATCACCGGCAATACGGCTTCGCCGGGAAACGGCGGCGGTGTTGCGGTAGGCGGTGCAATGAAAATGATGGGCGGCAGGATTGCAGATAATACGGCGGGAAACGGCGGCGGAATATTTTTGTGGAGCAGCAGAGCGGGGCAAATTAGTCTTGATATGTCAGGCGGTCTTATACAAGGAAATACCGCCGCCGACAAAGGCAAGGGGATATGTTTTTTCCTAGGTAGCGGTAATAATAAGCTTAAAATGAAGATGTCCGGTACGGCAAAGGTAGACTCGAACAATGACGTGTATTTGCACAGTGTAAATACAATCACTGTTGACGAATCGTCGTTTACCCCTCAGGGCGGCGGTAAAGCGGCGACGATTACGCCGGAAAACTACAGCGCGGGCAGGCAAGTGCTTTCGGGTACTGCACTCGGTACGGAACACGGCAAGTTCGAGGTAACGCCGGACGTAAGCGGCAACTTTTGGGCAGTAACCGAGGACGGAAATCTGGCTCGTTTTGTAGACGGCAGTAAATCCCTCGCGTGGAAGAATCTCAAAGATGTCGTTAACGCCGTTCAAGAAGGAGACACCATCATCATAGCGAACACGATAAAAGCGACAGATGACAGCGGCAACAAGGGTGAAATACGCATCGACAAAAACCTTACGATACAGGGAAACACCGGTAAGACTTCGGATATACTCGATGCAGACGGCAAAAACCGCATATTCTCCGTGGCCAACGGCAAAACGCTTACGCTTAAAAATCTGACGCTCGAAAACGGAAGCGGTGATTATGGCGGCGGCATTCGTGCTGATTCCAACTGCACGCTCACCATGACGGGCTGCATCCTAAAAGGCAATAAGGTAAATAGGCTTGGCGGCGGCATTTATGCAAGCAATACTACTATTACCATGAAAGACTGCACTCTTACCGGCAATGTAGCGCACGAGCCCAGCGGCACTGCTTCAGGCGGCGGCATTTATGCAGACAATAATAAAATGGTCACCATAGAAAACTGTACGTTTACCGGCAATAAGGGAGACTACGGCGGGTGCATTAGAACAGACAGTAGTATCATCACTCTTACCATAAAGAACTGTACGTTTACCGGCAATAATGGACGTTTCGGCGGCTGCATTTATGCAGCAAACTCTACCGTAACGATTGAGGGCGGCTCTATCGGCGGCACGGATGCAGGAAAGGCAAACAACGCGACCGATAGCGGCGGCAGCGGCGGCGGCTTATATATTGGTAATAACACCACGTTGACGCTCAAAAATTGCACCGTTACCGGCAACACGGCACTGGAAAAAGGCGGCAGCGTATATGTAACGGGATATAATGCAAAACTCATCATGGAAGGAAGCACAACCATTACTCCTGCGGCAGACAAAAACGACGTGTATTTGGAAAACGACAAGATGATAACCGTAAACGATATGCTCTTCCCGCAGGGCGGTACGGCGGCGCGTATTACGCCTGCCGCCTACAGCACGACTACGAAAGTGCTTGACGGCAGTAAAGTCGGCACGGAACACACGAAGTTTACGGTAACGTCGAACGGCAGCGAGCAGTGGAAAATAGACAGCGACGGCAAATTGAAGCGGAAGTAAAGGATGAGGGAAAACTTTGTGCGCGCTGCAAATCCCGTAAAATATAGGCGGTGCAGAGACACGCACAAAGTTTTAACTTGAGGCGGCAGCCGGGATAAAAGCCGGCAGCCGCCTTGTTTTTTTAGGAGCAGAGGGACGGCGGAAACTCTGTTATGCCGTTCATCCTCCGTTCCCTGCCGCTTGCGTCTTCCGTTGCCGACCGGCTTTGAAACTTGTAGCGGACGGTAAATCGGTTAGGTTCTTTACGCATTATTCTCCCGTCCTCCGCGGACTTTATAAAAGTCGAAATTTTAGGTAATATTTAATCTAAAAGTACAAAACTCTATTGGGGATGCTAAAAAGTGCGGCTGAAATACCGCGCCGCTAAAGGCTGAAGTCAAAAAAACGCCGAAGCGTTTTTTATTTATAGGAGGAATTATGCTTGAAGAATTGAAAATGCCGATTGCAGAGCTTAAAGAAGATATTATGAACGTTTGGGGGCGTCTTTGACTCCGCTTCCATAGAAAAAAAGATTGCGGAAAAGACGGCTCTTACGGAAGAGCCTGCGTTTTGGGACGACCACGCCAAAGCCGAACGCGTTATGTCCGATGTGCGAAAGCTCAAAAAACGCATTGAACCTTGGAAAGAAATGCTTTCGGAGCTTTCGGACTTGGAAGCGATGTACGAGCTTGCCGAAGAGAGCGGAGATGCAGCCGACGAGGACGAAACGCGTAAAATGCTTGCCGCCGCAAAAGCAAAGTTTGAAAAACTTAACATATTGAATCTTTTATCGGGCGAAGTAGACCAAAACGATGCGTTTATTTCGATTCATGCGGGGGCGGGCGGAACCGAAGCCGAAGACTGGACTGCGATGCTTAGCCGTATGTATACGCGCTGGGCTGAACGGCACGATTATAAAATCGAAATTGTAGATCAGCTGGAGGCTGAGGGCGGCTTAAAGTCGATTACGATGCAGATTTCAGGCGACTATGTGTACGGATATTTAAAGTGCGAAGCCGGAATCCATCGGCTTGTGCGTATCAGTCCGTTCGATTCAAACGCGCGGCGGCACACGTCTTTTTCAAGCGTATACGTTTATCCTTTGCTCGACGATTCTATTGAAGTCGATATAAAGCCGGACGATTTACGCGTCGACACATACCGCGCAGGCGGAAAAGGCGGTCAGCACGTCAACAAAACGGAATCTGCCGTGCGTTTTACGCACATTCCGACGGGAATCGTCGTTGCCTGTCAAAGCGAACGCAGTCAGCTTATGAACCGCGCTTCCGCGATGAGTATTCTCAAGTCTAAATTGTACGAGTACTACCGTCAGAAAAAAGAGGAAGAGAATTCCAAATTCAACGGCGAAAAGAAGGATATTTCATGGGGAAACCAGATACGTTCTTACGTTTTTCAGCCGTATACGATGGTAAAAGATCATCGTACAAAGTGCGAATCGGGAAATATTCAGGCGGTGATGGACGGAGATATAGACCAATTTATGGACGCTTATCTTGTTGCAAAGTGGAAAGGTCTTCCGATGGATGCGGACGGCGGGGATGAAGTGTAAAGTTTTTCCGAAAAATACGTTCTTTGCACTGTTCCTGTTTGCTGCGGGCTTGGGAAGTTTTGCTGCGGAAGCTAAAAAATGGACTTTGGCTGCGGAAGAGTTTACGTTTACGCAAAAAAATGCGGAAACGCCCGCTTTAAAAGCCGCCGTGTCCGCAATTCCGTCCATCATGCTTGAGCAAATCACCAAAAACATGAACCGTATGCCGCGCGCACAGGAACGGCTTGACCGTAAGCTTTACGAGCTGCAAAAGGAAAGGCTTTCGCTTTTTTTGCAGCTCTCAAATGAAGTCCGTACGCGCGATTCGATTTTTTTGAACGGATATTCAAAGCGCAAAACGGCGTATGAAATCAAAAAGCAGAACGCAAAAATTGCGGATATCCAAAAAAAAATAGGTGCAAACTTAAAGTCCGCTTTTGAAGAGGAAAGTTTTTTTGATGTGCAAATTGCGGCGGACTTGGAGCGGCAAAAACGGCTCGATGAGGGTGATGTCGTAAGCGAGGAGCGGAAAAAAGAAAACATTTTTATTTTGCTTTTTAAAGACCTTGCAAAAAAACGTAAAGTGCAGGAGCCGGTTCTTGAAGAAGTCGTAATTTATCAAAACGATTTTTCAAAGCTGTTTGCCGCTCCCGAAGAAACGCGCGCGAAAGGTTATGCAAGTTTTGAATTTGAAAAATCTTGCGTTGACGGCGGAATACAGGGGCTCATAACCGGCAAAATCACTGTGTACGGCTCGTATCTTTCCGCTGCGGTAACCTTGTACGAGTATCCCGGCGCAAGGGAAATAGGACACGCTACGGATGTCGGCGGCGTTGATGAAATAGGTTTTATTGCGAAAAGGCTTGCGTCTTCACTTATTCCGAAAATTTCCGACAGTATGCCGATTGAAATTCAAGTTTCCGTAAAACCCGATGATGCCGCCGCAAAAACCGTTCTTACCGTTGACGATTCCGTTTACCGCTCTATTCCGGAGACGCTTGTGCTGGGCAGCGGCGTTCATACGCTCGGTTTTGAAGCCGAAGGTTATATGTCCGCTTCAACCTCGTATTCATTTACGGGAAACCGGCGTTTTTCGGTCGAAATCGAAATGCGGGAAAAAAAGGACGGCGCGTTTACGCTTGCGCTGAAAAAAGATTTTTCGGGCGACCTTTTTGCCGACGGAGAGCTTGCCGCAAGTTTTAAAAGTGATGAGCGTTTTACTTCCATTAAGATAAACGACGGAAATATTTTGGGGCGTTTTATTTCGGAAGACGGAACGGGCGCGGATTATTTTATTAAAGATTCTCTTGTGGAGGACGGGGCGAAACTTGTTCTCAATGCCAATCCGTTCGACCGCAATGCGTATATCGAAAAACGGCGCAAGCTGATGTATTCTTCTTACAGCGCGCTTATCGTTTCGCTTATTCCGACATTTTATTGCTACGGAAATTATTTTTCCGCAGCCTCCGCCTACAATAAACGATATGACTATTCTTACGAGGATGCCGCAAAGTGGCAGACTGCATCGAATGTAACGACTGGAATCAGTATTGCCTGCGGTGCGTTTTTTGCATACGAGCTGACAAGATATTTGCTTGCGGCAAATACGGTTCTTCCGGCGGAGGCAAAAAAGATGAGTCCCCGGCGGGAGGCGAAAATCCGTGCGAAGGAAGAAAAAGCGCGTGCGCTTGCAGAAAATGCGGATTCGGAAAAAAAAGAAAATACTGAAGAATTAAATACCGAAGAATCCGAAATAAGTGCTCCGGAAAAAGCAGAGGCTGCAGGAGATTGAAACCGTCCGGAACCTTCCGTCTTAAAATGTGTTTGCAAGTTGCTTAATTTTTTGTGTTAGTACAAAAAGCGAAAAAAAGGTATGATAAAAGCATGGGAAAGATGTCATTTGCGCAAAGATTGCGCAGTTTATTTGTGCGCAGAGAAAATGCGGAATTTTACGATGATTTGACCGATGCGCTTATCGAAGGCGATGTCGGCGCAAAAACCGCTTTTGAAATCACGGAGCTTTTGGAAAAAAATTGCGCCAAACAGCATATTTCAAACGAAAACGGTATTTTGCTTGAGCTTAAAAATATTCTTTTGACATACGTAAAAACTGAAGAATTTTCATTTGTACCGGACAAGACGAATATTTGGATGCTTTTGGGCGTAAACGGAGTCGGAAAAACGACTACCGCCGCGAAGCTCGCATATCATTTTAAGTCCGCAACGGAGAATCTTGTGCTTGCCTCGGCGGATACGTTCAGGGCTGCCGCAATAGAGCAGCTTGCTCTTCATGCGGAAAAAATCGGTGTGCGGGTTGTGAGCCATCAGCACGGAGCCGATCCGGCAGCCGTTGTTTTTGACGCGGCTTCTGCGGTTCAGGCGCACGGCGGCGGACTTGTCCTTGCCGATACTGCAGGAAGGCTCCACAACAAGGAAAATCTTGTGCGCGAGCTGCAAAAAATCGACCGTATATGCCGCGAAAAATCCGATGAAGGCTGTTATAAAAAACTTTTGGTTGTAGACGCAACTACGGGACAAAACGCATTGCGTCAGGCGGAAGCGTTTAATGAAGCCGTCGGAATAGACGCACTTATTCTTACAAAATACGATTCTACTGCAAAAGGCGGAATTGCACTTTCCATCGGAAAAGAATTGGAGATTCCCGCCGCATTTGTGTGTACCGGTGAAAAATACGCGGACATCGCACCGTTCAACGCGGAAAAATACGTCTCCGAGTTTTTGGGACTTTAGATTGAATTCTTTTTTACGCCGTTTGTCGTTTTTTTGCATATCGATTTTTATCGTTTCTTCTTTAGCTGCAAAAGATTACGATTTTGAATACCGTAATTTTTTCTTTGAACTTTGGCGTTACGAATATACGGGGACGTCCGGCTATCCCGGGATTGAAAAATATTCCGGCGTTTCAAAAACACCTGCTTTTATTGCGGCGGGAACAAAATGGACTTTAAGACTGGGAGCCGCCCGTATAATTGATTTTTTTATGCAGGATTATATCGGCGTTTTTGATGTTTCGATTTTGTACGATGAGGCTTCCGACGACGGACAGTGGCTTGAGTCTATCGATGTACCGGAAGAATTGGATGAGATTCAAAAGGAGATTTTTGAAAAAAGCGGTACGGCAGAAAATGCGAAAATACGGGAATCAAGTTTTACCGATACCGAAAAAAAATTGAGATTTTATTCGTTTAATGACGAATCTTTGTCGCTCCAAAAAACTCAAGACGGATACGTATCGGTAAATTCCGACAATAAAACCACCGTCCGGAAATTTTACGATAACGCTTTTCGCCTTTATAAACGGGAGTTTTGGGATTTTAGCGGCGGACAGGAGACTTTAGGGGCGGCAAAAACGGAAGATTATGTTTATGCGGATGGAGCAAAACCTGTTTCCGCGCTTATTACGGAAGCGTCAAGCCGGACGGAGATTTCCTACGACGATACGGGACGCATAATTTTGTCAAAGGTTTTTGCCGCCGAAAACGAATCGTCTGAAAAATCGGAAAATAAAAATAATGAAATCCCCGAAAAAAAAGATTTTGTTCTTAAAAGCATGACGAGTTTTTCTTACGGCGAAAACGGAAAACTTACGGAACGTTATTACGAATTATACGATTACCGCCGCGGAAAATTATCGGGTACGGAGACGCGGCGCGAAGTCTACGAGCATAAAATTGAAGGCGGAGAGCCGGATTATTATTTTTACGAAAACGGCGCGCTCCGCATAAAGCGTATTTACTCCGGCGTTGACACGTATACGGCGTATATGTATTTTGACGGCGGATATTCTTCCGAAAGCGTATATGAAAACGGACGGCACGTGCGGGATTTGTTCTTTTTGTACGGTAAACTTGTCAGGAGCCGGAATTATGAATAAAAAAAATATTTTTTCTTCGTGGGCATGGATTTATTTTGTGTCGCGGCGTTTTTCTTCCGTTGACCGCAAAGGACGCTCCGCCGTAACCGGATTTCTTGCCGCTCTCGGTATTGCGCTCGGCGTTATGACGCTTATTACGGTTTTGGGCGTTATGAACGGCTTTCAAATGAGTTTTGTAGACGCAATAATGGAAATTTCAAGCTGTCACATTCAAGTTTCGGGTGTTGACGGCGCAAACGAGGCGGATTTTTTGCGTTTTTGCGAAGAACATAAAAATATCGCCGCGGCGGACAGGTTTTACGAATCGCAGGCGCTTATAACAGGCGGACGCGGACGTGAAGCAAGCGCGATTATACGCGGCGTTGAAAGCGGCATTATGGAGCGCGACAAAGGTTTTGCGAAAGAATTACATATTGTCGGCGGCGCGTTCGACTTAACGGAGGCGGACTTCATAGTGCTCGGCTCGTATCTTGCGCAGTCGCTAGGTGTAAATATCGGCGGTACGGTCAATCTGCTTGCGATGAGCGGTGGAAACGACGTTGCTCTTATTTCGCAAAACCGCGAATTCCGCGTAACGGGAATTTTTGAATGCGGGTACGCCGATATAAACAGCTCGTTCGCCTTTATCAGCAACGCGGCGGCAAAAGCAAACTTCGGTTCCGGAAGTCAATTAAAATACGGAATAAAACTTATCCGCCGAAATGCCGACATCAAAGCCGCCGCCGACATCGAAGCCGCTTTCCCGAACGTCAAAGCACAGTCGTGGCGCGAATTCAATCGTTCGTTTTTCGGCACGCTCCGCATCGAAAAAAATATTCTTATGCTTCTCGTGTTTTTGATTTTCGTCGTTGTTGGTATAAACATCTACAACGGAATGCGGCGGCTTGTCTTTGAGCGGGCGGAAGAAATTTCGGTTTTGTCCGCGCTCGGAGCGTCGGAAAAAGAGATAAAGTCGATTTTTATCATGCGCGGCTTTACCGGAGGCTTTATCGGCTCGCTTGCGGGTACTGCGGCAGGGCTTTTTTTGTGCGTCAACATCGGCGTGGTTTTTATGGGCATTTCGCACATCATGTTTTTTGTCGAGTACGTTGCCGCCTTACTTTTTTCTCCGCAAAATGCCGCGTTTATCTACGAAAACCCGATGTACAGAATCTATGCGTCCATTCCCGCGCGCTTTTATTTTTCGGAAGTGCTGGCGGTCAGCCTCTTTGGATTGGCAGCTCCTCTTTTTGCGGCATTGCAGGCGAGTAAAAACGTATTAAAAATGAATGTTGCGGAGGTCTTGCACGATGAATAAAATTCTGACGGTAAAAAATCTTGAAAAAACATATAAAACCGACATCGAAACGCTTACGGTCTTAAAAAACTTGAACTTTGAAGCGCTCGAAGGAAGCAAAACCGCGATTGTCGGCGAAAGCGGAAGCGGAAAAAGCACTCTCTTGAACATAATCGGCAGTATCGACACGGCGACGGGCGGAACCGTGCAGGCGGGCAAGTGGAATCTTACGTCTCTTTCCGAGCGCGAAAAATCCGAATACCGTTCGTCATTTTTGGGGCTGGTGTTCCAGTTTCATTATCTGCTCAAGGATTTTACCGCGCTTGAAAACGTGTTCATGCCCGCGTTTATGGCGGGCGTTCCGCGCAAAACCGCCGAAGAAAAAGCGCGCGCCCTGCTTGAAGACGTCGGACTTTCCAAGCGCATTTCGCACCTTCCGAGCGAACTTTCCGGCGGCGAGCGGCAGAGGGTTGCGGTTGCGCGTGCGCTCATAAACGATCCGCCGCTTATTCTTGCCGACGAGCCGACAGGCAATCTTGACCCGGCGAACGCAGTTTTAATCAGCGAACTGCTTTTTTCTATGGCAGACAAGTACAAAAAAACTTTGATTTTGGTTACGCACGACTTAAAAATCGCGGAAAAATGCGCCGACCGTTACACCATTGCGGACGGCAGACTGGAGAAACTATGACGGCGGCGGCATCAATTTTATTTGCAAAAAGGCTCATTTTTCCCCGCACGCTCAAAAAATCTTCCGCACGGAGAAGCATTTTGGGAGCCGTTGCGTGTATTGCAATCAGCATTGTGCCGCTCACCGCTGTTATCAGTATTGCAGACGCGATGATAAGCGGCATGACGGAACGGCTCATCGGATTATCTTCGCTGCACCTGCGCTCGGTTGTCAGACGAAACGCGGACGCGGCGGCTTCGCTTGACGGATTAACGGCGTATAAGACCTCACTTACGAGCGTAAACGGCGTTACGAATGCTTTTATGGAAATCGACTGCGACGCGCTTGCGGCAGGAAAAAATTACCGCACCGGAGCATCTGTCCGCGCGGTGGAGCCGGATATTTTTACGCGGAACGCGTATTTTGCAAAGTTTATAAAAACGGTTGACGGTGATATAGAAGATTTTGTGAATAATCCCAAAAGTGCGGTAATCGGAGAAAAAGCGGCTAATCTGCTTTCCGTCCGAGCCGGAGACACCGTCCGCCTCATCACGACCAAACGCCTGCCGTCAGGAATAATTGCACCGCGCTTGACCTCGTTTACCGTCGCCGCAGTCGTTTCTTCCGGTTATCAGGAACTCGACGCGCTGTGGTTTTTCATTCCGATTGAAACGGGTTTTTCGATAATCCCAAAAGATTCTGCAATCGTCTCGGTGATGATGGAATGCGCGGACGCTTTTTCGCCGTCACTTTACGGTGTGCAATCCGAGTGCTCGTCAATCTTAAACGGAGAAGCGACCGTCTTTCGCTGGGATGAATTAAACGCGTCTCAACTGCAAAATTTTTCTTCAACAAAACTCATGCTTGTCTTCATTATGACGCTCATCGTCCTTGTTGCGGCGGTTAATATCTCTTCCGTGCTCATTATGCTCGTTATGGAACGCCGGAGGGAGATTGCAATTCTGAAAAGTCTCGGCGGCACTCCTAACGGCATTACGCTTTCGTTTTTGCTCACAGGACTTGCTGCCGGTTGCGCGGGACTTCTAATCGGTCTGCCGTTCGGGCTGCTTGTTTCGGTAAACATAAATAAAATCATATCTTTTATTGAAAATGCTTTGAATTTAATTTTAAAAATTGTATATATTATAGGCGGCGGCAGTACGGGGTTTGATTCGTTCCGCCTGCTTAATCCCGATTACTACCTTACGGAAATACCGGTTTCAGTCCCGTTTGCGGAGCTGTTTTTTATGTGCGGAGCAGTTATGCTTCTGTCTCTTGCCGTTTCAATTCTCCCTGCCGTCAAAGCGGGAAAAGAGAATCCGCTTGAAATATTCAGGAAATCATAATGAAGTGTGATTTATGTCATAACGAAGAAGCAGTAGTTTTTATTGAACAAATCGGTTCCGATGAAAAAACGCGCAAAATCAATTTATGTTTAAAATGCGCCAACGAACGTGGAATTTCAAATTTTTCCTCTTCTCCTCAAAAAATCAACATTGATGCGGTTTTTAAAGAAATCGGAGATAGGGCTGCGGCTTCCGATCCGGATTTGAAAAAACTTTGCCCTGTTTGCGGCAGCAATCTTGCGTTCATAAAGAAAAACGGTGTTGCCGGCTGCCCGGAATGTTACGAAGTCTTTAAAGATGAAATAAAAACTTCCATGATTGAGCACGGAATCACCGGAACGTATACCGGTTCTTTTCCCAAGCGGCTTTCCGGCTTTAGAAATGCACTTACCGACCGCAATGATTTGCAGGCAAAACTTGATGAAGCTGTCCGCGAAGAAAATTACGAAAAAGCCGCAGTTTACCGCGATTACCTTCGCGCGTTGGAAAAAGGCAGCGTTGCCGACGCTTCCGACAGCACTTTATCCGGAGAATAAACTTAATGGATGAACGTGAAGTGAATATTGTGCCGTGGTACTCGGAAACGGGCGAATGCGACGATGTAGTCGTTTCTTCCAGAGTCCGTCTTGCGCGCAATTTGGCGAATTTTCCGTTTCCGTCGCATTTTAAATCCGACGATTCAATGCGCGTGCAGGCACTTGTGTTCGACGCTTTTTCAAATATGCGAAAATCTTTGGGCTACCACTTAATTGACTGCCGTCTGCTGGACGAAAAAGGGCGGCGCATTTTGGAAGAGCGCGGCGTTTTAAAAACTCAAAGTGAATTGGAAAATCAGGCTGCGGGAAGCGAAACCGGACTTATTATGAGTACTGACGGACGCATTGCCTGTGCCGTAAATTCGGGAGACCATCTGCGATTAAGCTGTTTTTCAGCGGGACTTTCCGTCCGTTCTGCACACTTTGAATGCGCAAAAGTTGATGATGAATTACAGGATAAACTTCAATTTGTTTCGTCCGCGGATTTCGGCTATCTTACATCGTTTTTTTGCAACACCGGAAGCGGAATGAGACTCAGTGCAAGGATTCATATTCCGTCGCTTTTGCGCGCAGGACGCATCTCATCTCTTTCCGATACGCTTTTTGAAAACGGAATTGCTTTAAATCCTCTTTATCACTTTTCCGCGCAGCAAAATCCCGCTCCTTCGTTTTTTACGATTTTTACAATGTCCGCCATGAACGGAACGGAAATAGATCAAATCGCTTCTTTCGAAGCTGCATGCAGGTCTATCGTTGAAAGCGAAAGAAAGATTTCTGCGGATTTTGCCGACAATAAATCTATTGTTGTGCGGAATTCAGTAATCCGCTCATATTCTGCCGCAAAGACAAGTCTTCTTATATCTTATCCGGAGGCTTTAGGTATGATTTCGGATTTGAAATTCGGAAGAAAAATAGGACTTTTGCAGGGGATTGAAGACAATACTTTTTGCGGACTTTTGTATCGTGTACAAGACGGTCATCTTACATATCTTATGGATAATGGAAATTTTACATTTGAAAGCGATGTTTCAGTGAATAATCGTCTTAAACTCGACAGACTTAGGGCGATAGTCATTCAGGAAGAACTTTCTAATGTTTCATTGAGGAATATATGAAGAATTTTTCACAGCGGGCCTCCCGTCTTATTTATGCTCTTTGTCAGGACGAAGCGCGCAGAACAGGTTGTTCACGGATAAATCCCGAACACGTCTTACTTGCGATGGTAAAAAGCGAAGACGGATTGGGTTTTGAACTTCTTAAACTGCTTAGAATAAATATTTTGACATTTCGGCTTTCTCTGGAACAAAATATAACTTCTTCCGCGGACGGAATTACAGTTGATTCCGATGAAATTCCGCAGAGCCGTCGGATGAATATGTTTATCGATCTTGCAGGAATTGAATCCCAATCTCTGGGAAATGAATATATCGGAACGGAACATTTTGTACTTTCGGCCGTTAGAGAAGTTGACAGCGTTACCGCTCGGTATTTTGAAAAAGCCGGAATTGATCTTGCCGAAGTGCGGACGGCAGTAAAAAAAGTTCAGTCGAAGCGAAAATCTTCTATTGAAAATCATACCGAGCAAAGAATCTTAAATCATGTCTTTCAAGATTTATTCGGTATGGGAAATCCCCCTAAAAATGCGCAGGTTAATGAAGCTAAACCTGCAAAGAAATCGTTTCTTGATGAATTTACGCGAGATTTGACCCGCCTTTCTCTTGAAGAAAAAAACGATCCGGTTATCGGACGCGGTAAAGAAATTGAGCGGCTTATTCAGATTTTGTCGCGTCGGACAAAAAATAATCCCGTGCTTGTAGGAGAACCGGGTGTCGGAAAAACCGCGATTGTAGAAGGGCTTGCCGCCCGCGTTGCGAGGGGAGCCGTTCCGCACGGGCTTATGAAAAAACGTATTCTTTCGCTTGACTTGGGTGCGCTTGTCGCCGGAACAAAATACCGCGGCGAGTTTGAAGACCGCATGAAGCGCATGATGAATGAAGCAAAAGAATCCGGACTTATTTTGTTTATAGATGAGCTTCATACGATAATCGGTGCGGGCGGACCGGAAGGAACTCTGGATGCGTCCAATATGCTGAAGCCTGCTTTAAGCCGCGGCGAGATTCAAATTATCGGAGCGTCGACTACAAAAGAATATACCCGATATATCGAAAAAGATTCCGCGCTTGAGCGGCGTTTTCAGCCAGTAAAAGTTGATGAGCCTACGGATTCCGAGACAATCGATATTTTGAAGGGAATAAAAAAGCAGTATGAGGACTTTCACAACGTATTTTACGATGAAGATGTTATTCCTTCTATTGTGAAAATGTCGCGCCGATATGTGCCGGAGCGTTTTCTCCCCGATAAGGCAATCGATATTCTTGATGAAGCCGGCGCAAGAAAGAAAATTCAGGAAACCGAAAAGCCTGCCGAACTTATAGAGCTTGAATCCGAAATAGAAGAGCTTGACGAAGAAAAGATGCGTTTGGTCAACAGTCAGGATTATGAAAAGGCGGCACGTGTGCGGGATAAAGTTGTAGAGATGAAAAATCGGCTTGAGGCATTCAAAACGTATTGGAATGCAAATACTTCTGAAAACCGCCGTAACGTTACGTCTCATGATATATGTCAAATCATTGCATCAATGACAGGAATTCCTGTAGACAGACTTGACGTATCGGAAACGGAACGTCTTGTCTCTATGGAAAATGAAATGCACAAAAGCGTAGTAGGGCAGGATGAAGCCGTTCACCTTATTGCAGGTGCTATAAGGCGGAGCCGTGCAGGAATCTCATCTCCTAATCGTCCGATAGGTTCATTTATATTTTTAGGCCCTACCGGAGTGGGTAAAACACAGCTTGCAAAGGCTCTTGCAAAATTTCTTTTCGGAAGCGAAGAACAGCTTATTAGAATCGATATGTCCGATTATATGGAAAAGCACAATGCAAGCCGCTTGGTCGGAGCACCTCCGGGATATGTGGGGTATGAAGACGGCGGTGTGTTGACAGAAAAAGTTCGCCGGCATCCTTATTCTGTTGTATTGCTTGACGAAATTGAAAAAGCGCATCCCGATGTATTTAATCTTTTGCTTCAGCTGCTTGAAGAAGGTGAGTTGAGCGATAATCTCGGGCATACCGTTAATTTCCGCAATACCGTAATAATAATGACCAGCAATGCCGGTGCGCGTCAAATTACCAACGAGGGGCGCGTAGGTTTTTCCAATGCAGGCAGCGGAATCATCGAATACGGTGAAATAAAAGCCGGCGCACTTAATGAGCTTAAAAAACTGTTAAGTCCTGAGCTTCTCAACAGAATCGATGATGTTATCGTATTCAATGCGCTGACTTACGAGCAGATTTCCGAGATTCTCGATATTCAGATGGACGAACTTTCATTGCGCCTTGAAGAGCGCGGTCTGAAAATCCGTTTGACGGAGGACGCGCGCGAATATCTTGTTAAGCATGGCTATGAACCTTCTATGGGCGCGCGTCCTATGCGTCGTCTTTTGCAGCGCGAAATTGAAGATCCGATTTCAATCGCTGTGCTTGACGGAAAAGCAAAAAACGGCGGCGAAATAGAAATCGATTTTGCCGAAGGCGCGCTTACAGTCTCTTTTACAGAAACTGAAAGCGGCACGGTTTCAGTTCAGTCTGTATTGCCTCCTGCCGGCAAATATGAATCCGACAGCGCGGAATAGCCGGAGAATAATTTGTGAAGCTCATGAATTGTTCTTTTTTGTGCCGCATATTCGTATTTATCGCGCTTTTCTGCTTACGGTATTTATGTTTTTCGGAAAAAATAAATGCCGGATTTTTGCCTGAAATATCTTCTCTTTCATTTGCAGTTAAAACGGAAGGAGAAAATTATACGCCTGTCCGCTTTGAATCCGAGCGCGAGCTTATAAATGCTTTTGTTTCAGGAAAAATCGATGCAATAAATATTCCGCTTGTTACGGCGGAAAAATTGTATTCCGGCTTCGGGCAGGATATTTGTGCCGCTGCGGTAACTTCCGTGTGCGATGTTGCGATTATAAGCAGCGAATACGGAGTAAATTCTTCGTCGGACTTGCTCGGAAAGAAAATATTTGTTTCGGACAGGGGCATTTATTCAGAACTGCTTTTAAGTTTTTTTAAAATGAACGGAATATCAACAGGCGGCACAAGCGGCGGTGTGGAAATCGAATATGTTTCCGATAATGCAAAAATCCTTTCGGGAATGCGGGCGGGAAAAATAAAACTTGCCGTGCTGGGAGGAATATATCTGCATTCGCTCCTGAATGATTTTAAGCCGGCTCGAACAGTGTTTAATCTAGGCGATGAATATTCTTTTTCCAAGAACAGCAAAACTTTGCCTGCTTTAAGCGTTCTTATCGTAAAAAGGTCATCTTATTCCGCCGATGAAAAACTTTATAAAGATTTTTTCTCGGAAATTGCAGAAAATTACAGGGCGGTAAAATATTTTCCGTATTCCGCCGTAAAAAATATTCGTCTTGGCAGCGGAGTGAATATTGCAGGAGCCGTATCCGCCGCAAAACACGGATGCGTTTTTTTCACCGGCGCGGAAGCAAAAAGCAGTATGGATTTTCCCGGCGGTAGAATTTCGCCTGCGGTTTTGCCGCTCACAACCGATTAAAATTCCCGTGCGGATTTTATTCCGGAAAGAAAGCAAAAGCGTGTTCGGTAAGCGTTTACAAGTCTATTTTTATTTGAACGGGGCAATGATCCGACCCTAAAACCGTATCCAGAATTTCGGATGAAATCACCTTGTCTACAAAATTATCGTTCACGCACTGATAGTCGATGCGCCACCCGATATTCCGCATCCGCGCTCTCGTTTTGTACGACCACCAGGAATAGGCCCCTTCCTCATCACCATGAACCTTCCG
>ERZ772960.1448-NODE-1448-length-18918-cov-17.558872_pt1 | contig 18918 bp, 18 predicted proteins | sample MGYA00580678_ERZ772960 | MGnify/ENA primary metagenome ERZ772960 (study PRJEB29015, sample SAMEA2737930) | human oral metagenome | biome: human oral; feature: human-associated habitat; material: dental | place: China | collected 2059 ... | reverse complement strand
ACAGAGAATATTTTTATTCGCAGTTAGATAAAAAGTTTCCAAAGCTGAAAGAACGCTACATCAGAGAATACGGAAACAATTATGTAGCAAACAGTGGAAACGATAAAAAACTAATGGGTTTGTTTCATGAATTCTGTGAACGGAACGGTATCGTTCATGATAATGAAGCTATATTTAACCATCTCAATTTATTTGAAGGGAAGGATATTTCAAGGCAACTTAGTTTTTTTGATGAAGTTTGACTACGGAATTGAATATCTATGATATGAGGCGATAGAAAGTAAAACATCTATCGTCTTTTCTTATGCAAAAAATTAAAAAGAGAGGAGGTGTGAGAAGTGGAATTTGATTATTTTTACAATCGTGACGGAGACCGTTTCAGCTACTATATGCTACCGAAAATCATAGTAACTGATGAAAGGTTTAAGAACTTATCCTCGGACGCAAAGATTTTATATTCTTGCCTATTGGAGCGAACAAGTCTGTCTTTCAGAAATAAATGGCTTGATGAAGAAAACAGAGTATATATCATCTTCACTGTGGAAGAGATTATGGAGACTTTAGGAAGATCCAATAAGACGGCAGTCAAAATCCTTAACGAGCTTGATAGTACCTCAGGCGGTATAGGACTTATCGAAAGAAAGAAACGGGGGCTTGGAAAGCCCAATATCATCTATGTTAAAGACTTTATGAGCGTATTTCGCTCCGAGTGTAAAAATTACACTTCAGAAGTGAATAATTTACACTCCAGAAGTGTAGAAACTACACCTCAAGAAATGAAGAATATACACGGAAGTAATCTTAATAGAAATAATACTGAATATAGTAATCCTGATATGAGTTTAGGGAAAGCTACTTATGGAACATTTCAAAATGTCTTTTTAGCAGAGGATGAAGCAATAGACCTAAAAGAGATACTGCAAAGTCTATTTGATAATTACATTGAAAGACTTTCAACCTACATTCAAAGTACAGGAAAGACCTACAAAGACCACAAAGCGACTATTCTTTCATGGTTCTATAAAGACTGGGGAAGTGTTAAGCAAACAAATAAAGCTAAGTCATACAGCTTAGAAGATTATGAGATGGGAGATTATTTATGATGAAAGAATTGGGTGATATTTTAATCGAGGGTGTTAGATATAGCTTCGATCCTGAAACAGAGTATATGAAAGACGGACACGCCTATTGTAAAAATTGCCACGAAAGAAAAGACGGCGAAGTGAGAAACCTTATGGATATGAAATTTATCTTTAAGAATAACTGCAAATGTGACAGGGAAAGACTTGAAAAACAGAAGCAAAGAGAAAAGGAACAAGAGATTGAGCGACTTAAAAGAAGCTGCTTTATTTCAATGAGCCAAGCGCTAGAATAAATGCTTAATAGAAATTGCACGAGAACAAAATTCTCTGAACGTTTCAAACGTATTATTGATTCCTATAATGCAGGTGGAACTGAAAATGAAGATTATTACGAGCAACTTGTTAAACTTCTTGAAGAACTATGTAAAGAGGATAATCGCGCCAACACAGAAGGCCTTGCGGAAGAAGAACTAGAAATTTACGATTTACTGATTGCTGGGAAAAAATTGACACAGAGTGAAGAGCAAAAGGTAAAACTCTCTGCGAAAAACCTTTATAAGAAATTGGTGGATAATCGTAACCATCTTCTTGTAGTTGATTGGTACAAGGATGAACAACCACGCGCTAAGCTTAAATATGAAGTTGAATTATCATTGAATCAGGATCTTCCGGACAGTTATGACAAAGCAGCTTTTAATTCCAAAGTATCATTACTAATGAATCATTTTGTTGATATGGCAGTTCAAGGATATGGTTGGATTGGTGCAGCATAATAAGATGAAACAAAGAGAATATACATTCGAATTGTTGTTCTAAATTCAAATGGGCCTTATTTTGAACTGAGACCCATTTTTTTTGTATTAACCACAGCTACCTAATATACACTTAAAATATATTGATTAAAGTTACACCTTTGTTTATAATACAGATAACAAACCAAGTTTGTAAAAAAAGAATAATAAAAGCAACGCGAGTTCATATTACTATGATTAAAAGGGAAGTAAGTGCAATTCTTACGCGATCCCGTCGCTGTGATGGTTTAGCCTTTTGTAATCCACTGGATTTAAATCTGGGAAGGTAAAAGGTGTAGATGCCTAAGTCAGAAGACCTGCTTCGTTGCGATATCGCCGGATTTTACGAGGATAAAGGAAGGGCACTATTCGCCTGCCTTTGTGTAGGCTTTTTTTATTCGGCAAATGGACACACTATCGTGTATTAGGAAAGAGAGGAATTTATGAAGAAAAGGTTTTTAGCTGTTTTCATGCTGTTTGCGATGGTTTTCGTTGTTACTGCATGTGGACAGGATAAGGGTGGCAGTGATGCTGTTACCGTGGGTCAGACATGGGTAATCACAGACGATAATCCGCTTGATGGAGGAAATGCATGGTCGATTACAAGCCACGGAATTTCTGAGTACGTATTCATGCAGAAGGAAGATGGTAGCATGGAGTCAAGATTCGTGGATAAGCTAGAGGCAAAGAGCGAGACAGAGTGGGAAATCACAATGAAAAAGGATGCTAAATTTGCGGACGGAAGTAAGGTTGATGCTAAGGCTTTAGCAACTTGTCTAAATGAGATTCAGGAAAAGAATAAGCTTTCAAACGCTTCAGCTGGAAAGATTAAGTTTGAGGCAACAGGAGATTACACTTTGACTGCAAAGACAGAGAGAGCAACAACTGACCTAAAGTCAATTCTAGGTGAGTGGACTAATGTTGTATATAAGAAGGTTGGCGATAAGTATGTATTTACAGGTCCATTCAAGATCAAAGCGCTAAAGGCACAGAGTGAAGTTACTCTAGAGCCTAACGAAAACTATCCAGATGCAAGCGAGAGACCTGCAACTGTTAAGATTAAGGCCTTCAAGGATGTAAATTCCCTTAAGCTGGCATTTGAGTCAGGCGAAATTGATTTAGCTTTCGGACTTACAGGTGATATTGCTAAGGAGCTAAAGGACAAAAAGAAGAATGTAATAGACTTTGATGCTGCATATCAGTACTATACATTCCTAAATCTAGAAAATGAAATACTAAAGGATGCGGCTGTAAGAGAAGCTATCGACAAGGGTATCGATAGAGAGGCTATCAAGAAGACTCTAGGTGGCGGAACTCTTCCAACAGGGCTATTTGCAGGATACAACAGCTTTGATGCAAAGACAACTGCCACATACAATCTAAATGAGGCAAGGGCTCTCCTTGATAACTCAGGATGGAAGCTTGCAGATGGTGCAAAGTACAGAACAAAGGATGGCAAGGAGCTAAGTCTTTCTATCAAGACGTATAGCTCAAAGGCAGATCTTCCAAAGATTAGCCAGACAATAGCTTCAGAGCTGGAGAAGCTTGGAATAAAGGTAACAGTTGAGGTTGTAGACGATATATCAAAGGTTACATCTAGCAAGAACTTTGATATCTTGGTATATGCACAGCATCCATCCCCAGCAGGAAGCCCGGTATACTTCTTGAACCAGTTCTTCAGAACAGGTGGACCTAACAACTTTATGTCATATAGCTCAGCTACAACAGATGAGATTCTTGACAAAATGGGTAGTGAAACAAATCCTGAGAACATTGATAAGCTTGCAGTAGAAGCACAGGAGCAGATTCTAAAGGATAGACCGGTTTTGATGACAATGGATCCTAAGTGGCATGCAGCTGTATCTGACAAGCTAAAGGATTATAAGCTTTGGAACGGAGATTACTACATCGTAAACTCAACTCTAAAAGTTAAATAGTAAAACAAGGGGGTGTGCATTTTGTGTTACATCCCCTTATTTAAAGGATAACATGAAACATATGAACAAATATGTAAAGTTGATTTTAAAGTGGATACTTGTGTTTTTCGTAACTAGCATTGTAGCTTTTGCCATCGTGCGAATAACTCCAGGTTCTCCGGTAGACATAACTTTGACGCAGCTTGGACTTCCAAGGACAGCGGAAAATATCAAAGCAATAGAGGAGCAATATCATTTTGATGAACCTTTAGTTCAGCAGTATTTTAGCTGGATGAAGGACTTTTTGTCGGGAGAATGGGGAAAGTCATATTTGACTCAGAGCTCGCTTAAGTCTGAGATAATTTCAAGGCTTCCACTATCATTTGGACTCGGAATGGGTGGAATTCTTCTAGCTATGCTTTTGGGCTTTTGGATAGGATATAAGGCGTCACTAGATGATAAGGGAAAATACAATTATATTTCTAGGGCTCTTACTTTGATGAGTCAGACTGTGCCTGTATTTTTGCTGATTTTGATTACGATATATTTCCTCGGCGTAAAGCTTCAAATAATGAAGTTCTTTACGAATGTAACGCCTACAGGTATTATTGTCGCTATTATTTTTGTTGCCTTTCCAATGATTGGACCTATGTCTAGAGCAGTTAGGGTTCATTTTAAGGAGACGGCTGAAAGCATGTTCATGCAGTACTATAAAATAAGGGGTTACGACAGCAAGAAGGCCTTGCTGAAATATGGAAGCAGGCCAGCTCTATACGGACTTTTATCCATCGCCATATCAAAATTCTCATCGGTTCTAGGTGGAGCAACAGTAGTTGAATTTGCAATGGCGCTTCCGGGGCTCAGTACATTTTTGATAGAAAGCATATCGCGAAGAGACTACCCCATGGTTCAAAGCTATATAATGATTTTGGTTATTTGGATGTTTCTAGTTAACATAATTTTTGAGTTTATCATGGGTAAGATTGTGAAGAGGGAGGTGTCATCATGAAAAAGTTCATAATTGGCGGAAGCATCTTGATGGCATTAGTAATCGTTTGCTTGCTACTTCCAACACAAAACCCTAAGATGGTAAACATTGACCACAAATTCCTGCCTATGAGCAGTGCTCATCTTCTTGGAACTGACGATCTTGGTAGAGATATTTTTGCTCTCATGGTCGTTGGGTTTAATAGGACGATTATGGTACTTATATCAGCCTGCCTAACATCTGTTGTAGTCGGATGCATAATAGGTACAATCAGCGGTTACTTTGGCGGTAATATAAGGATTTTAGTTAGACTTTTTGCCGACATATCCATGGTAGTTCCTTCTTTGATCGTTGCCCTAATTGTGATAATGACGGTTGGGAATTCGCCTTTTGCCGTGGGAATGGCACTTGGTGTATACGGAATAGGAACCTTCGCCTATCAAAGCGAGAACCTGACGAGAAAGATGCTCGACGAGGAGTTTATAATCGCTGAAAAGCTTCTGGGAACGCCGACGCATAAAATACTGTTCAATCATATTTTGAAGAATAATCTCCCACCTATAATGGCAGTTTTGGCAAGTCAGGGTGGAAATATAATACTCGCATATGCGTCTTTGACTTTCATAGGGCTAGGGTCTGATATAACGACTCCGGACTGGGGCAGCATGCTTTACCAGTACAGATTTTATATAGTTGAAAAGCCTATTTTGATACTTTGGCCGACTCTAGGAATTTTGTCGCTATCTCTGTTTATGTATTACATGTTTGATGATTGGAAGGACAAGAAATACAGCTGATGAATGGGCAAATAGCGATTTTAGGATAAAGCTGGGTTAGCTGGAAAAGGATGATTAAGTTTTGATGGATGAAAAGATACTTTCTCTGAAAAATTTTGGAATAATACATAGAAATAAGTCGGAGGGTAAGTCCCTGGGAAGACCTGCAAAGGATGAAGAGCTAAGCAAAGACTATAAGCTTTCAAATGTGAGCTTTGAGCTATATCGCTGCAATAAGCTTGGTATTACGGGAAGTTCAGGAGGTGGCAAAAGTCTTTTGATAAAGGGCATCTTAGGAAGCCTTCCAAAGGAGAACTGGGATATTGTTGGCGAGAGCAAAATCCTAGGTGAATATGATCTGAATAGGATGAAGGATGCTGAAAGGCGTGAGGTTTTAAAGAAGTACATAAGCTACATACCTCAGGATTCAATAAATGCACTGAATCCCTATGTTGGAGTCTTAGATCAAATTTGCAGGGAAATAGAGTTTACTAGGGGCATCAAAGGTAGTGAATGTATGGAGCTTGCCATTGAATGGCTTGAAAAGCTAGGACTTGGAAAGGACAGAGCAAAGCTCAATCTACTGCCTAAGGAATTTTCCGGAGGAATGAGGCAGAGAGCAGTTTTTGTAATGGCAATGGTGAAGAATCCTAAGCTTTTGATAGCTGATGAGCCTTCGTCAGCACTTGATGTAATAAACCAGTTGAACACTTTGGAAATTTTGCAGACTATAGGAGAAAACCAAGACCTTACATTAATCTATGTGAGTCATAGTCCAGGCATGATAAAGAAGCTTTGCGACGATATTGCAATAGTGAGCAAGGGCGAGCTTGTAGAGCTTCAAAGCGTTGAAAAGTTCTTCGAATCGCCTAAAAGCGATGAAGGACTAAGGCTGCTAAATGCGTCAAAGGAACTCATATCGCAAGGAGAAAATAAGGGCAATGAATAAGAGAATAATTGAGGCGAAAAATATAGATAAGAGCTTTGATGGTCTCAAGGTTTTGGACAAGATAAGTCTTAGCCTAAACGAGGGTGAAACTCTAGGCATAGCTGGAGCTTCGGGAAGCGGAAAATCAACTCTTTCAAAAATCTTGGTAGGAATAATGGCACCAGATAGCGGAGAGGTTCTGTTTAGAAATGAGCTCTTACCTGTAATAGGGAAAAATAGAAGAGATACATCAAAGTATCCTATCCAGATGGTGTTTCAAAACTCAAAAGCTGCTTTTAACCCAAGTCAGACTCTAGGTAAATCACTAAGTGATGTTGCCTTAAGATATGAGAAAGTATTTCTGAAAATCGAGGACATCGAGGATGGAGTTTCAAAAAAATCAAAGGAAGCAAAATCAATCAAGGAAAGTGCGAGCGAGAAAATCAAAGAGCTTCTAGTTCAGTGTGAGCTTGAGACGGATTTGCTTGAGCGCTATCCGGAGCAGCTATCGGGCGGGCAGCTTCAGAGAATGGCAATTTGCAGGGCAATGCTAACGGAGCCTAAGGTCCTAGTTGCTGATGAAATAATATCGGCATTAGATATACCGGTACAGCTTGAGGTGATGAAGACCCTAAGGAAGATGGTCGAGAAAAATGGTATGACGCTCATCTTTATATCTCATGATTTGAATGCTATAGCTATGATGGCAGAAAAAACCATGGTTTTAAGTGAGGGCAGACTAGAGTTCTACGATGAAACAAGGAAGCTTTGGAACAGCGAAAACGAGGTAATAAAAGAACTTATAAGAGCGAGCAAGGTTATATCGGTTTAGGTCAAGCCAAGGAAATACAAAATTAAATGGCGTAATGCATAAATATAATTAGGAATTTTATTTAATACTTTTATATTGAACAAAAAAATCTTAATTTTGTGCTTGTCTATTGTTTGACATAGCTTGATAATTAGTATATACTCACAGCAAGTAAGTTAAAGTGCTTTGGTTATCTAAGGCACTTTTAATTCTATAATGACACATATTAAGGAGGAATTTTTATGCATGATGATAAGAAATTATCTTCGCTGACATCTGAAAAAACCGAGTTCAAAAGAGAAATTGGCGTATTTGGTGGAATCAGTATTATAGGCGGAATCATGATTGGCTCTGGAATATTCTATCTAGGGTCATACGTTCTTCAGAGAACGGGAATGAATAGTGGTCTAGCACTAATTTGCTGGCTACTTGCAGGTATTATTTCGCTTGTAGCGGGTCTTTGCTATGCAGAGCTTGGAACTGCAATGCCTAAGGCTGGCGGAAGAGTTGTCTACCTAAACGAGGCCTTTCACCCTGTTGTAGGATTTATGGCAGGCTTCACAGATTGGTTGCTCGGAGGACCTGGTTCTATAGCAGCAGTTGCAATCGCTTTGATGAATGTTGCTAAGTCATTCTTTGATATAAGTGACTTTGGTATCAAAGCAGCAGCTATCGTTTTGATCATCGGAACAACCATCTATAACCTAATTGGGGTAAAGATTGCTTCGGTGGTTCAGAGCCTTTCTATGGTAGCTAAGCTTGTACCTATTGCAATTGTAATGGGTGTAGCGCTTTTTGTAGGCAAAGTAAGCCCTGACCTATCACTAGGTTCAGCAGCAACATACGCAGCTGAAAACAATACTCATGTTGTTTCAATGATGGCAATAGCAATTGTTGCAGCACTTTGGGCATATGAGGGATGGACAAACCTAAATACGGTTGCTGAGGAAATCAAAAATCCTAGGAAGAATATGCCACTAGCAATAATCATCGGAATCGGTGGAGTTACACTTCTATACACGCTGTTTAATTTCGCAATCATGAAGGTTCTACCTCACGAGACAATCGTAGACATGATTGCAAAGGAAGATCTTTATCTAGGGACAGCAGTTGCTAAGACTCTTCTAGGCAATGCAGGTGGAGTTATAGTTTCTATCGGTATGATTCTAGCTATGTTTGGAACGCTTAACGGAATGACTCTAGCTCAGCCAAGAATGTACTATGCGATGGCTGAAGAGGGACATTTCTTCAAGAGCTTTAAGAAGCTACATCCTAAGCATAAGGTCCCAACTGTGCCTATCATCGTTCAGGCAGTGCTTTCAATCGGCCTAGTTTTACTAAGAAACCTAGACCAGCTAACAAATCTAGTTGTAATCAGTGCGCTGATATTCAATGTTTTAGTTATTGTTGCACTACCTATTTTGAGACATAAGTATCCAACTATAGAGCGTCCTTACAAGGTTTGGTTCTATCCAGTTTCCGTAATCCTTGTAGCTCTTGTATTCACTGGACTTCTCATTCAGGGCGTTATAGACGATCCAGTTAACGGAGCGCTCGGACTTGTAGTTCCAGCAATCGGTGCAGTTGTTTACTTTATATTTGACCAGAAGCTTAAGAAAGAAGTGAAGCAGAATGCGTAAAATTTTATTCAATGCAAAGGTTTATGTTGAGAGAGGAAACTTTGCAGAGGCCGTTTTGATCGAGAATGACAAAATTGTAGCGGTTGGATCTAACGAGGAAATCAAAGCAGAAGCATCAAAGAGCGACGAAACTTGGGGCCTGGCAGAGCTGATAGACTGTGAAGGAAGAACTTTGATACCTGGACTAAATGACTCTCACTTGCATTTCATGCAGTTTGGTGAGACGCAAAACCAAGCGATGATAGAAGGCGTTACTTCGATAGATGAGATGGTTGAGATTTGCAGAGAGTTTGCAAGCACTCACCCAAATCATGTCAAAGAGGGACTTCACGCTATTGGTTGGAATCAGGATAACTTCACAGATGGTGACAGGATTCCAGATAGAAGCGACCTCGACAAAATCAGCACGGAATATCCTATAGTTCTTGAGAGAGTTTGCGGTCACATAATTTCAACAAACTCAAAGCTTTTAGAAATGCTCGATATCGAGGCGAACAAGGAGCTATTCAAGGATGGTGACTACCTTGTAGGCGAGGACGGAAAGCCAAATGGAATATTCACAGGAAACGGGTGCAATATAGCAAAGCGTCTCATTCCAGATTTTTCCCTAGAGGAAAGGCGTAAGATTTTGCTTGAGACTATGGAATATGCGGTTGCTCGTGGACTTACAAGCGTACAGAGCAACGATGTGGGAACGACATTTATGGACGGACCTGCTGCATTTAAGCTCTTCCACGATATCTACGATAAGGGAGAGGCGCTGCTCAGATATAGACATCAGGTTTGCTTCAATAGACTTGAGGATTTTAAGGAGTACCTTGAGAATGGCGAGTATGCTAATGGCGATTATCCTAAGGATTCATGGCTTACACTCGGTCCACTGAAGCTCTTTAAGGACGGAAGTCTCGGTGCTAGAACCGCTTTGATGACTAATGGCTATGTTGGAAATCCAGATGACCATGGGCTTGAGTGGATAAGCGTTGAAGATATGGATGAGTATTGTCAAATTGCAAAGGAGCACGGACTTCAGGTGGTTACTCATGTAATCGGAGATGAGGCCGTAAAGCGTACAATAGATAGCTACGAGAAAGCCTTTGTCGATGGCGAAAACAAGCTTAGACATGCCTTGATTCACTGCCAGGTTACGAGCAAGGAACTCGTTGATAGAATCGCAAAGCTGAACATTCTCGTCTTTGCACAGCCAATCTTCCTAGACTACGATATGAAAATCGTAGATGATTTAGTAGGGCGAGAGCTAGCTTCAAGCTCATATGCTTTCGGAAGTCTAGCAAAGAAGGGCGCGCACGTATCCTACGGTACAGACTGCCCAGTTGAGGACTGCAACCCATTCCCTAATATCTATATGGCCGTTACCAGAAAGGATAAACAGGGAAGACCAGAGGGTGGATTCTATCCAGCAGAGTGCGTAGATGTTGAAACCGCAGTAGATGCTTATACCATTGAGAGTGCCTACGGCGAATTCATGGAGGATATCAAAGGCCGCATAAAGCCAGGTTATCTAGCTGATATGGTGCTTTTAGATAAGGATATATTCACAGTAAATCATGATGAAATTAAGGATATTCTTCCAGTCATGACAATGGTTGGAGGTAAAATCGTATTTAAGCGATAGAAAAAGGAGAGCGTTGCTCTCCTTTTGTGTTATACTATTTAAAAGTGATTGAATGTCTCTTAGATTAGATGATTTTATAGTAGAATCATTATGGAGTTACAATGAAAAATTACAAACCACCATTTGAAATGAATGAGCAGATAGCAACTCTCGCTGCTGAAATTGCAGAACTGAGTGGAGAAATTTCTGTATATGAAGGTTTGACCACAAACCCAATACTCAGAAGAGAAAACCGTATTAAAACGATTCATTCTTCGCTTGCAATTGAGCAAAATACACTATCTATAGGGCAGGTGACAGATATTATTGATGGCAAGCGAGTGCTAGCGCCACCATCAGATATTAAGGAAGTACAAATTACATACCAGAAGTGATGGGAAATTTGTTTACATGGCTTAAAGAAAGCAATTTACATCCACTAATAAAATCTTGCCTATTTCACTACGAATTCGAATTTATTCATCCGTTTTTTGATGGAAATGGCAGAACCGGAAGATTGTGGCATACTTTAATTCTATCGAAATGGAAGCCGTTTTTTGCATGGGTACCTATAGAATCATTAATTCACGATAATCAGCAGGCATATTATGATGCAATAGGAGCTTCCAATGAGAATGAAAATGCAAATGATTTTGTTTTGTTCATGCTAGAGATCATAAAGTCTGCGCTAGAAGATATTCTAATTAATGCAGTAGATGTCGGAGAAAATGTCGGAGAAAATGTCGGAGAAACGGAAGAGGGAATCTTGAATCTTCTGGATAATAATCCAAGACTGAGTGCAGTAAAAATTGCAGATAAACTTAAATTATCTAGTCGTCAGGTTGAGCGAATAATTAGGTCTCTACGTGAAGAGGGGCGTTTGGTACGTCACGGAGCAAATAGAGGTGGATTCTGGGAAGTAAGAAAATAAGTTATTGTATCATTTGTTTTTTATGAAAAACTTGTTATAATACACAGCCCTAAGCACAAAAGGAGAGCGGTTGCTCTCCTTTACTTGTTTCTTGCTTTATAACTCATTCCAAACAGTGCTAAGCTCTTGGAATTCATCGACTAGCATCTTACCATTAACCTTTTTACACTTTGCTTCGAAGATTTGAGTCATTTTATAAACCGTACCATCTCGCAACTGGTAGCTTATAGCGATGTAGTCACCACCAGGTCCTGGTTTAACTTTGATGAATACACTGGATTTTTTATCTGCGCCGTATATTTCCTCAATCTCATAAGGAAAATGCTCAAGCTTCATCCTCTCTATGCAGTTTTTCGTTGTAACATCTTTAAATTGTTCATAGTATTTGTCTTTATTATCTATGTACTTTGTGTATCTGTCCTTGTAGTTAAAGTTAAAAACAACATGAGCAAAATTTTTTATTGCCTCATCCTCTTCACTAAGCTTTGCAGGCTTTAAATTTTGTTCCTTTGCCTCGCGGATATATAGATAGATTCTTCCGATTCCCGCCTTTTCGTAGCCATCGCGAAATTCTACCAAAAGAGGCTTCAGGTCAGTGTGACCACTTTCAAAATAGATACTGTAATTATCCTTGTCAGAAAGCAGTTTCAGGGCCTTGTCGAACTTACCTTCTTGAATATCCGTTATGTAATCGATATAGAACTTAGCAGTTATATCCTTAAACTCACCATTTTTATCCTTCTTACTGACAGTGACAAGCTCAGGATTTGTTTGAATTGCCTTCATAGAAATCTTGAGGTAGTCTTCGCGAAAATTGTTTGCGACTTTGGCTTTCGTAGACTTGCTATAAAAGATAAATATCAAGATAGCTGCAATTATAAGGACTAAAGCTATAGAGAATATCTTTGCTTTGTTTCTCATGACTTATTTCCTCCTTACTATAAAATAACTGCATATAACCGTGACTAAAGAAATGCTCCAGGCTATTATAGAGATAAAACACGATATGAATAAAATGTTGGGATCAAAAGGTATCGGAAGCGAGAGCTCAGGGTGATACATGGCATGTACAACGAATGCAAACGTAAATACATTTAGATCCAGCGCAATTAGAGAAGTTATAACCAAGGCTTTTCTTGCGGAAATATAGGTATTTATATTTTCCATACTCTTGTATTTTCGATAGCGATATATAAAATGCATTGATAAGATGAACATATAAAAAATTGATATATAAATGAAACAATGCATATATATGAATTCTATAATGTCCCCAATCAATAAATACGCAATATCTAGCTTGATTATAGAGTATGATAATATCAGCATGCTTAATATCACTGCTGACAGTGAATAAAACATGTATTTTACGATTTTCTCTGTGTTCATGACAAGTACCTCGCATCTATACAATTACATGACGTAAAAAAATTTCTATCTTACTTGGTTCAGAAGCATTACAATACCCATCGTATCCTATCTTTTTTATTTATTTCTGTAACATATGTCTTATCACATTACAAATATGGTAAATATATTGATAAATATAACTCTATACTTATAATTAGCCTCTCCTCCTCAATACAAAATAACTGCATATAACCGTGACTAAAGAAATGCCCCAAGCTATTATAGATATAAAACACGATATGAATAAAATATCAGGGTCAAAAGGTATTGGAAGCGAGAGCTCAGGGTGACAAAAGGCATATAGAACAAATGCAAGTGTAAATACATTTAATTCGAGCGCAATTAGTGAAGTTATAGCAAAGGCTTTTCTTGCAGAAATATAGGTATTTAGATTTTGCTCAGGTTTGTATTTTCGATAGCGGTATATAAAATGTACGGGTGAAACGGACAAGTAAAATATCAGTATATAGACAATGTAATTAAGTGATGAACCACTGATAGACAAGGTATGTCCGGTTATAAGTACAATTATAGAAAATATAATTGCAATTATTATCACCGCTGATAGCGAATAAAACATATATTTTACAATTTTCTCTGTGTTCATGACAAGCTCCTCGTATACATAAAATCGCATCCAAGAACTATGTTCAATTATTCTTAATTATATAATAAATCTTCATGCAGAGAAAAATCAAGCCTAATTTTAAACATATCTATATTAAAAAATACATTCCATCAAAACACAAAAGACGAGAACCACTGGCCCTCGTCTTTTACTTATCTCTTCTTTTGTTTATAGAACCTTCCGCTCAGCTCCTCAGTCTTAAGCGAGTTAATAAAGGCCTTAGGATCTATCTCCTTTATGATGTTCATCACAGTTGAAACCTGATCGCTGTTTACAACAGAATAAAGCATCTTTCTTTCTGTACCCTCGTAGCATCCCGTACCTATAAATAGGGTGGCATCGTGGTGTGTCATGATACGAATTTGCTCATAGATTTCCTGCGTTTTATCAGTGATTATTAGCAGTGTATGCTTTTGATAACGTCTATAGAAAAACTTGATGATTTGCGTGTTACAGTACTGGAATATAATTGAGTAAAGTGCCTTTTCGAAGCCGAAAAGGAAGCCTGCAGTTAGCAGAATCATTGAGTTTGTAAGCAGTATCAAATTCCATGCATCCTTGCCCTTACGCTCTGACATAAATATCGATATGAAGTCCATACCGCCACCACTTGCACCAGCGAGAAGTGTAACGACAACTGCAAGTCCGTTGAGTATGCCACCGAATACTGAGATCAAAAGCATATCATTTGTAATGACAAACTTTGGAATGGTATCGGTCAAAATACTGGTTAGTGTGATTACATAGAGGCTGTAAAGTGTAAACCTTTTGCCGATATACTTAAAGCCTATGTAGATAGGAATAAGGTTTATCGGAATATATAGGGCTGTGAACGGTATATCAAGTGCAAAGAACCTAGCACTGACCCTCTGAATCAGAATTGCAATTCCGGAGAAGCCGCTCGGATATAGACCTCCTGCAGGAACAAAGCTACATAGGTTTATAGCGAATAGAACTGCTCCAAAGGTAATTGCAAGAAACTGAAACAATGATCCTAATATATGGTTTTTTGGCTTTTCAATCTTCATTTTTTCTCCAATCGACGAATGATTTATAGTTTGCAAGTTTATATTTTCTTGGACTTGCTATTTTTCTGGGACTACCTCAATCCAGTATCCGTCTGGATCTTCTATAAAATAGATTCCCATAGCCTCATTAACAAAGCAAATGCATCCAAGCTCCTCGTGAAGCTTTCTGGATGCTTCCATATCGTCTGTCGTAAAAGCAAGATGGTACTCGATTTCACCAAGGTTATATGGCTCCTTACGGTCGTGCAAATATGTGAGCTCTAGCTGAAAATCAGTCTTTCCATCGCCTAGATATACTAGGGTAAAGTCATCACCGTGCTTTTCTCTAACAGGCTTTAGGCCTAGTGCCTTGTCGTAGAACTCAAGGCTGCGCTGTAGATCCAAAACATTGAAATTAAAATGGTTAAATTTAAACATGATTTCTCTCCTATACGGCTTTCGCCGTCTTTTCTATTTATATATTTCTTTAAATTTCTTTTCGAGGTAGTCGATATAGTCATCGGCTGAGAACTTCTCGCCAAGAGCCTTTTCGAGAAGCTCATCTGAGCGGTATAGGCTTCCGTGCTTCCAGATGTGCTCTCTGTTCCATTCGTTTATCTTTGAGAAGTCTCCCTTTGATAGAGCGTCTTTGACGTCGACTTCGGCAGCCATCTTTGATAGAAGCTGAGCACCGTAGGCAGATCCAAGTGCGTATGATGGGAAATAGCCTATTGCACCACCAGCCCAGTGACTGTCCTGAAGAACGCCAAGTCTATCGCTAGGAACATCAACTCCTAGATACTCCTTGTATAGCTTGTTCCACTGCTCAGGTAGCTCATTAACAGTAATTTCACCAGCCATAAGCTTTTTCTCAAGCTCATATCTTACCAAGACGTGGAGGCAATATGTAACCTCGTCTGCCTCTGTTCTGATCAAAGAAGGCTCAACCTTGTTGATTGCGCGATAAAGCGCATCTGCTGTTACGTCATTTAGTGAAGGGAATAGTTCCTTTAACTTAGGAAGTACAAGCTCTATGAACTCCTTGCTTCTGCCTAGGAGGTTTTCGTAGAATCTGCTCTGGCTTTCGTGGATGCCCATGGAAACACCAGCATCTAGAAGTGTATATAGATACTTGTCATCAACTCCTGTATCGTAGAGAGCGTGCCCGCTTTCGTGGATTACGCTGTACATAGAGTAAACGAAGCTGTCTTCCATATAGTGAGTTGTAATTCTCTCATCTAGATGTGAGCCTAGACTTGTTGTGAACGGATGCTCACTTGTTGAAAGCCCGCAGTGCGCTAGGTCAAGTCCTAAGAGCTTCATTAGGTAGTAAGAGAGCTCTTCCTGTTTAGCAATTGGGAAATCACCATTTAGGAATGAAGCATTAACCTGCTCGCTTGCTGAAATGTGCTTGATTAGTGGAACGATTCTCTCCCTTAGCTTGGAGAAGAACTCGTCGCAGACCTCCATAGTTAGGCCGTCCTCGTATTCGCCTAGCCAGTAGTCGTAAGGTGCCTTGTCTGGCGCGCAGTACTTTGCAAACTTAATATTTGTATCAAAGATTTCCTTTAGGTATGGCGTAAATGAAGCAAAATCATTATTCCTCTTAGCATCTTCCCAAACATCCTCGGCCTTTACAACAAGCTCCTGATAGGCGATGTACTCGTCCATAGGAATGCTCTGCATGCGGCGGATGTCCTTTAGCATGAGCTGAACCATGCGGTTTTCCTCTTCGGTCAAAATAGCTTTATTACTATCTAGAAGCTCGAGAAGAGCAACAGTCTCACTTCCTGTTTTGATTAGGTATTCTTCTTCGCTGAGCACAGCAAGAGCGTGCGCACGGTTTTCGGCTGTGCCCTTTGGGGCAACGGTCTGTCCGTCGTAGCTGATGCTTTCCATAGCGTGTGCGTATGCGCTAAGGCGGCTCTGCAATTTAAGTAGTTTTTCTTTTACTTGACTTAATTCCATAGTTTCCTCCAATTTATTCTACATGGACGCAAAAGTGTGTCAGACGTCCGTCTAAGTTATTAGCTTTCAAATACCTGTCTAGTTCTTAGGGTCATAGAGCAGGTCGTGGTTAATACAGTTGTAGAAACCGTCTCTAATTTCCTCGTAGCCTTCGTGCTCTGCACATAGCCACATGAGCTTTGTCACAGCGGATTCTACAGTCATATCAAAGGACTGCAAAACATTGTATCTGTCTAGTGCAAGTGCTCCAACCTCATATTTTTCGGCATCGCTACCCTCAAGCATAACCTGAGTTGCGATAACGATGATTTTGCCCTTCTCAGTCAAAGCCTGAAGCTCGTTTAGGAAATTTCTCTTATCATAGAATGGTATACCACCAACTCCATAGCTTTCAATCACAATGATGTCGTAGTGCTCCCCTAGATAAGCGAGAATCTCAGGTCTAATTCCTGGAATCAGTTTAAGCAAGAAGACAGAATCGGATATGGAGGCGGCAAAGCGCACCTCACCTGAGACTGCTGGCGCCTCGAGGTATTTGATTATCCTGCTATCATCTATGAAAGCTGCGATAGGGTAGCCTATGCTATCAAAAGCAGCAAAGCTCTTGCTTCTAACCTTGCGCGCTCTCGTTCCCAATATTGCCTTGCCGTCAAAGACGATAAAAATACCGTTAAGACCGCCGTTAAGTATAAAGTTGATACTGTCGCTGAGATTGCGTCTTGCGTCGGTAAATTCGTCTGAAATCGGCTTTTGAGCTCCGGTTAAAACTATAGGTTTAGATGCTCCCTGTATCAGGTAGGAAAGAGCAGAGGCTGTGTATGCCATGGTGTCCGTCCCGTGTGTTATCAAAAAGCCGTCATAACTATCATAGAGGGACTCAATTTCTCTAACTATGAGCATCCAGTGCTCGGGCTGGATATTGGTGCTGTCTATATTAAAAATCTGTTTTACCTCAATGTCGCATTTTCTGCAGGCACTAGGAATGTATGAAAGCAACATCTCTGGGGAAATCGCAGGTTTCAGACCGTTTTCGGTTTGAATGGATGCGATTGTTCCACCTGTTGCAATGAGTAAGATTCTCTTCATAAATGGTCCTCAATTATCTTTCTTTGATAAAAGTATACCACATCAAAGCGGCATATTAAAATGAATAGCTTGACGAATTTTTTAACAATGTTACAATCTTAGTTATACAAGATATTGATATAGAGAAAAGAGAGGAATTTATGAGACCCGGAATACACAATTATTCTGAGATTGGAAAGTTAAACAAGGTTCTTCTTCATAGAATTGGCTATGAAGTGGAGGGCCTGGTTCCAGAAAACTTTGCAAGACTGCTTTTTGACGATATACCATACCTAAAGATTGCGCAGCAAGAACACGATGCTTTTGCTCAGGTGCTTAGAGATAATGGCGTAGAAGTCGTATACTATGTAGATGAGACTGCTAAGGCACTTGCAAATCCTGAGATTAAGGCTAAATTTTTGAAGGAATTCATAGCGGCAAGTCATACGAACAGCAAGTTTGCGAGTGAGGCGGTTTTCCACTATTTGAACGAGATGCCAACTAAGGAGATGGTCGCAAAGATCATCAGTGGCGTTAAGAAGGATGAGGTTCCAAGCTTCAAGTCTAATTCATTTGCTGAATTTATTTCTTCATCATACCCATTCTACTTAGATCCTATGCCAAACCTTTACTTCACTCGTGACCCAGGCGCATGCATAGGAAACGGTCTAAGCATCCACCACATGAGCACAGGTACAAGACGCAGAGAAGCACTACTTCTCAAGTATATGTACCAGCACAATGAGGACTTCTCAGGTGGTGAAAACAGATTGTGGTATGACTACGATCACGACTACTCAATAGAGGGTGGAGACGTTCTAGTTTTGAACAAAGAGACTGTAGCAGTTGGACTAAGCCAGAGAACTACAGCAGCAGCTATAGAGCGCTTTGCTCGCAACCTGCTTGGAAACTCTGAATTCAAGCGTGTCATCGTATTCGATATACCTAAGACTCGTGCTTTCATGCACCTCGATACTGTATTTACAATGGTAGACTACGATAAGTTCACCATACATCCTGAGATTGAGGCACCACTTCAGCTATTTGAAATGGAGCTTGATAGAGACGGCGAGGTTAAATATAGTTCAGTTACAGATACTTTGACAAATATCCTAAAGTCAGTTTTAAACCTCCCAGCTGTTGAGCTAATTCGATGTGGTGGAGATGACAAAATGGCTGCGCAGAGAGAGCAGTGGAACGACGGTTCAAATACGCTTTGCATAGCACCAGGAACTGTTGTTACATACGAGAGAAACTATGTTACAAATGATCTTCTTGACAAGAAGGGCGTCAAGGTTCTTGCTATACCAGGAGCTGAGATTTCAAGAGGAAGAGGCGGTCCACGCTGCATGTCTTGCCCAATCA
>ERZ772960.1447-NODE-1447-length-18924-cov-15.402247_pt1 | contig 18924 bp, 21 predicted proteins | sample MGYA00580678_ERZ772960 | MGnify/ENA primary metagenome ERZ772960 (study PRJEB29015, sample SAMEA2737930) | human oral metagenome | biome: human oral; feature: human-associated habitat; material: dental | place: China | collected 2059 ... | reverse complement strand
TTTTGATATCTTTATCTTCATTAAGTTTTTTTACCGCTTCCGGGATTGTTCCGACGCCGATTATCGAAAATGACGGATTTCTGTTTTGAAGCATAAAAATCATTCCGTCCCGTAAACCCGTGTGATCATCAATGAATAGAATCTTTAACGGTGATTGCAATGGTAAAACCTCCTTCATTTATAAAATCTGCGCTGCCGTCTATCAGTTGGGCACGCTTTTTGATATTGGTAAGTCCGTAATGCTTTACAGCAGCTTTTAGTTTCTTGCTTTCAACTTCGGTTTCTTCAAAACCTTTCCCATTATCGCAGATGATAAAACGGAAATCATCAATCCCGTCCACAATTTTTATTTCAACTTGTGTCGCATCGGAATGTCGTGAAATATTACTCAACGCCTCCTGCAAAATTCTGATGAGGTGTGTCTTTTGCGTATTTTTGAGTGCACCTATTTTCTGACTTGCAACATATAGATTTGTTTTTATTCCGAAATTCACTTCAAATGCAGTGCAAATCTCGCGTATAATTTTTTCAAAATCTTCAGTAAACTCAATACTTCCGGAGCCGATCATATAACGAATTTCGTTTAGGGCTTGTTTTGCGTAAAATTTCGATTTTGAAAAATCTTCTTTTTCAAGATAGATATTGAGCGCGGCAAGATTCTGCGCAACTCCGTCGTGAAGGTCGCGGCTGAAATTACTCTGTTCGGTCTGCATTGTTTTAAGTTGTTCGAGTTGCATTGAGTTTTTAAAGAATTTTTCAAGGATTATAAAAGCTGCAATCGCAATCAGAAAAAGGGTGCTATATAAAAGAGAGTCGTAGCCGAGGTTCAGCCTTGTCTGCGTCTCGTGAATGCGGTTTTGAAAACCGATTACAGCATTTGTGTTCCGGTTACCGGTTTGAAGGTTTTGAATGATTGCTTCAAGTTCTTTTTTTAACGGTGCGTCAAAATAGGTGAAGGCTTGGTAGTCCGATCGCAGTTTAATCGCGATGTCATTGACTGCTGCCGGATTGTCGGCCGAAATGTCAGAGTTATCACCGCCGGCAACCATGTGTTGCGGGTTCATTTGAAGCAATAACATCTCCGTATCGAGTTTTTGAATAAGGTTGTTGCTTGCTCTCTTAAAAAAAATTGTGCAAAAAAAGATTGCGATCGCAATGTATATAAATATCAATTCAATTTTAAAAATTTTCTTAATAATGCCCGGTAACATATTTTTTTAGTCAACTTGTTCGACAATGAAGTTATCGAATAGGTTTAGTATACCACGCAATTCCATTCTTGTCTTGGGAAAAGTTCCCAAAGACTTTGGGAAAAATGACCAAAGAAATATGTAACTGATGCGGTATAATAAAAAAAATTGGCTTATGGTGCCGATTGAAGGAAAATAGGAACGTTAAAATAATTTACAAAGAGAAGGGATGTAAATATGTTTATACAACTAAATTCTAAACTTTTCTTTAGAGCCGAAGAAATCACTTATGTAGGTTTGTTTGGGTCTTGCGGTGACGCTTGTTGTTGGATTGAATTTAATAACGGTAGAACTATTGAAGTCTATTCAGAAACAAATGCACAAGCGATATATGACAAACTGATTGAATGTTTAACTACGCCTCAAGAGACTGATACAATTTCATTAAATTTTGATAATTGCATATTCCGTTATAGAGGCGTTCGGCATCCGGTTACGCTTACAGAAGAAGAATACAAACCTAGTTTCTTAGACCTAAGTGGCTTCTAATGCTGTAAACGTTCGTTATGCAAAATAAGCCCCTGATTACCCGGAAGAATCAGCGGCGGACACTTTAAGAAGAATGAGGGAAACTCCTGATTCTTTTTCATTCTAGGAGGAAAATATGGCATTTTGTCAAAATTGCGGCGAAGAACTTGCATACGGAGCAAAATTCTGCCCCGAGTGTGGAACACCGGCAGGAAACACTGGAAGTGAAAATATCAGAAAACAGGAATTTGCCGGAGAAATAAAAAAATGCCCCAGTTGCGGCTCTGAAATTCCCGCATTTACAAGTCACTGCCCTAATTGCGGACACGAATTTTCAGAAACAAAAGTTGACAATTCGGTAAAGGAATTTTTTGAGAGGATTTCAGATTTGGATTCTCACGAAGACTCTCTAGAAGACAAAGACAAAAGAGAATGGCATAATATTCCTAGAGTTTTCTGTATATTAGGAAGTGTGCTCTTCTTATCACTGGGATTTGTGGATGTCGATTCAACCTCTTCTGAAACAATCATGATATGCCGTCTTATAGGAATCGGACTTGCTATACTTTTTGCAGTTTTTCCAGTATTCCTTACTAAAGCAGAAAAACAAAAAAGAAGTTTTATCGAAACTTTTATCGTACCGAACACAAAAGAGTCTATCATCGAATTTTTAATACTTTCTGCTTCGCAAATTCAACCGAGAGCAAATCCTTTCACAAAAGAAGGGAAGAGTGTTTCTTTGTGGAATAAGGTCTGGAAAACAAAAATTCGCCAGACAATCACAAAATCAAAGTTGGTCTTAATGAACGACAAAGATGCGCAGGAAAAAATCGCAATGATTAAAAGCCAATATAGCATAAGGTAAAAAAATGACGGATTTATTTGATTACAAAACAATTTTTTCAGAGTTTGAAAAATATTTTAAAGCCAAAAAAGACGATTTTTGCCGGATCAATGCTTCTGACACTAAAGCAAGCACAAATACTATAAAAGAATTTTTCCATCAAAAATTCAAAGGATATGATAGTTATAATGTTTATTCATCAAGACAGCCGTATGAGTTTTTATACGATATTTGTGTAATGAATTGTAATCCAAAAGAAATTCTATCTGTCCAAGATCCTAATAAGATGCCTGAAATTCTTTTATCTGTTGAATCGGAACTTGGAGGTTCTGGAGCAAATTATAGTGCCGGACTTCTTAAAAACTTGAGCGAGGATTTTTTCAAAATACTACACTCATCATCTAAATATAGAATTTTTATCGGTATTAATGATGTTCAAAATGTTCAAGAAAGAGTAAAAGTTTTTCAAACAGCATATAAAAACACGAATCAGGTAAATCCAATACTTTTAATTTTGATAAATGGCGTAAAAAACAAAGAAATAAAAGGAAATCAAATACAAATTGATTCTAATTTAAAAATTACAGGCTATATTCTAAAACAATCAGGCACAGAAAATTTGTAAAACGGGGAGGAAAACTAATGGGCATATTCAACAAAAAACATGAAGGCGGTTTAATGGATGTTATCCGTTGTGATGAGCCGACATATTTGATTTGGAAATGGAGGCCTAAGGGATCAGAAGAGGCAAATTCTACAAAAAAAGAAAACGCAATTCGCTACGGTTCAAGTCTGCGTGTAAAAGATGGAGAAGTTGCTATATTTGTATATCCACAAAAAAGCGGTCCATTGCAGGAATACATTGAAGGTCCCTTTGATCAGACCATAAAAACGGCTAATCTTCCTATACTCACTTCAATTGTCGGTGCGGCATTCGGCGGGGCGAGTCCTTTTCAAGCGGAAATTTATTTTATAAACCTTGCGGGAATCATTCAGGTAAAATTCGGGGTTCCGTTTTTTGATGTAGCTGATGCACGCAATACTAATTTTACCGTTCCTGTTGCTGTTCGAGGCTCTATCAATTTTAGACTTACGAATTACAAAGAATTTATAAAACTTCACAGACTTATTGATTTTGACCTTGAGGCTTTTAAATTGCAGATTCGGGATGCTGTTTGCAAATATATAAAATCTATTGTTACAAATATCCCGTTTGATACAGGGCTTCCCGTAATTCATCTTGAACGAAAGATTTTTGAAGTTAGTAGTGTTTTGCAGCCTATTTTAAAACAACGGCTTGAAAGTGAGTTCGGTGTTACAACAAGTTCGGTTGATATAAGCGATATTGAACTTGATAAATCAAGCGAAGGTTATCGTGAATTAAAAGCAGTTACAACAGACATCATAAGCGAGCAGGAAAAAGCAAAAAGTGCTATCAATATTCGCCAGATGGAAGGTATGGCGGAAATCAACATGGAAGAGTACCAGCGGGAAAGACGGCTTGGAACGGAAAGTTCAAATCTTGCGGCTCATCAGATTGACCAGCAGACACGAGTCGGCATTGCAGGAGCGGAAGCACTTGGAAAAATGGGAGCGGCAGGCGGTATCGGCATAAACCTTGGCAACGGCGGCGGTTTTAATCCGGCAGGCATGATGGCAGGAATGGCTATGGGAAGTGCAATCGGGCAGAATATGGCCGGAATGATGCACGGCGCTTTGGGCGGATTGAGTCAGCCGGTTCCGCCGCCTCCGCCGCAAGTAAGTCAATACAATGTTGCAGTAAACGGACAGACAACAGGCCCCTATACGGTTGCAACACTTTCTCAAATGGCGGCAAGCGGACAGTTTACGTGCGAAAGTCTTGTTTGGAAAGCCGGTATGGCAAACTGGATGACAGCCGGAAACGTGCCTGAATTGTCGGCAATTTTCGGTCAAAATACTCCGCCGATTCCGCCTGTACCGCCGATGAGTTAAACGGGTCATAGTATGGAGAAAACTTTATGAAAATAAATTGGATTTTAGTTTTGATTTCACTCGGAATTTCCGCATTTGTAGGCTATGGTTTTTTTTCAGGAACAGGGAATATGCTTCTTACTGTCGGAAGCGGCGCTTTTCTTTTTGCCACTCTGTTCGGAATGTTTGGGATTTCTTTTGGAAGAGGAAGTGCGAATATAAAAATTTTTTCGGGCATTTTCCTTGTGTTGGCACTCGCTGAACATTTGATTTTTGTTTTTTCAGGATTTAGACAAACTGCGTACATAGTCATAACAGGTATTTTATTTCTGCTTTATCTTTTGATTTTCTATGGAATTGTAAAAGCATTGAAAGAAGAATGAATGAAGCAAATTTTGTCATAACGCAAAAATCGAAAATCACAACCCTCGCATTTCTTACTGAACACACCGGTGAGATCCGTTTTTCAGTATGGGAACTAAAAAACAAATGACACAAGACGACACCGGTTTTTTATGGCAAAACCTTGCACGATACAAGCGGGCAAAAGAACATTGAAGAAAACTGCCATACAAATTGGGATTCAATGCGAGCGGCGTGCCAGAACTCTTTTGAAGAAATGTATTCATAAAAGGAAATTTAATTATGTCAGAAAACAGTAAGGAAAGGAAAATGCAGGAAAAAAATCAATGCTCCATTATTACCTACTCTCCATCAATCGCAAAATTCTCTTCGATTCAACAAGCGATAGACTCCGTTCCGGAAAACGGAATGCTCAAACTTGCGGCAGGCATTTTTAAAGGTTCTTTCACGGTGAAATCAAAAATCACGATTGAAGGCAGCGGATTTTCTGAAACGGATGCTTTTTTAGAAAATTTACAAACAGTCATCATAGTTCCTGACGATGAAAAAGTTTCCGTTCAAAGTGCAGCGGTTGTAAAAGGAATTATTTTTGTCGGTGAAAAATTTTATGAAGAGCATAAAGAAGACTTTTGGGCAGAAACGGCGGTCTTTATTCCTGATGGATATATGAAGTACGTGGATCAAGAACGCAATAAAAAAGCAAACGAGATTCACGAAAAACTTCAAAAAGAATTTCAACAATTTTCAGACACCAACGGCAGAGATACTTTGTATGACGCACTTGATGAAAACCCGTCTGAATCTTTGCTGAACATAGCTACAGACGGATCAAAATTGAATAGTGTTTTGGTGATTGGTTCTTCGAATTGCGGAATTTCCGTATCCGGACAAGCAGAATTTTCGGGAGTTTTTGCATTCAAAAACAGATTTTCAAATCTTTTTATATTTAAAGCTGGAGAAGTTTATTTTTCATCTGCCGTAAATAAAGTAAATTTTTTTTCCTATTCTTATAGAGAATACGGGGTTTGTGGCTTCGGGAAAATCGCCGTTTCCGAAGATGTATCAATTTATGCTGTTGGCAATATGCTTGAAGGTTTTTATTTGACAAGTTCTGTGAATGTAGAAAAAAGATTCGGACATTTTTCTGCTTATAAGAATTTTGGCGGTGGGATATATCTTTGCGATGAAGCATTGATGAATGTAAAATCAATCTCTTCGGAAGCAAATGGAGATGATGGTATTTGCCTTAACGGAAAAGTAAAAATACAAGTCGGAAGGATAAGTACATACAATAATAGGGGACACGGAATAATTCTTTTTCAGAATTCTGAACTTTTCACAGGACTAATTACTTCTTGCAATAATTCGGGAGCAGGAATCGGCATCACAGAGAACGCAAGATTAGAAAGTAAGGACGAGGTTTTTATTTCCGGAAACGATGGGAGAGCGGGAGGTCTTGCACTCCAAGGAAATGCAATCGTCAAGATATTCAGTTTAAACGCGACAAAGCACAAGTGTTCAGTTAAAATAAAAAACAATGCAAAATTGTTTATTTACGGAAGCAAGTCCAAAATCTACGATGATGAGGATTGCCTTATGGATATTGATGATTGTGCAACAGCAGAATTGAGCAATGTCTGTTTTTTTCATGAAGAAGAAGAGAGCGGATATATAACTCATGCTGATGAATGCAGCGGTCACATTTTTATTTCGGCAAACGCAAGTGTAAAATTATCAGGCTGCTATTTTTATAATTTTCTCTACGAAAACCCCATCATCTATGTTTCCGACTCTTCAAAGCTAAAATGCGAAAGCTGCTATTTCGGTTTTTCACCAAAAAAAGATACCTATTACGGACAGGTAAAAAAGATAAAAAGTATAATTCGTGCTGTAGGAAATTCAACAGTAAAAATTGAAGACACAAGAGAGTGTTTTTACGCAAACAAATATTTTATTACGGCGGAAAAATCTTCAAAAATTGAAACAGATGCGGGAGAAGTAAGATTCATAAATCCGAAAAAGAACACAACCAAATAATGATTCGTGCTGAGCAGGATAAATACGATTTCAAAAAGCCTTTCCGAGCGCATAATGGCAGCAGTATAACATAGTAAAGCGAAAAATACGAATGGAAGCTTTTATTTTGATGCAAATGTATGCGTTATTTGATAGCAGTCATCCCCTTTTGATAACACTCTCTACAAATTTCAAATCACCCAAACCGGCACGATATAGTTTTCCCTATCAATTGCCGAAAGCTCCGGTTTCATGCATATTACTGCGCCTTTAGAACGCGGAATAGAAGCGTTATTCAGTAAGCCGAATACTTTGACAAGCTCGGAACCCGGATTTGCGGATTTCTTAATTTCTATCGGATTAAGTACGCCGTCATGCTCTAATATAATATCGATTTCTTTCGCGTCTTTGTCCCGATAGTAATACATAAAGGGCGCTTTACCGTTATTGAGATATGTTTTCATTATTTCGGAACCAACATAATTTTTAAGTATTGCTCCGTTCATAGCGCCGCTTTCCAGCGTTTCCGCACTGCTCCACTTTGTCAGATAGCAGACTAATCCCGTATCATAAAAATACAGCTTTGGCGTTTTTACGAGGCGCTTTAACATATTATTTGAATAAGGGGGTAAGTAAAAAATAATTCCTAACGTTTCAAGAATATTCAGCCAGCCCTTCACCTGCTTTTGATTAATATCCGCATCCCGTGCTATGTCGGCGATATTGAGCAGCTGTCCGCACCGTGCGGCAACGGCAGTTATAAACCGCAAAAATTTTAAAGAGTCAATCGAATCCGAAAGCGCTCTTACATCTCTTTCAATATATGTTGTTACATAACTGCTGTAAAAAATGTGAGTGTTCTTATTTTGACCGCTTATGACCGCGGGCATGGAGCCTTTATAAATTCTGTTAAAAATTTCTTTGATATTCGTAGGTTTTCGTTCTCTGCTCCGTGCGGAAAGTTTTTTCATATCGAGTACAAACGGCTCAAGTCTATTTCCGTAAATCTCTGCTTGCGATAACGAGGTTAATGAAAGCACCGCTACTCTTCCTGCCAATGACTCTTGCATTCCCTGCATCAGCTTAAAAGCTTGAGAACCGGTAAGCCAGAAATCACCGTTGCTGCGGTTTTTATCCGCATATATTTTTATGTAGGTGAACAATTCAGGCGCATACTGCACTTCATCGATCAGTACGGGCGGCTTATGCAGCTGCAAAAACAGTTCCGGATCGGTCTTTGCAAGATTTCTCTCATGCAAATCATCAAGCGACACATAGCCCCTGTCTGTACCCTCCATAAGTTTTTGCAGCATGGTAGTTTTCCCAACCTGTCTTGGACCTGTTACCAATACGACCGGATATTCTTTTGTAACTTCTAAAACGATTTTTTCCAAGCTTCGGGAAATATAACGCATACGGGCTCCTTTCGGTTAATGTGTATTACACTTCCATTTTAGCCGAAGGTTGCAAGCATAGCAAGTACAAGGCATCCCCGTATGGAACAACACTCAAATTGACAGTCGAATATATGCGAATTATTGCGTTAGGCGCAGTCTTTCAGCTTTTAGCTACCGGTCTTATACCCTTTATCCACAATATGAACGGAGCTTCATTTGCAATGGCGGCAATGATACTCGGCTTTGTAACAAATATCATTTTGGATTATACATTTGTGTGGATATTCGGTTGGGGGATGGCAGGTGCTGCGTGGGCAACGATTATCGGTCAGGCAATAACGATACTGGCTGCAATTTTGTTCTTTATTATTAAAAAAAGAGGATTTTATCTGCCGCCTTTTTTTGAGTTGACATCGCTGTGGAAAAATATTTTACATATCGCACCGGCGCCATTCGGATTGAGTTTTTCGCCGACCGTTACGATGCTCGTAATGAACCGTTTTTCGCTCTGGTACGGTACGGCGCAGGATGTCGCGGACTGAACGGCGTATGGTTTGCCGTTCCTTGCGCCCAGACGCTCACGTGCTGTATTGCCGTCGTTGCAAAGCATCGAGAGAGTTAATCGGCGGCATTGCGGACAAAGGTTACTGCGGTTTTGGAGGTCTCTGCTCCGGCAATTAAAGAAAAATCTCAAATATTGAAATTTTCTTCTCTTAATCTTCAGGATGCCGCGAGCCTAATGCCTGTTCCTGTTCTTCAAGCGTCATCGGATGACTTCAACAGGAGCTTCTTCAAAGACCTCTGCGCCCTCTACGTACTCGTGCAGTCAAAATTAAAAAAGATACAAGATTTCTTAGCCATTTTTGCATCCGTGCTTTATATATAAGGTATGGAGACTCAAAATGGAAGACACCTATAGATTAACTCTTAAAAACGATTATTTGTTCAAGCTCTTGCTCGGCTCGGAAGAGAACAAAGCCTGTTTGCAGGACTTTCTTGAATGCGTACTGGACATACCGACCGGTATGATTACAGACCTTGAACTGCTGGATAAAGAACTTACCAAAGATGAGATAACCGATAAGACAGGTATTCTCGATATTAAGCTTCGATTAAAAGATGGAACAACCATAGACATTGAAATTCAAAACTCTTGGTCTGCCGAATTTATTCCTCGAACACTGTTCTATTGGTCTAAAATGTACATTGAAGGGTTTAAAGAAGGTGAATCGTATACCAGTCTTACCTGCTGCATTGCTATCAATCTGATCTCACAAGGGTTTAAGCTCAATAGAGAGATACACTCTGCCTATAGCATCTTAGAACAAAAAAATTATCAGCCGCTCACGGATTTATTGGAGATACACTTTCTGAACTTGACGGCAGTAAAAGGGCCTGAAATACGGCAAAGCATCACTACCAAAAAACAGGAAAAGCTGATAAACTGGTTACGGTTTATAGAAACGGACGACAAGGAGGAAAGAGCCATGCTAGCGATGACATCTCCGGTATTACAGATGCTGAATGAGAAAATCGATGTTCTCAGCTTGAACCCTGAAGAGCGAAAGCTGTATGAATCGAGGATGAAGCTGAAAAGCGACATAGCAACTATTTCTGAAGTGCAGTTCAAGGCAGGAGCTGAATGGGGACTCGCTGAAGGTGAGGCGCGAGGGCGCTCTGAAGGTGCTCATCAAAAGGCAGTCGAAACGGCAAAAGCAATGCTTACTATGGGCTATCCTCTGTCCGATATTTGCAAAATTGCCGGTCTTACCCAAGCCGAGGTGGAAGCGATAAAATAATTCTTGTGAAGTAATTGTGTACCGGAATTATATGAAGCAAATATTTTCTCTTGCTATTTTTGTACAAAATAGTGTACATTATAAGTAAATAGGAGGTTTTTATGATTTCAACTATGACCATAACGGAGACAAGAAAGAAAATCACATCACTCGAAAATACGATGGATTATGATGATACAATCTCTATTACTAATCATGGCAAAGAAGTATTTGCTTTGCTTCGCTGGGATACCTATGAGTGTATTCAGGAAACTTTGGAAATACTGGCAGACGAACAATTGTCAAAAGACCTGTCTATGGGAATTAAACAGATAAATGAAAACAAACTTGTAGATTTTGACACATTCAAGGCAGGTCTAATGTGTACACAATAAAATTAACTCAAATTGCTGCAGAGTTTATCACTAAACTTGACGGTAAGTCTCAACAGCAGATTATGGAAAAGATCGAGGTGTTAAAAGAATATCCTCTGAAAGTAGGAAAGCCTTTGAAAGGCAATTTACAAGATTATCGCTCCATTCGTTCTGTTGGACAACGATACAGAATAATTTATCAAGTTAAAGAGACTGAAGTTGAAGTTATTGTCGTGGCTGTAGGCATAAGACGAGATGGAGACAAAAAAAATGACATTTACGAACTAATGAAAAAATATGTAAAAATTGGTTTGTTCTCACAATAAATAAAACCTAACGCCTATTTTCATACGAAACTCCTCTTGTGGTTCTTCGTTTTGCGGTAAAATATGCGCCAACAGATTCGCTCCGAAATAGTAAGTTTCCAATTCGCCCCTTACATAATCGGGATATAATAATATGATTGTTTTCATAATCCCTCCGTCTATAAATTATGCGGCCTTTTAGGCGTTCCTTATTTTTTTGATATTGCGATTCATCAAGTGCCGCCCGATGTGCCGATACGCAAACCGCTTGAGCGGCGACATTTGCTGATGATGCTCTTTTAAAAGTTCATCGGGAGAATCGTATACGCCGAAATCCTGATTGATGCCTTCGCTTTGGATATAAGTGTCGTTCCGATTAAAGTCGATCACCGGCTTGTTAAAATCTTTTACACCTACGCTGTATCCGCAAAAGGCGCCGGTACAGGTTTTATGCATCGCTTGCAGTTTAGTAAGGTATTGCGTATCAAGAATCAATGCTTCAAGCTCATACCAGCGCTCTTCAAAATATACTTCGACCCAACTGTGAAAAATATTTTTCGGCGCATTTCTATACACAAAGCCCGTCATTGCGCCCTGCTGCAGTTTTTTATCTATTGTAAATCCGTGTATCCTGCACGGAATACCGCATGCGCGGAGCAACGCCATAAACAGCGTGGCTTTCGTGTTACACTGACCGTACCCGTCTTTTAAAACCTTTGAAGCGCTGATATTGTCGTCGATATTATAACCGAAGAGAATGTCATCACGCACAAAATTGTATATCGATTTGATGCGCTCAAACGTATCAAGCGTGCGCCAGTTTTTTTCTTGTATCAGCGCTTTAATACTCGGATTGGAATAATCGAGCATTTTTGTTTCACAAAGATATGTGTCCATTTGATGTACCTCCTGCAATTCCGATTTTTTGCCTCTCCCGTTACACGGTAACTTCAATCTGATTGTTTTCGATTGCGCTGATGCAGCTTTCGTAATATCCGTCGCCGGTGATTCGCAGGACGCTTGCAACTAAACCCACCCGCCTAAGATTTTCGGTCAGCGCATCGACCAGGACGATATCTTTCTCCCATAAAATCTAATCTTCAGGATGCCACGAACCCAAGGTGCGTTCCTGTTCTTCCAGCGTCATCGTACAACTGAATACCTGATACCCGGAACTTGATTAACATTTCTTCCTTACGGCTGTTACTATTGCGCGGTCTTTGGCAATCAATGCGCGGCAGATTTCTTCATAAGCAGCATACACCTCCTGCTGTTCCGGTGTCAAAGCGGCGCTGCCTTTTTCTTTTTCCGTGCTTTTTGCCCGGACGAATGAGACGTTCTCTTTCGCCTTATCGAGCGTCGCTTTCAGATTTTTCGCATCGGCGATAGATCCGAGTTTAATATAGCCCGACGTATTGGCATCTGTATATCACATCCGTACTTGACACTGACTTTTAATAGAACTATAATTCAAAAAACCGACATAAATGTCGGTTTTTTGAACAAGCAAGGAGTAATTTTATTTTGAAAGAAGAAGAACAAAAAGTCGGACAAATGAGAAAAAAAGAAATTCGAGAAGCGGCAAAAAGGTGTTTTTTAACAAAAGGCTTTCAAAGTACAACGATGGAAGATGTCATTACGGAAATAGGTATGAGCAGAGGAGGCGTTTATCATCATTATGCAAGTACAAATGAAATGCTGAAAGACTTAATGCTTGATGGAAATAATTATAGAAACAGCTTGATAAGCGAGTATTTAAAAAATAATCAAGGCAAAGATAAATATCAGCAAATGGGTGAAATTTTAGTTGACAAGTCCTTAGCCGACACGGATTTGATGAAACTGTACGCTCTGCTTTTACAGGCAAAAAACTATAATGATGATTTGGAAAAATTGTATCGGGAATTAAAACGCAAGACGACTGATGAGCTTACTTTAATTGCTAAGCAACTTGGAATTAAAGCGAATATATTTAGAGACGGTTTTTTAGTGAATTATATCAATGGATTGATAGTAAGTTCGGAAGTTCTTGGTGCGAGAAAGTCTTACAGCAAACATAAAAAATATATAAAAGAAACAATGATACAGTACATCGTTGATGTAGAAAACAGATAACACATATAGAGAGAATAATGTAATGAAAGAAGATATGAAAACACAACTTTTAACCAAGAGTCCCAAAGAACTGTTATTTAAGCTGGCAATTCCCGGAATAATTGGGATGATTGTTATAGGATTGTATCCGTTTATGGATGGAGTATTTGCGGGACGGCTGATTGGCGATTACGCTATGTCAGCAATCAGTGTATCTATGTCTTTGACAATTATAAACGGCGGCATATCCGCTTTGATAGGTGTCGGCAGCGCTTCAATACTATCGAGAGCAATAGGCAAAGGGGATAAAGAAACAACAGACAAAATATTCGGGAACTTTTGCTATTGGGTTGTTTTGTTTTCCGTAATTATCACAATATTAGGCTTGGTATTTGCACCTCATTTTTTGGATTTGGTAGGAGCTAAAGGGAATATTAAAGAACTTGGTGTTAGATATTTGAGAGTTGTGTTCTTTGGTTCCATATTCGTTAATTTTGCTCAGGCCGGTAATATGACGATGCGCGGTGAAGGGGCATTAAAGCAGTCCATGTTGATTATGGGAGCCGGTGCGCTATTAAACATTATTTTAGACCCTATTTTTATGAAACTCATGGGAGAATATGCTATTGAAGGTGCAGCCATTGCAACGGTACTATCTCAAATTGTACAAGCCGTATTAACCTTTCATTATTTTGCAAAGAAGAGCGCTTTTGTGGGTATCCATAACATTCAAAAACACAAGGCAATATATAGTGAAATGTTCAGCATCGGAACTTCGGCGATGATGATGCAAATTTTATTTGCAGTACAGCAAACATTTTTATTTAAGCAAGCCTTTACATACGGAGAAGATAATTGGGGGATTTTAATGGCCGCTACAATGAGACTGTATATGTTCTCTTTTATTCCACTATGGGGGATGAGTCAAGGATTGCAGCCTGTTATCGGAGCAAATTTCGGAGCGAAGCAATATCAAAGAGTAAAAGATACGATGAAGGTTTTTATGTATGGAGCAACTATTCTTGCAGCAGTTTCATGGATACCGTCAATGTTTTGTTCGAAAAAATTATTGTCATTGTTTAGTGTAAGAAGCGGGATTATTGAAGCAGGTGTGATAAACTTTAAGATGTTTTATTCTACGTTTATCTTGTATGGAATTATGATTATGACGCTTACATTTTTCCAATCAATCGGCGACGGTAAAAAAGCAGGTATGATTGTGATGCTTAGACAATTGGTATTATTTATTCCAGCCATACTCCTGTTACCAAAATTATTTGGAGCGACAGCCGTTTGGTGGGCGGAACCAATCGTAGATTTTAGTATGATTGTAAGCGGATTGCTTTTGATGCTTAACGAAATGAGAAAAATGGAAACCGAAGCAGTTTAAGCGGGGCTATTTAGCGGTTGAAGCTAAACCTACCTCACCAACAGGGATAGCCCAGCACAATCGTATCATAGGTGCTGATATCGGGAAGCTGACCGCGCAGTTCGGGACGGGTATTTGCTCTCCCTTCTTCCGCAGCAACATCCGTACACGCTTTGTAGCTGGCAGGATAGTCTTTTACCATACGGATTTCAAACATATCGCTACCTGTCGCTTTTTGTGCAAACTCTGCGGCAACTGCCGTATTTCCTTTACTGATGGAGCGGATCTGTCCGCCGAAGTAATTTTCTCCCGTATGGGAAAAATATGCAATCAATGTCTTTGCCATAAGATACTCCTGTTGATTTATTTCACCTTGATTTTGCCGAGCCATTTGAGCGTGTCTCGTTTTACGGCATTGCGGGAATTTCGTGCAGTTTTTCCGTGCATGGAAAACGCAAAGTATTTTATTTGCGATCTTTATGCTTCTTTAGCTTGCTTCGGCATTAGAAAATGAATATATACACTACCGTAAAATAGGCGCGGTTATGTTAATATGTGGTCAATAAAATTCTTGACAAAGCTAATCGTTACCGTTATAGTAAAGTTGTATTTTTGATTTTCAAAGGCAATGTTATTAGTGTAAAGAAATATACGGACGAACAAAAATATCGAAATTTGAATAAAAGCTGTATCGAAAATCATTTCTTTTATTCTGCAGATAGAAATATGGAAACTCACTTTTCCCTTCATCATGCAGTAGAAGCAGTACTTGAAAAGCCGAAACGCGTTTTGTATGCACTATACGATATAAAGCAATACCTTGAACGTATTAAGCCGCAACAGCCGGAAGATAGCCTTGCTGTTCCGTTCTTGCAAAAAAACTTGAACATATTTTTTCAAATATATGCCTTATTCTCTTTCCTGAATATTCGAGTAAAAGCTGGGACGCCGTATTCGATTCCGACGGAATTATTTTGGAAGATGTCGCTATTACATTTAATTTGTTGAAAGATTTTGGTAAAGAGTTTTATACCACAGTGAAGAAATTCCTCGAAATCATGTTTACCAGTCAGTCGGACTGGATGGAAGAGTTCGATTTTGAATTACTGATATATTTGATATATGTTACACTGCACTTGGCAAAACGCGATGCCGACCCAACCGATGATACGCCGCTTGATAACCTGTGGAATTTGCTGAATCCGAATGAACCTGCAGATAAATTTTATTCTTTTAGTTTAAATATGAAAGGCTCTTATCAGGGGATCTCAACAACGGGGAAAACGGAAGAAATTACAGTACCGGAAAAACTCCGCTGTGTTTCATATCGGTTCCAGATTCAAAATAAAGATGAAACAACAATGGATGATTGGCCGCAGTTTTCTATCGATATTGATGTATTACTCAAAGATAACAATACGGAAATGGAACTCTGTTTGTTTTTTGATAAATGGGATGAGCAAAACAATAAAATATATGATACATCTTACACCGTTCCGCTGGGGCAGTATACGTTATTGCCTAAATTTATATGTGCGCTTTATGAATACTGGACGTGTTATAGCAATTCCTATTACGAGATCATCGAAATAACACGTGAATATGACGGATACAAATATAAAAAGCCGAAACCGCGTAAAAAAGAAATTGCGAAAGTATTTACTGAAACTGCGCGGAATATTTTCGGTACTAATGCAAAAACAGAATCACTCACGCTGACGCCTCGATTATTTAAAGAACACATGGAAGCACTTGAAGAGCCTGAGCAACGGATTGGATCAAGTTATAGCGAAATAACCGAAGTACACGGTATCCGGCAGCTGATACTATCTACCGGAATAGACGCCGTACATATTCAGCTCGCTATTATACCCAACGATTCGCTGACTGAGTTGGAAGTATATTTTGATACAAAGACCGACCCTGAAGAAAAACCGCTGTTTGTTATCAATAGCACCGATTACCGACTATTAGCATCATTCTTTGCCGAACTAAAAGCACATCAGGTTGAAGATATGTTTGCCTGCTCTGTCTCCGCCGATGTTTTAAACTTATCGATTTGATTTTTGACTGAGCCGATTATTTCGTTGAGGCTTTCGGCTTCTTGGATGACAATGTGCTCGGCGCCGGAGATTTCGTCCATACCGGTAAGGATTTCTGCTATGCCGGTGTTGACTTGTGCTGCAAGACTTTCGATTTTGCCGCCGGTGCTGGCAAGCTCCGACGAAACGCCGCCGAGCGTCTGCGCACTCGAAGTAACCAGCTCTTGCTGACGGCGTAGATTGAGGACGGCTTGCTGAATGGCATCCGCTGCTCCTGACACGGTTGCAATTTGTTCCCGCATGGAAATAAAGGCCTTCCCCGTTTGATGTACGCCGCTATCGATGTCCGTAAAGGAGCGCTTTGTCTCCTCGGTAATGAGTGCGGCTGCCTGTGTCCGGTCGATGATGTCTTTGAGGGAATGCGCAATAGCTTCGGCGTTCTTTTTCGCATCGTCGGCAAGTTTGCGGATCTCCTCTGCAACAACCGAAAAGCCCTTACCGTATTCGCCGGCGTGTGCCGATTCAATCGCGGCATTCATTGCAAGCATATTGGTTTTTTCTGCAATATCGTCAATCATTTTGACAAACGAATCGATTGCATGAATGCGCGTGTTGATGTCCGTTACCACTTTTTCCGTTTCATCCATACGGAGAATCCCCGATTCTGATTTGGTTTCCAACGATTCGGAAAACGCTTCAAGCCGGCCGATTTCTTCCGCAATAATGGAAAAGCTTTTAATCATCTCGTCTGCCGCCTCTGCTGATGATGCGCTCGCCTGCGTTTGATGCCGAATAGCTTCCACGAGATCTTGCACGATACCGGAAACATTTTCGCTCAGCTCGTTTGTATCGCCGGAATCTTGTTTCAGCAGCTCCGCCGATTTTGAAATTGCCGCAGTATTGCTACGGATTTGGTTGATGGAGGCTGCCGTTCCCTGCGATGCGGCAAAGAGTTTTTGTTCCACAAGATATGTCTGCGACGCATTTGCCTTTAAGTCGGCAATCATCGTATTCAGATGCGCAATAAAATTGTTGAAGGTGTGCGCGGTGTCTGAAATTTCGTCATTGCCCTTTATCTCCAGCCGAATGCTCAAATCTGCGGTCCCTCTGCCGATGTCGTCGAGATTCTTACGGAATTCCTTTAACGGACGCACAAAGAAAACCGTAACCAAAAACACGACAACGGCAAGGCAGACTATGCAGAACAAAAATACCGGAATGACAGTGAGCCATACTGAGCGCATCAGCTGTTCATGCCGCCCGGAATAATCCGAATCGACCGCAATAACATACCGGTTTGCGGAATCAGCGTTATCAAGCGGCATAAAAAGCGATTGCACAGTCCCGAACCGATTAGTGTATGGTGAAGCAGTAAAGGTTACGGCGTTCGTTTGAAAAGCTTGCAAAAGTTCCTGAGGCGGAGCGGTAAGCGTAAAAAATGAATCTGCTCCGTGTGTCGCCGTCAAAACGAACAGTTGCCCATCTGTGTTCCTGATAAGTCGGATATTATACACACCTGTTTGTTCTTGCAGTTTGTTCAGCTTCTGCTGCAATGTCAGAAACGGCTCTTCTCTACAAGAATCCGCCGTCAGCACATCAAAAGAAATGCCGCTGCACAGAGCCTGCACTCCCGCTGCGGTAATGTGCAGGGTTCTCCGTACCTCCGCCGATGCATCCAGCGCATTCTTATAACGCAGCACAAAAAATCCGAACGTCAAAAACCCCATAATCGCCGGAAAAAATACCATAATGAGCTTAACGGACAACGTACGTCTTATTCGCTGCATAAACACTCCCATAAAAACTCAAACTTCTGCACTTACCCGGCTATTATACCGTTCTCGTAGCGCGGAGAAAAGCCGCTGGTAGGAGTTATATAAAAAAACAAATAGCATGATACGCGATTCCCTGCTATAATTTCAAGAATGAAGCAAACCAACATTCCGCAGCAAACACATTTTATCGGTGTTCTCCTCCCAGAGGATATAACCCTTACTCTTGAAGATTGCCGCCGTTATATGAACGAGGTTTACGGCTGCAAGTCAGGGCATGGCACTCCCATCCATGTGACACTCGTCCCTCCGTTCAGATTGCAAGAAGAATATTCAACAGCTGATTTAATCAGCGCGATTGAAAAAGAAGTCTTGCCTCAAGGCTTAGGTTTTACTGCTCATATTGATAACTTTGATGCGTTTGGAGATAGAACTCTTTTTGCAAATGTCGTTGCAAGTGATGCGTGGACAAAGCTCCGTGATAAAACGGTACAAGCGATTTTGAATGCCTGTCCGGGCTGTACTAAAAAAGACAAAAAGCCTTTCCAGCCTCACGCAACTGTTGCAAATCGGGATATTCCTGTAGGCATAATGACGAAGGCTCTTCAGATTATGAACGAACTAAACCTTGCGGAAGACTTTCCTGTTGATAACATCACGATTTTTGAGCGGAAAGGCAACAGGTGGGAAGCGGGGGGGACTTTAGAAATTCCCGTGTACTGACTTTAGAATTTGCCTATGCCGGTTGGTGGGATTGGGAAGATTTCTTAAAATAATTTATTGTTTTGGATTTATAGATGTAGAATAGGAGCTATTTTAAATGAAAAACGCTGTTATATATGTACACGGAAAAGGCGGTTCCACAGACGAAGCAAATCATTATAAAAAACTTTTTAATG
>ERZ772960.1445-NODE-1445-length-18960-cov-15.259508_pt1 | contig 18960 bp, 15 predicted proteins | sample MGYA00580678_ERZ772960 | MGnify/ENA primary metagenome ERZ772960 (study PRJEB29015, sample SAMEA2737930) | human oral metagenome | biome: human oral; feature: human-associated habitat; material: dental | place: China | collected 2059 ... | reverse complement strand
AGGGCGTTTGCGCATTTCCCATTGCCCGTAAAATTCCCGCAGCAATATTATAAAAGAGCGAGATTAACATCCCGCCGAAGTATATCCTGGCATAGATGAGTGTTGCATTAAAAATATCGGAAGGAACACCCATCATTACCAATAATGCAGGAGCTAATAAAACACCGATAGCAGATAAAAACGTTCCGACAATAAACGTGAGCACTAATGCCGTATGCATTGTCTTTGACAGATCATGGTACTTTTTTGCTCCATAGAGCTGTGAAATTAAAATTGAAGAACCGGCCGACAGTCCGCTGAACAAATTAACGGGTAATCTTAATAGGCTAAAAATAGAATCGATTGCGGCAAGACCTTCTTTGCCGGTAAAACGCCCGACAATCACCGCATCAGCCGTCGTATATAAATGCTGAAAAAAATTCCCCACCAAAATCGGTACGGTAAATATAATCAGTGTTTTCCAGATAATTCCTTCCGTCAGATCACTATTTCTTTGTCCAACTATCATTTTATTTCCTTCAAAAAAATATAATGGCCAACAGACCGATTAAAATAGACCTAATGAGGCTGGTATGAAATACGGGGAAACGACAAGAAATTAAATATTATAAGAAGAATGAGACTAGGCGGATTCGAACCGCCGGCCTTCAGATCCGGAATCTGACGCTCTATCCAGCTGAGCTATAGTCCCAAAGGCTGTTTTATAGTACACAAGACGGTATTGGGTGTCAAGCCCTTATTAAAGCTTGTTAAAGCTTCGCCTTGTTTAAGACAAGCTTTTTCATTATTATGTGTTCACCTATGATTGTAACACGTTTACCTGAAAATCTCTCCGCTTATCATATACACATGATCGGTATAAAGGGAACCGGTATGGCGGCCTTGGCGGAGCTGCTCGTTTCGCGAGGTGCAATATTAACCGGCAGCGATGTCAGCGATGAATTTTATACCGATGCGTTGCTGCGTAAGCTGAATATACCGGTCAGCACTCCTTTTGCGCCTTCAAACATTCCCGCTTCTACCAAGCTTATCATATATTCAACGGCTTACACGCCCGACAAGAACCCTGAGCTGCACGCCGCCGCAGAGCAAAACATTCCGCGCATGAGCTATCCCGAAGCGTTAGGCGCTTTTTCCGCGCACAGCTATTCGGCGGGTATTGCAGGCGTCCACGGTAAAACGACAACCACCGGTATTGCGGGAACGCTGTTAAAGGATTTAAACTTGAGCGTCTCCGTATTAGCGGGAAGCGCCGTGTCCAACTTCGGCGGCGGATGCACGGTTATCAACGGTTCAAAGTATTTTGTCGCCGAAACTTGCGAATATAAACGCAACTTTTTGTTTTTTCATCCTCAAAAAATAGTATTGACCAGCATCGAAAGCGATCATCAGGATTACTATCCTCAATACGAAGACATATTGACCGCCTTTTTACAATACATCGACCGCCTACCCCAGTTCAACGAACTGATCTATTGTTCCGATGATGAAGGAGCGCGGGAGGCCGCGAAGCTCACGTTTTCCTCCCGTCCCGATCTTGTCTTAACGCCTTACGGCAAAACAGCGCACGGCGACTACGGGATTAAAACTCTGGGTATCCAAAACGGACAGTCCGTTTTTTCCCTCCGCGGCTTTGACGGAGAATTCCGCATCGGTATTCCGGGAGAACACAGCGTCCTCAATGCCGCCGCCGCTATCGCGCTGGTAATCGGGCTTATCAAACAGGAGCGGAAAGAAGTGACCGCTGCCGACCTCACCGCAATCAGAAATAGCCTTGCTTCATTTAAGGGAGCAAAACGGCGCAGTGAAATTTTGGGCGAAGTAAACGGCATCCTGTTTATGGACGATTACGGGCACCACCCCACCGCAATTTATAAAACGCTCAAGGGCATCCGTGAGTTTTATCCCAAACGGCGTATCGTCGCGGACTTTATGTCGCACACCTATTCGCGTACCGCAGCGTTGCTCCCCGAATTTGCAGACGCTTTTTCCTACGCCGATACGGTTATCCTGCATAAGATATACGCTTCCGCACGGGAAAAATACAGCGGTTCGACAAACGGCAGAACATTGTACGAACAGATGAAAAAGCGGCACAAAAGAGTTCATTATTTTGAAGAGATTATGGACGCAAAGGATTTTGTAGAGCGTGAACTGCGCCCAAACGATTTATTCATCACCGTTGGTGCAGGCGATAATTGGAAGCTCGGACGGGCCGTTTATAACGAATTACTCGAAAAGGCGCACGTATGAAAAGCATGACGGGCTATGCCTATCTTGACAGCATTGTAAACGGTACCGATATTTCCTGCGAATTGAAGAGCTATAACTCCCGATTTTTTGATCTCAACATCAATATTCCCTCTACGATGACTCAACTTGAACCGTTTTTACGCAAATATTTTTCCAAGCGTATCATACGGGGCAAGGCCGATTTTTATCTCCGCTTAAAAAAATTGCATAGCGATCAACCTATTTTGCCCAATATACCTCTCGCACAGTCCTACCATAAATCCATCGCCGCCATTGCTCATGCGCTCGGAATGGAAGATCAAATCACACTCAGCCTGATTTTACGGCAAGAGGGCGTATTACAAATCGATAAAAATTTTGATGAGGAACTTTGGCAAAAAGCCCTTGAACCTCTCCTTAACGAACTATTCGAAAAATTCAATACGTGCAGGATTGAAGAAGGCAAGGCATTGTCCGCAGACATACGGAAAATGCTCACGGTTCTTTCCGATTCGGTTGCCGAGATTGAGCGGCACGCGGCGAAAATGGAAGAGCTTTTTTCTGCGATGCTGAAAAAGAAATTTTCAGACCTTATGGAACACGAAGCGGATCAGCAGCGTGTTATGCAGGAGACTGCGGTGTTGCTCGTAAAGTATACAATCAATGAAGAAATCATACGGGCAAAAGCGCATATCGCGGCTTTAGAAAAAGAAATCACGGAAAACGAAACTCCCGGCCGGAGAATTGATTTCCTGTGTCAGGAAATTAATCGAGAGATAAATACTATCGGCTCTAAAAATCAGTTGACGGAAATCGGACAGGCGGTAATCTCCGCTAAGGATGCTCTGGAAAATATCCGCGAGCAAGCTCACAATATCGAATGAGGGATACACTGATGAAAAACGACTATGCTATTCCTGCAAAAAAAGAGCTGCGCATTGCAATCTCAGGTGCTTCCGGCTGCGGCAACACAACGGTTTCTACCTTGCTGGCTGACACGTTGGGTATTCCGTGCATCAATTATACCTTTAGAAGTCTTGCAAAAGAATTGGATATGCCGTTAAAGAAAGTTATTGAACAGGCAAAGACCGATTTCAGCTTTGACCGAATCATTGATAAACGCCAAGTTGAGCAGGCGATGAAATCATCTTGCGTACTCGGCTCCCGTCTTGCAATTTGGATGCTGAAGGAGGCGGATTTAAAAGTGTATCTCTATGCCTCCGCAGAAGTGCGCGCGGGACGTATCTTTCAACGGGAGGGCGGAAGCCTTGAGCATATCAAAGAGTTTACCGCAATGCGGGACAGCGACGACACCCGCCGGTATAAGGAGCTGTATAATATCGATAACACCGATTATGCCTTTGCCGATATGCTGATCGATACGGAGCGTTATACTCCGGATCTCATCATAGGGCTAATCATAGACGAGCTTTTGCGACGTTCACTCATTGTTCCGAAAACAGATGCATGATGCATAACAAAGGTTCGAAACACCAAGCCTCGAAGAGCGAACAGCTTATCAACAGTAAACAAATGAGTATTCTTGAAGCATCACCTCATCCCGATTACACCGATTTCCAAAAAGCGATTTTAGATTACTATTCTGCACACGGACGAGTTTTTCCGTGGCGCACGACGAACGATCCCTACTCCATTCTTGTGTCCGAATTTATGCTGCAGCAAACACAAACCGAGCGGGTGGTGGAAAAATACAACCGCTGGTTGGAAGTGTTCCCCACGGTGCAAGACCTTGCAGCGGCCTCTCTCGTGCAGGTGCTTGAACAGTGGGTAGGTCTCGGATACAACCGCCGCGCACGTTTTTTACATCAGTGTGCGCAAACCATTGTAAGCGAATACGGCGGAGTTGTTCCCGATGCTCCCGAAACGCTTAAAATGCTTTCCGGCATCGGCCCTTACACAGCAGCCGCGATTTCGACATTCGCCTACAATAAACCCAACGCATTTATCGAAACAAATATCCGCGCGGTGTTTATCTTTTTCTTTTTTAAGGACAAGACCGGTATCAGCGATAAAGAAATATTCCCGCATATAGAAGCTTCGCTGTATAAAGAAAATCCGCGGCTTTGGTACTACGCACTGATGGATTACGGCGCGGAATTAAAAAAGAAGACCGTCAATCCGAACAGAAAAAGCAGGCATTATACCAAACAGTCCAAGTTTGAAGGGTCGGTACGGCAAGCGCGCGGCGCGGTAATCAGAACCCTTACGGCGCGCAGTAATCAAGAATATGCAGAGCTGTACGGCAACACCCAAACGGAAAAGCCGTTATTCGATAAAGCGCTTGAAGGTCTCATCCGCGAAGGTTTTGTTGCAGAACAGGACGGCTGTTATTCCATTAGCAGGTAACTGCTTCGGAACTGCTAAGAACCGCACTTTAAGCTGTTGCATTTTAAGAAAAAAACACGATAAGATAGCGGCGTGAAACGGGCTGATTTAAATAAAAAAGATTTGCTTCTCTTTACCGAATTTGCGGCAGTCATTGCTTGTTTATTGCTTCCACCGCTGTTTTCCGCCGTGCCTTTTAGTCTGCCGCCCAAGCCGGAAGGGCTATACGCACAGAGCGTTTTCTGTTTTTACACGCTCTGTGCAGCCGCCTATGAAGAAGTGTTATACAGACTCTACACCCCGAATCGGCTGCATCGCATCTATGCCGGTTATATCAAACCGCGGCTGCAAAAAAATCCTCCCGCAGCGGAATGCTCTGCGCATTTGCCGCAATCGTCTTTACCGCATAACCGGTTCTGCTATAAAAAAACCGCCGTCTCAAAAGCAGCTGCGGTCTTTGAATTTTTCCTCACCGAATTTCCCGCCGTCTTGCTCTTCACGCTGGCGCACCGTTACCTCGGACTTTCTTCCATGCTCTTCGCCGCAGGAGCCGGAACCGTATTCCGCATTGCCTATCTCAAACTCAAACAGGTGTTTTATCCGGCGGTAAGTATCGCGCTGGCAGCGATAATGCACGGGCTTTGGAACATCGGTGTGTATTATTATCTGTGGGGACACAGTGTTACCGTTTAATCGGCCGTTGCATATTATGCTGATATAGTATTGCTCTTAATTCGATTTCCGTTTTTTATAGGCGGCAGCGGAGCCTGCGCTAACGGGGTGTTTTTTTCTCGCATCTTTGTCGCGGAAAAAGGCTTCGCGCCGGTTCCCTTCGCGCAGTTTGCGGGAAGGGCTTTTTTTTGCATAGCCTGCTGTGTGGACTCCTTTGTCGTTCAGGCCATCGGATTTTGTGTCGATGTGGATATGCGGCATATTCGCTCTTTTCTTTGAAAGCCTGAGCGCCTCATGGGCTGCATCGGTAGGTAAGTCCGCGAGCGAAAAACGGTCGAATAATTCGATACGGTCAACTGCGTGTTCGGGAATGGAAAGCAAGGTGCTGAAAAACTGCGCAAGGCTCCGCTTGCTTGTTCCGTCCTTTCTGCCCAATCCGATATAGAGCCGCACGGTATTTCCGTCGGATGATTTTCCTCGCTTTTCTTCGCTGCGGGGAACTTTGATGTTCCGGTAATGGGACGCCGACAGTACCGAACCGTAGTGCAGCTGCAGCACGGCTGCAAGAAGCTCGGCGCTATCGGTAATGGGTGCGGTGTTTTCTGCTGTTTTGGTTTGCTCAGCAGTATCGCCGGTTAAAAGTTCCCGGGCAAGTTCGATAAAGGGTTTGTTGACGGTATGTTCGGTACGGATGGTGTCAAGCTGCCGCCGCAGATCGGAAAAGAGTCTGTCCTGTTTTTGTGCGAGGACTTTTTCTATAGAAGGAATTTTCCCTTCCTGTAACTCTCCTCGTGCATGGCGGCGCAGATAGTCGATCCTGCGCCGCTCATTCGGGCGGATAAAGCTTACCGCCGTGCCCTTTGCGCCCGCCCGTCCGGTTCTACCGATACGGTGAGTGTACGTGGGGCCGTCATACGGAATAGAATAGTTTACAACGTGCGTAATCCCCTCGATATCGATACCGCGGGCGGCGACATCGGTTGCAACGAGAATACGGGTTTTTCCCGCCCGAAACCGGCTCAAGATTTTTTCACGCTGTCCCTGCGGGATGTCTCCATGCAGGGCGGCGGCTTCGTAATGCCGTTCGTCAAGCTCTTTCGCAACCGCATCGGCATCAACCTTGGTCTGACAAAAGACCAGTCCGTAAAAGTTCTCGGCGGTATCGATTAGGCGGACGAGGGCTTCGGTTTTATCTTCTTCCCGTACCATCCAAAAAAACTGTTCGGTAAGCGGCAGCGGTTCTTCCGATGCTTCTTCTTCTACAATTTCATATTCGCCCATAAAGTCGGCGGCGATTTTTAAAATTTGCTTAGGCATCGTCGCCGAGAACATCAACACCCGCGAATCGGGATTTGCTTTTTTAAATATCGTTTCAATATCTTCGATAAAGCCCATGTTGAGCATTTCGTCGGCTTCATCCAAAATAAAATATTCGATACCGTCCAAATCCAGTGAGCCGCGCTCCAAATGATCGATAACACGGCCGGGGGTTCCGGCAACAATTTCGCACCCGCGCTTTAAGTTCCGTAATTGTTCGACAATCGATGCACCGCCGTATACGGTCGTGATACGGGGATGAGTTCTCTCCTTAAACGATTCTATTTCCGAAGCGACTTGCAGCGCAAGTTCGCGGGTAGGCACCAATACCAACGCACGAGGTTTTTCCCGCGGGCCGTTCAACTCCTGTACAAGCGGCAATCCGTAGGCGGCGGTTTTACCCGTACCCGTTCTCGCCTTTGCAATAACATTTGCATCACCGTTCAAAAGGCGTGGAATCGCCAACACTTGAATGGGTGTCGGCTCTTCGAACCCTTTTGCCGCTACCGCATTCAACACGGACTCATCGAGTCCCAAATCTTTAAAAGATATATCCATAATCGGCGCAAGTATATCAGATACGGTGATAAGTTTATAGTCTGCTTTACAAAAGGAATCTAATATGTTATAGTGTCCATTCTAAGAGCCGGCGTGGTGAAATTGGTATACACGATAGACTCAAAATCTATTGGGGGCAACTCCGTAAGGGTTCAAGTCCCTTCGCCGGCATATTTTTCAATTTATCGATTTGCCGTTATCAGCTTTCAATTATTTAGACTACTAAATATTAACACTGCTAAAAGTTAAATATGGAACGAAAAGACGCAGAACTCGCATTTTTATTGCAATACGAAAACGTCGCATGGTATGAAAGCGGACGTGTAAAGATCCTCGACCGGCGCATCTATCCCGAAAAAATAACGTATGTTGAATGTACCTCGTGGCAGGAAGTCCGGCAGGCGATTGCCGATATGGTAACCCAGAGCGCCGGACCGTATACCGCTGCTGCGATGGGAATGGCGCTTGCCGCGTACCAAGTACGGAACAAAGCCGTAGATACGCAGCGGCGCTTCCTTGAAGAGGCAGCGCACGGACTTGCACACGCCCGTCCGACAACGGCAAATAGGATGGGGCTTATCACGGCGGGCTGTCTTACGGTAGCGGAACACGCTTTGAAAGCGGGGCAAGATGCCGCCGCAGCTCTTTTTAACGCCGCGGTAGATTCGCTTAATCGCCGGTATGGAATAATGGAAAAAGTCGGAAATTATCTTGCAGACCTCTTTCCGCAAGGCGGCGGCATTCTCACCCAGTGCTTTGGGGAAACGATTGTCGGAATGATGCTAAGAGCAGCCCGTGCGCGTAACAATCCCGTTAGGATAATCTGTGCCGAAACGAGGCCGTTCCTGCAGGGCGCCCGTTTAACCGCAAGCTGCGCTGCCGATATGGGCTTTGACACTACCGTTATTACCGATAATATGGTTGCATATATGATGCAGCAGGGGCATATCGACCTTTTTACCTCGGCGGCGGACACTATTGCGCGGGACGGACATATCGCAAATAAAATCGGTACTTTTCAGATTGCCCTGCTTGCAGATATGTTCGGTATACCGTATTATGTAACCGGCATACCGGATGCGGATAAAAAAAGCGTCGCAGATATCCGTATCGAACAGCGGAATCCTGAAGAAACGCTTTCGTGCCATGGGGTGCGCCATACCCATCCCGCCGTTAAAGGCCTGTATCCCGCGTTCGACATTACGCCGCCTCAGCTTATCCGCGGGGTTGTAACCGATAAAGGGATATACCGTCCCCAAGAACTCGGCGCATATTTTGATACGCCCCAAGATCGGTTTTATTAGGTTGCGCGCTACTTCTAAAAACGGCAGCTTTTAGAGGCCGCCTATTAGCTTTATTAGGTTATTATGATGGATATACAAAAAGTTCCGTACACCCGCATTATTACCCCTGCCCCGCGCCGCCCCGTCGAAAATTCCGTACCGCTGTTCGGGTCGTATTCGGGAATGTTTCATACCTTTGATATACGGGGTGTTAAGAAACCGTTCGGTGATTTACCGTTCCCATCATTTATAACAGATACCCGTATAACCGATACGCTGCGGCTCCTTTTTTGCGACGACAATCTGATCGGCGAAATTGAATTTTTTTACGGCGGCTATTTCGCCTTTATGGAAACAACGCTATGGAACCGCCAAACACACCGCCAGCTTGCATACCGGCAGCTTTTACCCCTCGGTTTTGTGCATTTGCCTAAATACATTGCGTACAGCGTTGCCACCTGCAGGGTAAAACGGCGATATGTCCGTATTTTTTCCCGCCTTTCCAAAGGGATGCTCTATGCCGATTTTGATTTTCTTGCCGCTAACGACCGTCCGGCGTGCGAAGGCAGGCTTGAGTTTGATGCCCGCCCGCCTCAGTGCACCGACTATTCTGCCGTTATTCCTTCCTTTGTAAGCCGCCGGTGCCAAGCCGTGTATTTCCGGTCGTTTGCGGTGAACGGATGGGTTAATTTCGGGCATAATCATGATGTACAATTAAATAGAACAAGCGCGCTCGGCTTTTTAGACTTTAGAAAAACATATACGACGCTGCGTACAAAACGGAGCGTTGTTATCGGACTCGGATTTATCGATGGGGTACAAGTTTGTTTTCATTTAAGCAATTCCATTGCGCCGGACAGCTACCGCTATAACGATAATATTTTGTTTTACGGCGGAAAGCGCATCCCCTTACCGCCGGTTCGTATCACCTATCCGTTCGGCTCATCAAAGAATTGGATTATACAGGATACCGAAAGCATGGTCGATTTAACCTTTATGCCGACCGCAATATCGCAGCGGAATCTCAATATTCTCGTCTGGCGGCGGGACTATAAGACTATCTACGGTACTTTTGAAGGTTCTTTTTTAATTGAAACCGGCGTACCGCTCAAATTAAAAGGCTTCCCGGGCATCGCAAAAAAAGTACAGATGAGAATATAAGGAAAATCTCGCCGAAGTTCAGGCGTCGGACGGTTTCCTTACATTGTGATATTCCTCTCCCTTTACCGCATGGTATAGGTGACTCCCGTATAAATATCTACCGCATGGCCCTGCCGTTTACCGGTTACAATCGTCCAGTTAAGGCCGCCGCTGATTTCAAGATTTTTTATGACCGTATAAGAACCTTCCAGCGACAGCGTATGGAAATACGACGGATTTGCAGACGGCGTTTTTGCCCGTGCGAGCGGGTCGTAAGTCTTAGACGGCGGATAATAGACGTCGTTATCCGTTTCTTTTTTTTGATCGAAGAAATTTTCTTCGTTTTCCCCTTTTACTAAAAAGCGGTAGCGGAGTTTTGCACCGTACTTTTTAGGCTGCGTTACGGCACACTGCAAAAAACCGCCCATCGTATCAGGCCCGTAGGGGTTTGCAAGCCACATCATAATAGAGTCGCTTATTTTTCCTGCAGGAGCAACGGGATCTTTTCTGCGGTGATACAGACTGATGCGTTTATTTTCCATAATATACATCCACGGATTTGCATACAAGAACTCTCCCGTTACGGAAAGATGCCCGAAAGAAAAAGGATGAATGTATTCGATACCCACTAACCCGCCGAGACTGTTGGGAATATTCCGCGCTTCGGGAAAATTATTTAGTTCATAAGAGGTTTGGAATTGATTTTGTCCGTATTGTCCGTAGATTCTTAAACCGTGCACCGGTATGATGTCAAGGCCGACACCCAGCTGACAGCCGACGCTTGAAGCCGAGCCTTTCCCGTTAAAAGTATCCTCACGCCATCCGAAATAATTATGAAAAACCATCATCGGATTCAAATACTTAGGGTCAAACGGCGCGTTTAATACAACGCCCTCGTATAACCGAACGGAAATCCAATCAAGCGGGCGGAATGCCGCTTCATGCGAGAATACGAAACGGGTCGGTTCCAGTTCCGTTACGGTGAGAGATAACCGGACTTTTTTATAGAAAACCGCGGCGGAAATATAATCGAGCCGGTCGACGGCATCGGCAAGCAGCATACTGCCTGCCAATGATCTTCCGATATTCAACGGCCCGCGTCCGATCGTAATTACACCGTAACGACCGCCGATTGTCAGACCCGCTTGATGCGGCCAGCTCATGTCGATGGCGCTTGTTTGTAAAGGAAGATTTGTGTACGGATACGATAATGCGGCTCCCCAATAATTTTTTTTGAGTCTGATGTCGGCAAAAAAATTCACATAAGGGGTAAACATCACCTGCATGGGAACGGATATTGCGGCAGGCATTCTATTGTAGCGTAAAAAACGGTCGAGCCGCACTTCATTTTCCTGTCCGTAAGCATACAACCCTTGCAGTGAAAAAACACCGTTAATATCGAAAGCAAAGTATTGTTTGTTCACTAAAAACGGATGGCCGGAAAAATAGTTCTGCATTAGACCGTACAATGGTTCACTTGCCTGCGGTATCTTTGCATTCTCGAAAGAAGAAAAGTATTCGGACAATTCGCCTTTTGAAAGCGGCTGCCGGTCGGCAAGAGTTGCCTGCCTCGATTCAACCGAAAGAATATGCATCGCGTCGTAAATCCAATGCCGGTTTTCTACAAACAATGCATACGGCGTATCTGCAAAGCACAGCGCGGAAAGCAGCAGCCATAATGCAACAAGAGAGATAATCCGCTTCATCATCTTTCTCCTTAATTCTGCGATCCCTGAAAACGATAGATAAAATCGGCAATAGGTTCCAAACCGTTTTGAATGTGTAACGCATCGATTTTCTTTTCGATAGAAAGCAACAAGGAGTCATCAGCGATTATTTCTTTTACTTTTTTTATTATCTTGCGCGGCTTGGGAATATACCAGCCGAGATTGTTGTTTACAACATAGAGCATATTGCCGAGTTCTTGTCCGCGCACATAACTTGCAAGGATTAACGGCTTGCCGGCAGCCAACGTTTCCATCACGGTGGCAGGACCGCTTTTAGTGATGACGCAATCGGATACATTGATTAAATCGGGCATACAGGAAACAAATCCGAATACCTGAATATTGGCAATTTGTGTCGTTTTAAGCAGGATTTCCAACTGCGTTTTTAACACTTTATTTTTACCGCAAATAACGATTAAATGCGCGGGACAGCGTTGAAAGATAAAGGCATTTACAATAGCAAGCGTCGATTTTAGCCCTTCGCCGCCGCCTACAACCATTACTATTTTTTTATCGAGCGGAATACCGTGCTTTTGCTTAGCGGTGATTTTTTCTTCCGCCGTATACCGCCGGTCAAAATTCCGTGAAAGCATAATAGGGAATTGATGGACTTGCTTAGGGGTAAATCCGTACTGCTCGATAGCCTCTTCCCGCAGTTTTCGGGAAAAGACAACAAGCTCGGTGTTTTTTGCATAAAACCATAGAGGGTGTGCGGTAAAAGGATCCATCACAATCGAAATTAAAGGAATTTTAGGATTTACCCTATCGATTGCAATCCGTGCCAGCGGGATAAGTATTTCGTGTAGGCAAACCAGCTTGGTGATTCTTTCGGTTTTCAGAAATGCTATCAAATTTTTTACAATAAAAGGGCGCAACAGCCATCTGCAAAAGTTTAAAATATTTTTCGATTTTGTTAATTGATAAAATGCAACATAACCGAGTTCAAAGTAATTGGAAGTGGTAAGATACCCTTTTTCAAAAAAAATACGAGCTATTCTGTTTTGTTCTTTGAAGCCGTTTTGGGGGATATAGGCGGCACCTTGCGGATATTTTTCCGTCAAGCATTCTATTAATGCGTTTGCACCTGAAATATGCCCTCCGCCCGTTTTTAGGTATAAAAAGCCGATACGTTGTTCCATTGGCAGACACTATATCAAAAATCTTCCGTAAATACAATCAACATACCCCGACGCGAGCGTCGGGGTATTAAACCCTCCGCACGAATCAATGGAGACGAAGCTCTGTCAGTAATTCGCCGTGAGTCTAAAAGTTGCATTTATTTATAAAAAAGAGTATCATCCGCCTATGAATAAAGCTTTACAGACGTTAATAGACCGCGGATTTTTTCAGCAATGCACCAATGTGGAAGCACTGTCCGCGTTAATGGATAAAGGACCGGTCACGTTTTATATCGGTACCGACCCGACCGGCGGCAGCTTGCATATCGGACACCTCGTTCCCCAGTTTGCGCTTAGGCATTTACGCGATGCGGGACACATCGGGATTGTCCTGCTCGGCGGCGGAACGGGACGCATCGGAGATCCTTCGGGAAAAACCGAAATGCGCAAAATGCTGGACTATCAACAGCTTGATGAAAATGTTGAAAAGATAAAAGCACAGCTCGACCGCTTTATCGGCTTTGACGGAAAAACGGCCTTTCCCGAAAACAATAAAAACTGGCTGGCCGATTTAAACTATATCGATTTTCTTAGGGATATCGGCTCCTGTTTTTCGGTGAATAAAATGCTTTCGTTTGAGGCGTACAAGATACGGATGGAAACGGGGCTGTCCTTCCTTGAATTTAACTATCAGCTTTTACAAAGTTACGACTTTTTAATGCTGCATCAAAAACACCGCTGCCTCCTGCAAATAGGCGGAGACGATCAATGGGGCAATATTGTCGCAGGGGTCGATTTAGTCCGCCGCAAGACCGGCGATGAGGTGTTCGGTCTTACCTTCCCGCTCATTACCCGCAGCGACGGTAAAAAAATGGGAAAGAGCGAAAAAGGTGCGCTCTTTTTAGATAAAGAGATGACCCCCGTATTCGATTTTTTCCAATACTGGCGGAATGTTGACGACGCCGATGTGCGCCGCTTCATGCTGTTGTTCACCTTCCTGTCGATTGAAGAGATCGACCGTATCTGTGCGGGTAATATCAACGAGGCAAAAGAGCGGCTTGCATGGGAAGTTACCAAAGAAATTCACGGAAAAGACGAAGCCGATACGGCGCTTGCCGGCGCTAAAGCGGCATTCGGCGGCGGCGGCGACAAGAGCGCAATGCCGACGGTAGAAATAAACCGCTCTGTTTTTGAGCAAGGGATTTCGATTGTCGATTTATATGTGCAAAGCGGGTTATGCGCTACCAAAAGCGATGCCCGCCGTTTAATAGAACAGGGCGGCGCTCTCGTTGCAGGTAAGTCAATAACCGATTTTAAAGCTGTCATTACCGCCGCCGCCTTGGACGAAGCGGGAGAGCTTATTCTCCGTGCCGGTAAAAAGCGGTTCAGCCGTATCGTTACCCGCTAACGGTACGATATCCAAGATATAAAAAAGGCTGTCTTAAAAGCACTGGACTTTTATGACAGCCTTTTTCATTTTTATTTCTTTACTGAAAAATAATGCAGTGACCATGCCTTATCATCAATTAAAATATGATTAAACAGCCAATCGCGTAAAAAACGCACAAATGAGTTGGGAACAAATTGTTTACCGTTTTTATAGGCATTGACGGATTTTAAAATTTCTTTAACGAACAATTCATGTTTTTGTTTGTGTTCCTTTAATCCCGGATAATTGATTTCTTCCATTATGGATTCTTCATCTTTAAAGTGAATCATTACATACTCTACCAATTCTTTCATCACGCTTTTAAACGTCTCTTCCAGCTCGGCTTTTTCCCCAAGACACGCATTATATAAGCTATTGATTAAATCCACTAAGTGGCGATGCTGTTTATCTACATGCGGAACACCTACATCATAACTGACATCCCACGAAACAAATTTTTCCATCATTAACTCCTCATATTAACAACTATGGCACATTTTACAGGTGGTGTAAAGGCGGCTATTCAGTCACGGCAAACGCATCAGGTCAATTTTTATCACCTTACAGAAGGAAGATAACCGCACAATTACCGGAGAGCATCAGCTTTTAAAAGCCAGCAGTAAAACTCCATACCGCTAACCGGTTTGTTGGGTTCAAAGTTTTTACCGTCTGTAAGCGGTACAATATCTTCTTCTACCGTACCGACTATCGCGTCAAAATAAACCCCGTCTATCATCACATCGGGGATGGGCAGCCGCCGTTTATTGGTATAATAGCGCGTGTATTTCTTCAATCGAGTTTTATCATTACCGACAATCAAATGCCATAAAAACAATGCGGCATCTTTTTTCGATGCAAGCCCCTTCAAAACATCATACTCCGGATTGTACCATCCATCTTTTTGCAGATATTCGGCGAGTAACGGCGGTTTCCATTCTGCCGTACCGGTTATAAAATCCAGTGCGTCCGTAGAATCTTGCGTAAGCGCGGCCATTTCTACTAATGAAAGTTGCGGAGTTTGCAATATCTTTTCGGAAGATTTCCGAATGGAAGCCCCGTCTAATGTATAGAGCTGTAAACTCTGCTCCCGCTGTCCGCTGTAGAGCCGTTGATATTCTGCAGGCAAAAACGAAAGCGAAGCGTCAAAGGCCGCGAGCGCATTCCGATAATCCCGTACTGCGAAATAAACCCCTCCAAGTTCCGCTTTCAATCGGTAATACGCCGGATTTTGTATGAGCCGCTCTTCCAAATATGCCTTCCGCTTTTCCTGATCGGAAATAAGCCGCGCCGAAACTAATTGGACGTATTCATCATATTCATTTTGCTGTTTGGCACTCGTTAGCCGTTTACGCGCTTCGATCGGCTGCCGTTGTAATAGGTATACGTCTGCAGAAAGAGCATACAGCCGAGCCAGATATGAAGAATCGGTAGAAGGTTCCCGCAGCAAGGCTTCGATATCTGTTTGTATCCGTTTAACTTGTCCGGAACTATATTGTATCCGCTGCGAGACGATAGCAGCCTCAAGCGTTTCAAGCGTCTTTTCGCGCATAGCGCCCGCATCACCGGAATATTTGATATCTGTTTGTACCGAAGCACATGAGGTGCTGCATAAAACGCAATAAAAAAACGCGGCACTCATAATCGAAAAAATAAGTACGGCACGCCGAACCTTGAACTTCGGCGTAGTGATGGGCTTTACAATCCGATTTCGAAAAAATTGAATAGTACAGTTATTCATTGCTCGGCTCCTTTCTATATAGCGGCAGACTTCAGCACAAAGCGTATCTGAAAAGGACGAAACGGGGGGATTAATTTTTGTTATGAACAATGAACGGCAACAATACGGAATGCACCGTTGCCGTTTTATGCTGTTGCCGCTGTGCCGGCAACGATTAAGAAAATCTCTACACTGATAGACTAGAGACGCTTTCTACCCTGTATATAAATCGCTTAGGGATAAGTACGGCGGGGTTTCTCCTGAGCGACATTAACGCGGAGCCGGCGCCCTTCAAATTCCTTTTCATTTAATTCTGTGATAGCATTTTGTGCGGCGGTTTCGTCAGCCATTTCAACAAATCCGAAACCCTTTGAACGGCCGGTGAACTTGTCTTTAATTACAACAGCCGAAACGACTTCGCCGTAAGTTCCAAACAAGTTGGTCAAACCTTCCTCCGTGGTTGCATAATTTAAATTCCCTACATAGATTTTCTGAGCCATACCCAAATCCTTTTTACCCTTTACGGTACTAAATAATGAATCCATACGGAAACAATTTCTATGAGATCTTTATTTGAGTATGAAAGCTGAACTTTCGGCGTTATCATTAACAGAAACAACGATCACGTAGACAAGTTTACTGTAGCACAGTTTCGATAAGCGGTCAACTAACCAATAACGCAAAGCAAACGCATCAGGCCGTTTTTCCGGCAGCCCCGCATAATAAGAGAGGTTATTCGACCGGAATTGAACCTCTTCGCGGTCCAAACAGTCTCATAACCTCTTTATTCTGCGATTCTAATCTACTCCGTTTGTTGGGGATGTCGATTAATACATTCCGCCCATACCGCCCATGTCGGGAGCGGGAGCCGCCGGCGCGTGCTTTTCAGGGAGATTGGTGATAGCGCACTCGGTGGTCAAAAGGAGACTGGCAATAGACGCCGCGTTCTGCAATGCGGAGCGGGTAACCTTTGCGGGGTCGATGATTCCGACCTTCATCATATCTACCCATTCCATTTTTGCCGCGTCAAAACCGACTCCGCGTTTTTCTTTTGCTTTTTCCGCAATAACGGCACCGTCAACACCGGCATTTTCCGCAATCTGGCGGATCGGTTCTTCAAGCGCGCGCTTTACAATCTTAAAGCCGATTTTTTCATCTTCGGTCAGTTTGGAAATATCGGCCTTATTAAGCGCTTCTGCAGCTTGAATTAACGCAAGACCGCCGCCTGCAACAATGCCTTCTTCGATAGCGGCGCGGGTCGCATTCAAGGCATCTTCTACGCGGTGCTTCTTTTCCTTCATTTCCACTTCGGTAACGGCGCCGATCTTAATAACCGCTACGCCGCCTGCGAGTTTCGCAAGGCGTTCCTTGAGTTTTTCGGTGTCGTATTCGGAAGTGGAATTTTCAATCTGCTTCTTGATTTGAGCGACACGGTCGTCGATATGTTTTTTCTCGCCTGCGCCGTCGATAATGGTGGTATTCTCTTTATCGATTTTAACGCTCTTGGCCTGACCAAGCTGGCTGAGGTCTGCTGTTTCCAGCTTTAATCCCAGTTCTTCGGAGATAACCTGTCCGCCGGTCAAAATCGCGATATCTTCGAGCATTTCCTTGCGGCGGTCGCCGAAACCGGGCGCCTTTACCGCGCAGGTCTTTAACGCGCCGCGAAGACTGTTTACAACCAAGGTTGCCAATGCTTCGCCTTCAACATCTTCCGCGATAATCAAAAGCGGGCGGCCGGACTGTGCTACTTTCTCCAAAAGGGGCAGCAGGTCTTTCATCGTAGAAATGGTTTTGTCATGGATTAAGATATACGGATTTTCGTAGACGGTTTCCATGCGGTCGCGGTCGGTTACAAAATAGGAAGAAATATAACCGCGGTCAAACTGCATACCTTCAACATATTCGGTAACGGTTTCCATCGTCTGCGCTTCGCCGACGTCGATAACGCCGTCTTTTCCGACACGGGCAATCGCATCGGCAAGGATTTTACCGATTTCCTGATCGTTGTTTGCAGAAACGGAAGCAACGTGCGCGACTTCCTCGGAACCTTTGATCTCTTTTGCGTTTTTCTGGATATCGTCTACGGCAATCGCAACGGCTTTGTCCATACCGCGCTTCAATTCAAGCGGGGTCATACCGGCAGCAACGGCTTTTAGGCCTTCGCGCACCATTGAATACGCCAAAACGGTCGCAGTTGTGGTTCCGTCACCGGCCACATCGTTGGTTTTTGTCGCAACTTCTTTTAAAAGCTGGGCTCCCATATTCTCAAACGGATCTTCCAATTCAACTTCACGAGCAACCGATACGCCGTCTTTTGTAACGGTCGGAGCGCCGAAGCTCTTGTCAAGTAATACATTGCGTCCCTTAGGCCCTAAGGTTACTTTTACCGCACTTGAAATTTGTTCAACACCGGAAAGCAACTTTTTCCGTGCTTCTTCATTAAACAGCAGTTGTTTTGCCATCTTATGAACTCCTTCATCATTATAAGTGAAATTATGCTACGTACTGTAGTTTTTAACGAATAACGTTCAGCCGGCTCAAAAAACCTGTAAACGTTTAAAATGATATGTTAGTAAAATACAAAAAAAAAGATAAACCGGCAAGTGATTTGAGAAATCAGCTGTAAAAATCACCATATCCCGGCGCAGCGTCTTGCGGTAAACGCTCCGTAGGAATAACAACCGGTAAAAAACGCTATACGGGCAATGATGCAGACGCTGCAGTCATAGTGCATATTTATTTTCGGGAGCAGCCTTGTAAAAGAAAATATGTGTGATATAATAGAAAAAAAGTTGTTGTGCATTATATTCTGTAGAGGTTGTACAATGAAAAAACGCTTTTCTCTTCGTTATAAGCTTATCCTTATTTTCGGTCTTTTAATTTTAGTTGCAGGTTTTATCGAAGGTCTTCTTGCAATACGTACGGCACGTAAAGCCGTAACCGAAAAAATTGAAACCCATTTAATCGATAAAGCACTCGATACCGCAGAGGTTATCGACGGGCGAATAACAGCTATGTTTCAGTTTTTAGAGGCTATAACCCGTATGCCTGTTATTCAAGATGCTTCCATATCGTATCAGGATAAAATGCGTTATCTTATGAAAGAAGCCCGGTTCAATACCATACTGAAAGAATTATATATTGCCGATCTATCGGGAAGACAGCATAATGTCGACGGTACGACAGAAGACTATGCAACAGATCCTTGGTTTGCCGTAGCTGTTACCGGTAAAAGATTTATTGGTGTTCCTGATCCTGATGAAACACGCGGCAATGCTCTGTTTATTGCTTTTTCCGTGCCGGTTTACGATAGCAATCAAAATTTGATCGGTGTCCTGGGAGCTGATGTCGACGGTCATTGGATATCCGAACAGATCAAAGACATCGTTGTCGGTAAAACGGGATACTGTTATATCATCAA
>ERZ772960.1442-NODE-1442-length-19003-cov-5.152681_pt1 | contig 19003 bp, 16 predicted proteins | sample MGYA00580678_ERZ772960 | MGnify/ENA primary metagenome ERZ772960 (study PRJEB29015, sample SAMEA2737930) | human oral metagenome | biome: human oral; feature: human-associated habitat; material: dental | place: China | collected 2059 ... | reverse complement strand
TTAACGAAAGAAAATGGTTTTTATCGGAATCGGATGCTCCCCGTGCTTTGAGCGATCTGCAAAAAGCGCAGTATGAAAACTGGAAAGCGTCTTCCGATTTTTCCCTAAACACTCCCTGCGCGCAATCCGTAGATACCGGCGTCAAAAAAATAATCGATTATGTTTTAAAAGAGCGCCGCACATTGAACGGCTCTTCAAGTGAAGATGCTTCGGTAGTAAAGATCACCCAAAGCGATATGCGCGATTTTTTTCCGTGTCCCCGGAAATGGCTGTTCAAATCGGTCGTCAAACTCCGTGAAGATTCCCTCGACGCGTCCTTGTTCGAAAAATACGATCAGGGAAATATCAATCATAAAATCCTCGAACTGCTTTTTAAAAGCTTTGATACGCTGCCGGTTACGAGTGAAGACGAAACGTTCGGAGAGCGTGAAAACGCCATACGAAAATTAATAAAAGAAAAAACAGGGGAAGCGATCTGCGACAAGTCGTTCGATTTTTATCAAAGCCCGATCGCGCTCCGCGTACTCGAAGCGCAAAGCGGTAAATTCGAAAAAATCATCATCGATTTTTTGCACGAGTTTTGTAAAAAAGAAAAAGGTTTCGGCGGCTGCCGCGTCGTTTCGACGGAAGCGTCATGTGAAGCGTGGGAGAGCGGAAAGCGCTATAAGTATTTCGGAAAAATCGACTGCGTGCTTTCCGATGACGCGGGCAGGATTATCATCGTCGATTATAAAAATACCGTTCCCCCGTCGATCGCTTCGTGCCGCGCGGACGAAACGACGGGTACGCTCGACAATTTCCAATGCGCCATGTATGTAACCTTGTGGAATCTTGTTAATCCTGTCAAAGTCGATAAAATGGTCTTCTGTTCGATAAAAAATGCGGGCGACAATACCGTCGTCATCGACTACGGCGACGATAAAAAGCTGCCGGAGTCCTATGCGCCGACGCTTTCGGTATTTGAGCGCTATGCTTCCCTCTTTTACGAAACGGTCGAAAACGGAAATCCGGAACCGCTTCGAGGAGTGTGGCACGGAGACGACGCGCTTATCGTACCCGACGTGTATTCGGACTGTATGGCATGCGATTTTAAAACGATCTGCCGCACGGCATATACGGTCGCATCTCACAAACTGTAACTCGGGAGCCTGCGATGAAAAACGATTACGCATACCTTGACCTTTTGGAACATCCGCTCGACGATCAGCAAAAAAAAGTGTGCTGCTCCGTAAAAAATACCGTCGTCGCTGCGGGAGCGGGTTCGGGTAAAACGCAAGTGCTCGCGACGCGCTTTGCGTGGCTCGTTATGGAATTCGACGATATCAGAGCGCCGGCTGTTTTGACGCTGACGTTTACGAAAAAAGCCGCCGCCGAAATGTACGCGCGCATTTACAAAACGCTCGTATTTTTTTCAAAAAACGAACGAGTGCCCGAACGCCAAAGAAAAAACGCCGCACGGGCGGTAAGCGAATTTGCCGACGCCCGCATCCAAACGCTCGATTCGTACTGCGGCGCCGTCGTGCGTCAAGCTGCGAATCGTTACGGCATTCGCCCGGATTTTACGACGGGAAGCGCGGACAGCGAACAAAATATTAAAAAAATTGCGCTGCCCTTCGTGTTGAAAAATCTTTCGCGCCCGTGCATCCGTCATTTTGCCGAAGCGGGCAAAGTGCAGGAGTTTTCCGATTCCCTTGTCGCAAAGATTATCGGCGACTACACTTCTCTTGCAACCGAAAGCGGCCGGTTTACGCGCTCCCTCGAAACGCAAAAATCGATAATTTCAGATGCGTGGAAAAAAATCGTAAGCGATAAGACTGACGGCTCCCTCTCCGATATCCTCTCAAACGCCCTTTCGCTGTGCGCCGAAGCGAAAAGCGATGCGTCATGCAAGTGGCAAAAAAACGGTGCCGCCGTAAAACTTTTTTCCTTTCTCGACACACAGCCTCTTCCCGATTTCGCTTCGACGGTGTTTTTACCCGACGATGTGGAGACGAGCGAAGCGTTGTACGAAAAAATTTTTCCCCTTGCGAATTGGGTCGCAGTTTTATCCGCCTTTAAGCCCGGAAACGCATCTGCCCCGCTCAAAGCGATACGAGCGTGTACCGGCGGCTTGCAGCAGTATGCCGACGAACTTGCGTCGCTTGCCGTGTATGTCAAAGAGTTTCCGTATATCAAAGATATGTGCAGTCTCTTCGATGAACTGCTCGAACTTGTAAACCGGCAAAAGCGGACGTCGGGCGCGCTGACGTTTAAAGACGTAAGCGATATGGCGTTGAAAATATTGATCGAACAAAAAGATATCCGCAATCAGGAAAAGGCCGCATTCAATAAAATCATGATCGACGAATTTCAGGACAACAACGGTCGAAATCGCGATCTCCTCTTTCTCCTCGCCGAACGCCTCGACGAATATACTGAAGTCTCCACAGATGATCCGGCTGCGATTCGAAAAGCGCTCGTGCCGAATATTGCCGGCGATACATTATTTTTTGTCGGCGATGAAAAACAGTCGATATATAAATTCCGCGGAGCCGATGTGTCGGTATTCAATGAATTGAAGCGCGACCTTGCCCGCGGCGAAGACGAAGCGGAACTCCGCATGGTGTACAATTACCGATCGTTTCCGGAACTGCTTACGAGCTTTAATCAAATCTTCGGCGGTTTCTATAAATCAGGCGATGACTATGTTCGTAAAGACGGTGTGCCCTCTCTTTTTCCGCAAATCTTCGGCGCTCCTTATGAAGCGCTGTACACGGAAGATACCGTCGCCCGCCATGTCGATAAAAGCACTCACGAACGCAAAGCTCCGATTGCGCTCGACAAATCGAATATCCGATCTCACTTCGCGCTTTTGCCGTACAATAAAAACGATTACGCTCTCGAAAAGGAATCGGGTCTCGTGCCCGACGTGCAGGAACAGCTCGCGTATTACATCGCGGAAAAAATTGCTAAAATGCACGAAGCGGGGGAGCCTTACGCGTCGTTTGTCGTACTCGACAGGTCGCGCACGCACAGAAATTATTTGAAGCGCCGGCTCGAACGGTTTCACATTCCGTACGTGATTGACCGCCAAATCGACCTCTTTGCCGATGCTCCGGCAAACGATATATACGCGTTCCTCAGACTCTGCGTTTATCCGTCGGATATGAATGCCTTTGCGGCATTTTTGTGTTCGCCCTTCGCAGGCCTTACCGAAAACGATGTGAAAATCATTTTGGCAACCGCGACGGATTATCGCAGTAAAGATTTCGTGTTCGCTCCGTTTTCGGCCGATAAAAAAATTATCGATATATTTGCCGAGGGGTCGATCGAAAGAGAGCGCTATATCCGCGCAGCGGATTTTTTTAAAACGCATAAGGAGCGCGTGCTCGCCGAACCGCTCACGAAAACGCTCAATACGCTGTGGTATGACATGGGCTACCGCTATGAAACGATGCTGAACCGTGCGGTGAGCCTCTTTGCCGAACAGTACGATCTGCTGTTCGAAGCGGCGCGGCAGGCGGATGCGGACGGAAAAGATGCGGCGTATTTTGTCGATAAGCTCGCATCTCAAAAAGAAGCGGATAGAGGCTTCGGCAACGACGATACGGGAATAGGCGACATATCCTATCCGCTCGAAAAAATCGACGCCGTGCAGATAATGACCGTCCATAAAAGCAAGGGCTTGCAGTTCGATCACGTGTTCGTTCTCGGCGCTTTCGACAACGTAAAAAACGACAGCGAAGAAAAATATTTTTTCAGCGAAGAAGCGGGCGTTTCGCTGAAACCCGCCGAAGGGGAGCGGAATTATTTTTTTATCAAACAGCGCGACGAAAACCGTGCGAAAGACATCGCCGAATTCCGCCGCCTGATCTACGTCGCTGCAACCCGCGCGATCAAAGATTATTATTTTGTCGGAACGTATTCGTACGACAAAGATCACAAACACCGCGTAAGCGATGCGTCCGTTTTCGATCCTGTCATCGCATACTATTATCCCGATTTTCTCGACTCGGACGCTGCGGTGCAATATTCAAGCGGCGCGCCCTTCGACCTTGAGCGCATCGAAAAAAAATCGAAGCGGGAAATATACGCGGGATCCCGCATGAGCGAACCGATCGATGCGGTACGGCATCGTAAAATACGGGATGCCGACGCGGTCTTTTCGTCTCCCGATATCGATTTTATTAAAATGCCGGAAGTGCTTTCGAAACGCATTACGCCGAGTTCGTTGGAAAATCTTTATGACGCAGAGACCGGCCGTACGGGAGAACCTGCGCGACCCGAGCTCTATCCCGAAATCGACGAACTGCTTGGAAAACTTGCAAAAGAAAACGTGCGCTTCGGCTTCGACGAATTCGGTACGCTCGTTCACGCCTGCCTTGAAAACGCTATGAACGGTTTCGATCCCGCCGGCATAAAACTCGCTTCGGAAAAATATATGCGAAAATTGTCCGAAACGCAGCGAAACAAACTGAGCGCCGTGTGTGAAAAAATCTGTGCGCGCTTTGCAGCGTCCGAATACGGTGCGCGTGCCCTAAAAGCGCGGGAAGAAGGCGCGTGGTTAAAAACCGAATACGCCTTTAAGATGTGCATCGACGGTTACATCGTCACGGGTTCGATCGATTTGGTTTTCGACAACGGAGAGGGCACGTATACGATCATCGATTACAAAACCGATCACGAAATCGATCCTGTGCGCTATTACCGTCAGCAAGCGTGCTATAGAAAAGCGGTCGCAACTCTCCTCAATGTGCCGGAAAAAAACGTACGCTGCGTGCTCTATTATGTCAGGCATGACGAGTTTTCGGAAATTCCGCACGGAGATTTTTCACTCGAAGACATCGCAACCGGCCTGTGAATTGTGCGGGCGCTCGAATCGGCCGGGGGAACTCTCTCAAATTATATTAATAATTTTCCCGAATCGGAAAGCCGCAGTAGCCGTGGCCGGGATATACGAGCGTTTCAGGCGGGATCGTTTTTTTGATCGACGCGAGGCTTGCAATCATCGCGCGCTCATCTCCTCCCGGTAAATCGGTACGGCCAGAGCTTCGGTAAAATACCGTATCGCCCGAGATGAGTTCGTTCCGCGCGGCGCTGTAGAGGCAAACCGAACCGGGCGTATGACCGGGCGTGTGCACTGTCTTCCACTGTGAAAGAGAAGCGCGCACGTCCTCTTTGCACGGGACGACTTCTCCGAGCGTCTCTCCTCCCGAAAACGTCAGATCCGGAGGCGGCATATCGCGAAGGGCAGCGGCTACGGCTTCAAGCCCCATAAGGCGAAGCGATTCGATTTGAACCGAAGCGCCTCCGAGCAGGCACGCATCGTCTTTGTGAACGGCGATCGGACAGGCGGGGTAGGCACGCTTTAAAATCGGAAGCCCTAAAATATGATCGAAGTGCCCGTGTGTCAAAACGATAGCGCGCGGCTCTTTTTTGTGTTCGGCGAGCCATCCGGTAATTTCCGTTTCATCACCGGAAAGGGCGCAGGCGGCGGGATCGACGATGTATACCGCATTTCCTGCAAGCGGCACGATGTACGTGTTTACACCGAGCGGTCCCGTCCGTAAAATCGTTAATGCTTCCATATGAAGACGACTTTTACGAATGCGATACGATCAAACGAGGTAGCCGTCGCCTTTCGCATTTTCGTCTTCACTCTTGTATGAAGGAGCGGTAAAAGGCTCTTTGTCCTGAGCGGCCTTTTCCGCAGCGGCGTAGGCTTTCGCGTCTTCGGTCGTTTGCACCGTATCGTGCACGTCATCGGAGGGATATACGTTTCCGCCGTTTTCAGATGCGTCGTCTCTTTGGCGGGAAAAACTTACCGCGAGTTTCCGTCCGCGGTAATCGTAGCCGTTGAGCGCGGCGATCGCTTTTTCCGTGTCGTCTTTGAACAGCTGTACGAACGAATAATTTGCAAGTACTCGGATATCGCCGATTCTGTCCCGATCGAGGCCGGCGACGCTTACGAGGAGGCCGACGAGATCGCGCGGATACACGCGTCTGTTCCGCCCGATGCTGATGAATATCGTCGCGGCAAGCGATTCGTCGATCTGCACGCGCGGGTGCGGGGTATGCGCTTCGGCGCGGAGTTCATCGGAAAGAGATTCTCCGTTTCCCCTCCGGTCGTTGTATGAGGGTCTGCCGTAGGATGCATCTTTGAAATTTCTTCCGCCGCGCACGCCGTGCATGAAAATATCGTTTCGTCTCGCGTTCGGCGCGCCGTGAAATCTTCCCTGCATCTCTTTTGTCAGATATGCGGCGACGTACATGCGTTTCGAAAACGGAATCGTCCGTTTGAATATTTTCTTCAAATCGTTGAGCAGATCCGGATTTTCTTCGGTCATCACTTTGTTCAGCGCGTTTTTCAAAAAAGACGTTACGCGCTCTTTGTCGATTTCAATCTCTCGTTGGAATGCCATATCGTTACCTCTTCAAATCAAAATAAAATTACTGAATCTTCGCTGCAAAACCCGAGCCTGTTTTTTGAAAACCGTTGCGCTCGAACAGAGCGACGAGGCTGTCGGGTATAATCGTATTTGCAGTCACTACATAACGCTTGCCACGCTTTTGAAGGCCGGCGAGGCACAGTGAAAAAAGTTCGCTTCCGATGCCCAAGCCACGATAGCTTTCGGGCACGAAAAAACTTGTTAATACGGCCGTCGTTTCCGTTCGGGACGAAACGTCCGCCGCCGTAATGCATCCGGCAAAATCACCGTCCGGTGTGCGGCAAACGAATCCGATTTGATGTACGGATTCTCCGAATGCGAAAAGCTGCCGCCATAATTCGCCTGCCGCTTTTTCGATTTCATCGCAATCCGTATCGTCCGGCAACGCGGAATAAAAACCGCGCACGCATACCGAATGAAGGATGCAATCCGCGTCCCGTGCGGAATCGTATGCCTGAAAGGTGAAGTCGTTTCGAAGCAAATCGTCGTATTCTTCGACGATATGATCGAGCTTTTCCAAACCCCATATTTCACGCAAATCGTTGTACCATCCGCCGATGTATTCACGGAGCTTTTTGTTTTTGAATCGATGCCACCGTTTTTCGACTTCAGGAAATTTTTTTAAGACAGTCTTGAAATTTCTGAATACCCCCCTTCCCGAATGCAAAGCGTCCTGCAGCTCGGCACGAACAAGCGGTGCATATACGGAAGCGGCGAACGCTTCCCGCAATGTAAAACCTGCCGCGGAATCCCATTCGGGCAATGCATAGTAGCGTACTTCATCCGCTTCGACCGAAGCCGCATCCGAAAGCGCTTCTTTTTCAGCGTCCACGACGAAACGCCGTTCTTGATTTTCGAGCGCGGATACGATTGCGTCCGCAAGCTCTTCGGTCAAAAGGAATGTCATATCGATTTATTTCGCGCCGGAATCACCTTTGACAATTTCCGCCCGCGTTTTAACGACACGGCTGATAAGGCCGTATTGCTTCGCTTCGTCGGCGTCGAGCCAGTGATCGCGGTCGGTATCCTTTGCGACCTGCTCTTCGCTCGTACCCGTTTCCTCGGCGATGATGCGGTTGAGTTTCGCGTGCGTTTTTGCGAGCTCTTTCGCATGGATTTCGATGTCCGTCGCGACGCCTTTCATGCCGCTCATCGGCTGATGGATGAGATAGTGGCTGTTCGGAAGCCCCGCGCGCCTGTCTTTCGGAACGGCGAGCAGCACGAGGGCGGCCGCGCTTGCAACCAGTCCCATGCCGATGAGGACTACCGGCGCTTTGATAAAGCGGATCATATCGAAGATCGCAAAACCCGCATCGACATCTCCGCCGGGCGAATCGATATACATATAGATAGTTTTTTTATCGTCTGCCGCTTCGAGCACGAGCAGCTGGCGCACGACTTTATCCGCCAAATCTTTATTGATTTCGCCCGACAGGATAATCTGCCGCGTCTTTAAGAATTTTTCCGTAAGCGGGTCGGGCATCTCCGGCATCTTTTTCTTTTCATCGTCGTCTTCATCGTCGCATCGAGGCGACATCGTCACATACTTATACACGATTGCTCCTAATAATTCCAACTTTCCGTCAGCGCATCAGCTGAAGGTCGAGTTTTGAAAATAAATAAAATCGTGCGGCGGCGAGGTTCCGGCACACAGGCGAGTTTGCAGAGCAAACTCGGTAGTGAGGCAAAGCCGAACGAAGTTCTCGCCGTAAGCACAGCTTTATCGGTTAACATTTTCCAAACTCGCCATTCAATCTAATAATATACTGAAATAATGCATTGTGAGCAAGGCGGGATTTTCGTCGTGTTTGTACGCCCTGATACTGCAATAGGGGAAAAGGAAAACTTGCGTTATACTTGCTTTATAATCGATATATCCCGATGTAAAGCGAAGGTGAAATATGGCATACGAAACGCTTTTTGAGCAGATAAAGGCGGTACCGCAGGAACACCTTGCGGATATCGAAAATTATGTCGAATATATTTTGTACCGTTACAAAAAGAATACCGAACAAATACGGGGACATGATTTATCGCAATATTTCGGCAGTGTAAACATACGGCGCGACGGTCTTGCAATGCAAAAGGAAATACGGCATGAATGGGATTGATTGTCTGGCGGACACCAATGCGCTCATTGAACCGACGCTTTCATAAGCATACTTCAAAACGACGATGAACGCTCCGCTCTCGGCCTTTTGAAAAAAAACGATTTATAGTGTATAATGCAAAATCCTTTTTACGATGCAGTATGCCGTAAAGGATTCGAACGATACGGAGACGGAGCGCATAATGCCGGAAGAAAAAACGGAAGCATCGCTTGCTTTTTTACGTACCCGCGCCGATCACGCGGCGGAAACACTCGAAGATTACACCGAAGTTATCGCAAAAATAATTAAAGAGGCCGGCGAATGCCGCGTCATGGATCTCGCGCGGTATTTCGGCGTGAGTCACGTATCCGTTATCCAAGTTTTGCAGCGGTTAAAGGCCAACGGTTTTATAGAAACCGAAGCGCGCAAACCGATAGTCCTCACAGCTGACGGCTATGCGCTTGCACGAAAATGTACCAAGCGGCACGGTATTGTCCGAAATTTTTTACTGAAAATCGGTGTGAGCGAAAAAACCGCCGTCATCGATTCCGAAGGATTGGAACATCACATCAGCGCCGAGACGCTCGAGTGTATGAAAAATTTTATAGCCGAGCGGTAGGCGTGAGGCGAGTGTGCCGGTATCGGTTGTTATGCTCTCGTTTTTATTTCAGAGTGATTTTTGGGAATAAATATAACAGTTCCGTATTATGTTTAATTAAAATTTATGAACTTTATAAATTGCTCTTGGTTTTGCAGTCCCATCTTTTGATGTAGAAAAATCATAGTATAATCCGGTTCCGTCGGGCTCTATAACGAAAGAATATCTGAAGCTTTGGGAAGCATCTCTATAATAACTTCCCCAGTCCCACCTTAAATCGAGCCCTTGCCGAGAGAAATAGGCTTGTTCACCTGTTGTTTCACTGCCATATAAAACAAAGCCGATATCATTTTCTTTAAAATAGCCTACCTGCAGTCTAATTTCATCAACGAAACTATCAGAATTATACTTATCAACAGCATACCAACGTTCAACGCCACCGAATTCTGTTTCCGAAACGGAATGACCTGATAAATGTAAAATTCTTTCTCTTGACTTTGGAACAGATGTACAAGAAGACAATATAAATACGCAGATTACCACGCCTAATAGCAAGGACTTTTCTTTCATAATATTAGTTTAAGTCCTAAAAATCCTTTTGTCAATCGGACGTATGCGGCGATTAAAATTCTTCTTTGATATATAAAATTGCCCCTCTTGACAAAGTGAGGTAGTATGTACTACATTTATGGCGGGCAGTATGTAGTATATACTACATTGTCGGAATACCCCGACTGCTACGAGTGTCGACAGAGGGGAAGTCCGGCGTCATTATGTAGTATGTACTACGTATATTGCCGGGAGTTATGATAAAAAACGGCGTTTGAAATAGCGCTTGTTATAGGAGTTATTATGAAAAAAAACATAGGTTTTACCGCCGCTTCGATTGCCGCGGCGGCAGTGTTGTGCGCCGTCTGTATTACCGGATGCGCAAAAAAAGGTGCGGAGTCAGCAGATGCGCAGGATTCGGCGCGGCCGAAGCGCGTCGTAACGACGTTTACGATCTTGCAGGATATGGCGCAAAATATTGCGGGCGATAAGATTCTCGTCGAGTCGATTACAAAGCCCGGTGCGGAAATTCACGAATACGAGCCGACGCCGCTCGACGTCGTAAAGGCACAGTCTGCGGATTTGGTTTTGCGCAACGGTTTCGGTCTTGAGCGCTGGTTCGAAAAATTTATGGGAAGCGTTAAAAACGTGCCGAGCGCAACGCTGAGCGACGGTATCGAACCGCTGGGCATCGGCGAAGGCCCGTACAACGGCATGCCCAATCCGCACTCGTGGATGTCGCCGAAAAACGCCCTCGTCTATGTCGAAAATATCCGAAAAGCCTTTGTCGCTTTGGATCCTGCCAATGCCGAAACGTTTAACGCAAACGCGGCATCCTACAGCGAAAGCATTAAAAAAATCGACGCCTTTTTAGCGGACAAGCTTTCCGAAATCCCCGAAGAGCAGCGCTGGCTTGTAACCTGCGAAGGCGCCTTTTCATACCTTATCCGCGATTGTAATATGAAGGAATTGTACCTGTGGCCCGTAAACGCCGATGAAGAAGGCACACCGCAGCAAATTCAAAAAGTTGTGGACACGATACGGAAAAATCACATTCCCGTCGCTTTTTCCGAAAGCACGATCAGCAATAAGCCGCAGCTGCAAGTGTGCAAAGAAACCGGCGCGCGCTACGGCGGCGTTTTGTACGTCGATTCTTTAACCTACGAAGACGGAGACGCGCCGACGTATTTGAAAATGCTCGAATACAATGCGGATACGATTGTAAGGGGATTTCAGGAGAGTTTATTAAAATAATGCGAGGCAAAATATGAATACCGATAGGGAAGTTCCCGTTGAACTTGCGGTACAAAACGTAAGCGTCGCGTACAATAACGGCCACGTTGCGCTCTACGATGCGTCGTTTCGCTTGCAAAAAGGAACGATTACGGCGCTCGTCGGCGTAAACGGCAGCGGCAAGTCCACGCTGTTTAAAACGATCATGGGCTTTATTAAGCCGATGGGCGGTTCCGTAACAATCTGCGGCGAGCCGGTGAGGGTGGCGCAAAAACATCACTTGCTTGCCTACGTGCCGCAGTCGGAAGAAGTAGACTGGTCGTTCCCGGTGAGTGTGTGGGACGTCGTTATGATGGGGCGCTACGGTTATATGAATTTTTTGCGCATACCGAATAGGGAAGATAAAGAGATTGCCGAACGCAGTCTTGAGCGCGTGCAAATGCTCGAGTTTAAAGACCGCCAAATCGGTGAGCTTTCCGGCGGGCAAAAAAAGCGGGTCTTTCTTGCGCGCGCTTTGGCGCAGCGGGGAAAAATCATCCTGCTCGACGAGCCATTTACGGGAGTCGACGTTAAAACCGAAACGGCGATAATCGATCTTTTGCGCGAGCTTAAAAACGACGGACACTTGATTTTCGTGTCGACGCACGATTTGGGTTCGGTTCCCGAATTCTGCGATCACGTGGTGATTATCAACAGAACCGTTCTTGCCGCAGGTCCGACGGAAACGACTTTTACGGCCGACAATCTTATAAAAGCGTTCGGCGGTGCGCTGCGCAGCATTAAACTCGATCACACCGACAATCCTGAAGACAGTACGCATGAGTTCAGAGTGTTTACCGACGATGAAGGCGCCCTGATTACAAAGCGGGAAGGCAAGCCCTATCGGCGCGGCGTCAGAAATATTGAAGCCGTTTCGCCGAAATAATCGGCATAAAGGATTTGCGGAGGAATATGAATGCTTTCGAATTTATTGATTCCGTTTCAATATGAATACATGGTAAAGGCGATCCTCGTCAGCGGCTTTATCGGCGGTGTGTGCGCGCTGCTTTCGTGCTTTGTCGTACTCAAAGGCTGGTCGCTGCTCGGCGATGCCTTATCGCATGCGGTGGTTCCGGGAGTTGCCGTTGCGTACATAATCGGCATACCGTTTTCGGTCGGCGCGTTTATAAGCGGCATGCTCGCCGCCGGAGCGATGGGCTTTATAAAAAAGCACACTCGGATCCGAGAAGACGCCGTTATCGGAATCGTGTATACGACGTTTTTTGCGCTGGGCGTTTTGCTTATTTCGCTGTTTCCGAGCAATATAACGCTTTCGACGATCGTTATGGGAAACATTCTCGGCATTGCCGACCGTGACATCGTTCAAACGCTGATCATCGCCGGGAGCAGCCTTGCGATTATTTTGCTTAAGTGGAAGGACTTGCGCCTGTTTTCGTTCGACCCGGCGCAGGCGCGTGCGATAGGCCTCAACACGAATGTCTTGTACCTCTTGCTGCTTACGCTGCTCGCCGTTACGGCGATCGCCGCACTGCAAACGGTCGGCAGTATTTTGGTCGTCGCGATGCTCGTAACGCCGGGAGCAGCCGCCTATTTGCTTACGGATAATTTTTCTTCGATGATGCGCCTCGCGTCGATTATCGGCGTGCTGACGTCTTCCGCCGGCGCGTATATCAGTTATTTTTTGAACGGGTCGGCAGGCGGCTGCATCGTTACGCTGCAGTTTTTGTTTTTTTTGGCCGTCCTCTTTTTTGCGCCCCGTCACGGAATAGTTGCGGCAAAGCTGAACGCGGCAAAGGCTGTAAGGGGTTTTTTTGCAAAAAGAGCGGCCGAAGGCTGAAGGTACTTTTTGCGGCAGGGATTGGAGCACCGCCGGAGGCGTTCGCCGGATTGCAAAGCTGTGAACCGGCGAATGAAGCGAAAGCGGAAGTGCGGAAAGCCCGGCGGTTTTCGCAGGCGCGAAAACCGAGCCGCCCGAAAAAAGGTAACAAGCGAAAGTCAGTTGGGAGAAAGGTATGTTGTGGACAAAACTTATCGAACCGTTTATGTACGGCTTTATGGTAAAGGCGCTCGTGATTGCGGCTTTGGTCGGCTGCGTGTGCGCAGTCGTTTCGTGCTACCTTATTTTAAAGGGATGGTCGCTCATGGGAGACGCGATTTCGCACGCCGTACTGCCGGGCATCGTCGTCGCCTACCTCGTTCATATTCCGCTGGGAGTCGGCGCCTTTGCGGCGGGCTTGCTCAACGCGGCCGCCACGGGCTGGATAAAAGAGCGGAGCCGCATCCGTGAAGATTCGGTTATGGGTGCGGTGTTTACCGGCATGATGGCGCTGGGTTTGATTCTCGTTACAAAGGTGAGTTCGAACATCCATTTTATGCACATTCTGTTCGGGAGCCTTTTGGGAATCGAAAAGCGCGATATGATACAGGCGGTTGTCTGTTCGCTGATAACGCTTGTGCTGGTCGTCGCCAAGCGCAAGGATATTCTTTTGTATTTGTTCGATCAAAATCATGCGAGAGCGATCGGGCTCAACATAAGGTTTATACATTATCTTTTTCTTGCGCTTACGGCGCTGACGATCGTCGCTTCGCTGCAAGCGGTCGGGATTTTGCTTACGGTTGCAATGCTGATTATACCGGGCTGCATCGCCTATCTTTTAACGGACAGACTTAACCGCATGCTTTGTATTTCCGCGTTGTCGGCCGCATCGAGCGCGCTCGTCGGCACTTACGCAAGCTATTTTTTGAACGGAGCGACCGGCGCATGCATTATTTTAACCGAAGCGCTGTTTTTCGTTTTGACGATGATGTTTGCGCCGAAGTACGGCATGATTGTGCGCCGAAAATTACGGAAGCGTTCTTCCCTCTCTCTCGGCATGGGAAAAGCGCCGAACGCCCGATTGTTTTAATCGTTCGGACGAAGGAAAAATCGGCCGAGAATTTGCTTCGAGTGGAGGATATTGATAAAGGCGAGCGTATCGACTTCTTTAATTTTCCGCGCAACTTTTTGCACTTCGTCGGCGGCGACGACCGAATATACCAAATCGCGCTCGGCTCCCAGATAGCACCCCTTGCCTTTGAAGACCGTCGCATCGTGGTTCGTAATTTCGTGAATCGTTCGATACACGTCGTCAGGGCGGTTTGTAATGACAAAGAGCGTCGTCTTTTGATAACGCTTGTATATGGAATTGAGCAGCTGCGTCGCTGAAAATTGGAAAAAGATCGAATAGAGCGCGCGCTCCCAACCGAAGATCGCGCCGGTGACCAAAAGGATCGCAGCGTTAAAGACGAGCATATAGTTCCACGCGTCTCTGCCGTATTTTTCGGAAATGAAAATCGCGATGATTTCGGTACCGCCGCCCGACGCGCCGGCGCAAAGGCACAGGTATCCGCAAAACGCCGCAATGATACCGCCGAAAACGGCTGACAGCAGCACGTCGTCGATAATCGCAAAATCGGGAAAGAGGTCGACGAGTACGGAAGAGGTGACAACCATGAGACAGGTGTACAGCGTAAAACGTCTGCCGATGTATTTAAAACCGATGACGATAGGGATGACGTTCATGACAAGCATGACGGGACTGTACGGAAGCTCAAACGAAAAATACGTCCGTGCGACATGCTGAATGAGCAGCGTCAATCCGGTAAAACCGCCGGGAAAAAGATCGCCCGCACGGATAAAGGTTTTCATATTTAACGCCGAGATAACGGCCGCAATGAGAATGAGCGCTATTCGTCGAAAAGTCGCACCGATGCCGCCGACGCGCTCTTTAACAATTTTTTGTACCGCCTGTCGCATAGATGCAAGCATATACTATTTTCACGTTCGTGGCAAATGAAAACGAAAAAAGGGGCTGCCCAAAAACTTCAGTTTTTGGGCAGCCCCTCCTCATGTAAAACGCTTTTCGCAGCGTCTTCCTTATTTATGATTCGACGTGTAAATCGCGTTCCACCGTTCGAGCACCGCTTTTTTATTCGCAATCAGCCAATCGATATCGCGGCTCACCCATTTCACGTCTTTGCTTGCGGGGAGATACTTTGACGTATACGTCGCTTTCGTATTCGTCAAGCGCAGCGTCTGCAGCGCGTTGCCGAGTTCCGTTTCGCCTTCCGGGCTCATCAAAAATTCTATGAGCATTTTTGCGCCTTCGGGATTTTTGCAGCCTTTAATCATCGCGCAGCCGAACGCCGACGCGGACGTTCCTTCGGCGGGGTACACCATTTTGATATTCGTCGCTCCGGATTTCAGCAGCGTCGAAGCGCCGTCTTCGTAGGTCAATCCGACGACGTATTCGCCCGTCTGCACGCTTTTAAAACACACGGAAGACGACGTCGAAACGACGAGACCGTTTTTAATAAGTTTTTCGATATAATCCCATGCCTTGGGGCTGTCGTTTCCGTATACGGACATGATATTGCACACATTGTTCCATGCAGCGGACGACGAATTGGGGTCAGAAAAAACGATTTTGCCTTTTAATTTCGGATCGAGCAAATCGGGATAACCTTTGATGTTCAAACCGAGCTGTTTTTCCAAATCGGTGTTGACGCAGAACACGACGGTCGACAGGTGATCGAGATTGTAAAAACCGTTGTTCGAACGGTAGTCGGCCATGACGTCCGGTTCGTACTTCGTCAAAAACGGTTCGAAAAGATCGGCGTTGATTTTACCGTCGCTATTCGAAAGACCGCCCCACATGACGTCGCCCTGCGGATTGTTTTTTTCCGCGCGGATCCGCGCCGTCAATTCGCCTGCAGAGCCGTTGACGACTTCGATCGTCATTCCCGGATTTTTCGCTTCGAATAATTTTGTTAAATTGCCGATATCGTTTTCAGTCATCGAAGAATACAAAACGATTCTGTTGTTCTTTTTGTCCGATTCCCCGAGAGAAAAAATCGGGAGACACAGACTCGCCAACAGCGCGGCAAAAATTATCGATTTCGTTTTCATAAATACCTCCATATTTTGTAAATTTGAAAACTAATTTGAGAACCTCAAAAATACAATGTTTTTTATACCTGTATATCCTCTGCGCCGCTCACTTTCAGGTAGACGAGCAGCGATACGAAAGTCAAAACCGTCAAGATGGACGAAAACGCGCACGCCATTCCGTAATTTCCCATCGCGATGGAAACGTATGCGGACATCGTCAGCGTGATCGTGCTGTTGTTGTACAGGATGATGGAGCTCGACAGTTCCGTTACGAGCGAAACCCAGCTCAAAATCGCACCCGATAAAATGCCGTTCGTCATCATCGGTACGGTGACGGCGCGGAAGGTCTTCAGCTTTGACGTGCCGAGACTGATGGACGCTTCTTCGATGCTCATCGGAATTTGAATAAGATTTGCCGTCGCCGAACGTATCGTATACGGCATACGTCGTATGACGAACGAAATGATCATGATGAGCATCGTCCCCGTCAGCGCCAGAGGTTTATTGCTGAACGCGATGACGAGCGCAATGCCGATAACCGAACCGGGGATAATATACGGGATCATCGAAATGGAATCGATCAAATTGTTCCAGAGATTGGAACGGCGCACGACGAGGTACGCGATAAAGATCGAAAGCAAAATAATGACGAGCAGCGCAAGACCGCTGATGAGCAGAGAATTGGAAAACGAACGGAATAAGAGCCGCCTGGCCGCAGCACGGTAGCTGTCGAACGAAAAGCCCGGTTTGAACACAGCCATATCGCATTTTTTAAACGACAGATAGATGACATAGAGCTGCGGCAAAAACGAAAACGCAATGATGAGATAGCAATATGCGTTCATCAAAATACCGCCGAACAATCCGGGATTTTTCTTTTGTACGGGGTGCAGCGCGTTGATCGAAAATTTGAATTTATTCGTGCCCCACTTCTGCAATGCAAACACGAGCGCCGTGATGATAATCGCGATGACGCTGATCGTCGCTGCAAAATGAAAATCGGTACCGTTTTCGCCGAGGTATTGATTGTAGATCTCCACCGGGAACGTCCGGAATCCTTCGCCGAGCAAAAGCGGCGTTCCGAAATCCGCGAACGATCGCATAAACACGAGCAGCGATGCCGCGAGAATCGTCGGCATACAAAGCCGCAGAATGATTTTGAGCAGACGGTTTACGCCGACACAGCCGAGATTCGCCGACGCTTCGAGCAGACTGTTATCGATGTTTTTAAACGCGCCGTTCATATAGATAAACACGAGCGGAAACAGTTTAAGCGTTTCGACGAGGACGATGCCGCCCATACCGTAGATGCTGCCGAACATTTTTATATGCAGCGTGTTTTCAAAAAAAACGGTGAGCACGCCCGACCTGCCGAGCAGCAGAATCCACGCGTACGCGCCGATAAACGGAGCCGACATACAGCACAAAATACTCAAAATGAAAATCGTCTTCGCGCCTTTTAATACGTAAAACGAATAAAAGTACGAAAACGGAATACCGATGAGGAGTGAGCACAGCGTAATTAAAACGGCGAGCTCGAAACTGTTCAATATCGTACGGCTGTAGTACGGCTTCGAAAAAAACGTCGCAAAGTTCTGCAGCGTAAAGCGTCCGCTTTCGTCGAGCACCGCCAGCCTGAAAATTTTTATCATCGGATAGAGCAGCGTCAATATAAACGCCGCCATGATGACGAGAGACACAAATGTCCAAACATCGACTTTTCGTTTATTGTGCAGCATGTACGCTCTCCGTGTCCGCATTGTCGTCTTTTACGCCGGACAGAATATTGTGTTCTCCGTCCGCGGTAAAAATATTGATCTTATCGATATCGAGACCGAGCTTTATATCGCTGTCTTTTTTTAATAAATCGTCGAGCGCTGAAATTTGAATCGTTTCGATTTCCATGCCGTCCGGCAGCGTGATGACAAAGTGCGTGCTCAAACCGAGGAAAATGCAGTCGAAGATCTTTGCGGATATCCCGTCTTCGCCATGCTTCCGCATAAGGAATTCTTCCGGCCGTATGGAGACGACGACATCCTGATCGTGCTTATACCGATCCTGCACGTTTTTCACTTCGACTTCGTAATCGAATATCGACAAAAAGCACGAGCCGCCGCGGACGGTGAGTTTACCGTTTATTAAATTGCTTCTGCCGATAAACGAAGCGACGAACATATTGACAGGGCGTTGATAGATCGCTTTCGGCGTTCCGATATGCTGGATAACACCGCCGTTCAAAACGGCGATCCTGTCGGAAACCGCCATCGCTTCTTCCTGATCGTGCGTAACGTAGATCGTCGTAATGCCGATTTTTTTCTGCATTTCGCGGATAACCGAACGCATTTCAACGCGGAGTTTTGCGTCGAGATTAGAAAGCGGTTCGTCCATCAGCAAGACGCTCGGTTCGATGCAGAGTGCACGCGCGATCGCGACGCGCTGCTGCTGACCGCCGGAAAGCTGACTCGGCATCCGTTCCGCGAACTGATCGATCTGCATCAATTTTAAAAACTTTTCCGCTTGATTATGTATTTCCGTCCTTGTCAATTTTTTATTTTGCAAACCGAATTCGACGTTTTTTCTGACCGTCAAATGCGGAAAGATCGCATAGTTTTGGAACACCATACCGATATTCCGCTTCGACGGATCCAAATCGTTTATGCGCTTGTCGTTAAAATAAAAATCGCCGCCTTCGATGGAATTAAAACCGGCGATCATGCGCAACAGCGTTGTTTTGCCGCAGCCCGACGGGCCGAGCAACGTAAAAAATTCTCCTGCACGGACACCGACATTCAATTTGTCGATTATCGTTTTACCGTCAAAAATTTTTACCGCATCCTTAATGGTAATACTTACACTCATATAATAACTCCATTATGGTATATTTTTTTATTATATTTCAAAAAAAGCGTTTGTCAAGTTTTTTTAAGATTTAGTAAGATTCAGTAAGCTTTCTTTGCGGATTTGATCGTATTTTATATGAACGGTATTCGCCGCACGTACATTCGCGAGTTACAACATCACATTTTCAAAGTTACCTCTAAAAACTGCAGTTTTTAGAGGTTCCCTTCAATTAAACGGCGCCGTTTCAGCCGCTCAATTCAAACTTCCGTTCAGCCGGCTTTTACCGTTTTCAGATAATCGGAAAAATCTTTTTCGGCTTTGTCGAGATTTGCGC
>ERZ772960.1441-NODE-1441-length-19007-cov-2.832524_pt1 | contig 19007 bp, 19 predicted proteins | sample MGYA00580678_ERZ772960 | MGnify/ENA primary metagenome ERZ772960 (study PRJEB29015, sample SAMEA2737930) | human oral metagenome | biome: human oral; feature: human-associated habitat; material: dental | place: China | collected 2059 ... | reverse complement strand
ATGTTATATGAAAATATAATTAAACTAAAAAAACTAGAATTACCAATCATTTCAGCATTGTATAAAATAATATTTCTAAATGAAAACCCAAACAAAATATTAATTGATTTGCTAAATTTTATTCCAAAAAATAACTAGCAATATATAATATAATTGTTTATTATTATTTTTACTAACTATAGAAAGGCAAAATATGAATAAAAAAGAATTAATAGATAAAGCTAATCAAACAACTGGACACACTAGAGTTCTTATTGAAGAAATATGAGATGAAATGCAACGCTTAATCGCTGAAGAACTTGCTAATGGAGAAGTTGTTTCAATTTCTGGATTTGGAAGATTTTCAACTGTTGTAAAACCTGAAAAAGAAAGATTAAACCATTTTACTAAAGAAAGAATTACAGTTCCAGCTAAAGTTGAACCTAAATTCAAATTTGCTGATGTTTTTAAAGCACAAGTTAATAGAAATTAAACTTAATTTTCTAATACGCTAATATAATCTAAAATTCCTGGATACATCAAAGTCACTTTAGTTCCGATTGAAATGGCTTGATTAAAATCAAGGGATTTTTTATTTTGCCCTAAGGCTTCAAGCATCTTACTATGTTTAATTAGAATAAATTCATTTTGAATCTTAAAATATATTATTCAAAAAGCTATACCATTAAATTTTTGAACTAATGATAAATATTCAGTCTGATGTAACTTAATATTAGAAAATGAAAAAGATTTATCTTCAGTGGATTTAGCCTCAAATGCTAAAAATTTACCTTTTCAAAGTCCATACGCCACGCTTAGCACCAGACTTGAGCTGCTGACATGGTATTTCCCGTAAGCGAGGTTCAGCTTGAAGCGTTCAAGGTTCAGGCCTGCACCGAATGACAGGCCCGCGCCGTGGCTGCTGCCTCCACCGGCTGACGTAATTTTCATTTCGTCGGCACGGCGGAAGTTATATCCCCCGCCTATCCAGAAGCTCTCTGTTAACAGCACGTCGGCGCCGACAACAAAGTGGTTAAGAAACTTATAATCAAGGTGATTGAGGTCTACCAATGTCGCATGAAGGCGGAAAGGCGTGCCTGTAAAGCGCTTGGTAACGCCCATCTGGATATCAAAGGGCATGCGTTCGAAGCTGTCGTGATAGGCTTTCAGCTGGCCTCCGAGGTTCTTCAGCACCACGCCTAACGACCATTCGCGGTCGGCATCATAATAGTTCAGGCCGAGGTCAACGCCGAAGCCGATAGAGTTGTAGTCGCCTAAGTAAGAGGTAATCAGGCGCGCCGAGATACCGCCCGTGAGGCGATTGGTGAGCATGTACGAAAAATAACCGGCTAAAGAAAGGTCTTTTGCCGAGAACTCGCCGGTCTGAACATTGTTCTCGTCCACCTCTTTTATCTTCCCGTAATCCACATATTGCGCCGACACCGCCCAGGAAGCGCGCTCCCTTACAATGCGGTTGAAGCTGGCACTGGCCATGTTTGCCCCCGACATATAGTTCATGTAGTTGAGGTTTATCGTCTTATCGTTGACCGAAGCAAGCAATGCAGGGTTGTGGAAAATGAGAGCCTCGTCGTCCTCGATAACCGTAATGTTGTCGCCTCCAAGGGCTGCCGCGCGGGCGCTGACGGGCAAACGCAGGAAGTTATATTCCGTTTGGCTCTCGCTCTGAGCGTGGACAAGTAATGTCCCCAGCATCATTAGAAAGACAAAAAGGGCTTTTTTCATTTAAAAGTTCTAATTATTTCGCAAAGTTAATGCTTTTTTGAAGATTTGCTGTACTTTTGCAATGCATTTCGGTTATAATAACGAAGGCGCTAGCGCTTTATTGTACACTGCCTGAAACGGCGCAGGTTATGACTCGGATAAAGCCCTGCCACGCGGCCGGAAGAAGAAGTAAACCATGGAGATAAAGAAGAGCGACAAGGCCAATTTGGACAAGCGACGCAGAGAGAATTTCCTGTTGGGGCTGGTTCTTGCTCTGGCAATGCTCTTTGCCGCACTTGAGTTTACCACGCACCCTGCCGGCTTATCGGAAGACAAAAACCTGCTTGACGACCTGCCCGAAGACCTTGATATGAAGCCCGCCATTGAGCAGAAGGACATGATTTCGGCTTCTGAAGTCCCGAGTCCGGCCTCAAAAGCCATCACGCAAAAGGTGACGGAGGTGCCTAAAACCGTTGCAACGCAGGAGATAGCACCCGTTACAAGCAAGCTCGTTATTGGCGACGGGGAGGGCGTTGCCAGGCAATCGGACGTAACAGAAGCCCTGCCACAGATACCCATAACGAAAGATTCGGTCGTTCTTAAAACCGTAGAGCAGTTGCCTGAATTCCCTGGAGGCATCGTCCAATTCATGAAATGGTTGACACGAAACTTACGTTATCCTTCCGTGGCCCAGAGCCAAAGGATACAGGGAAAGGTCGTAATTTCGTTCATTATCAATAAGGACGGCTCTATCGCAAGCCCGACAATAGTGCAGTCTGCCGACCCTCTTTTAGACCGAGAAGCCATGCGGGTTATCAGAATGATGCCTCATTGGAAACCCGGATTACAGGATGGAAAGCCCTGCCGCACGATGTTTGCTATTCCTGTTAATTTCCAGTTGTAAGGCCGCCAAGGCAGGAAAGAGACTATGAAATTGACGGAGAGAAGCAGAAATGCTGATGGATGAAAGACAGAAAACAGAGATAAATCACCCGTAACACCATGTATAACGCCGATGAAATATTAAATAAGGTAAACCACTTTATTGCGAATTTGCCTTACAACCGTAAGCCCAAGAGCCTCTATGAACCTGTGAAATATGTGCTCTCTATAGGGGGGAAGCGCATCCGTCCTACGCTTATGTTGCTGGCTTATAATATGTTTAAGGACGACCCCGAGGGCATTCTTATGCAGGCTGTAGCATTGGAAACCTACCATAATTATACGTTATTGCACGACGATTTAATGGATCACGCCGACCTCCGGCGCGGGCATGAGACGGTGCATAGGCGCTGGAACGACAATCAGGCTGTGCTGTCGGGCGACTCAATGCTGGTGCTGGCCTACGAGCGTATGGCGCAATGTCCGGCCGATAAGCTCGGCGAAGTGCTCTCCTTATTTACGCAGACGGCTCTCGAAATTGGCGAAGGGCAGCAGTATGACATCGATTTCGAGAAGAGAAATGACGTGAGTGAAGAAGAATATATTGAAATGATTCGTCTCAAAACCAGCGTTCTTCTGGCCTGTGCGTTGAAGATAGGGGCTGTTCTTGCAGGCGCATCACAGGCCGATGCCGACAATCTGTACAAGTTTGGTGAACAGATAGGGCTGGCCTTTCAGTTGCAAGACGATTATCTTGACGTCTATGGCGACCCGAAAGTCTTTGGTAAAGCTGTGGGCGGTGACATTACATCGAACAAGAAAACCTACATGCTCATCAATGCCTTTAATCGTGCCGACAACCGCCAGCGCACGGAATTGCAACGCCTGATAAGTGCCGAAACCTTCGACAGAAACGAGAAAGTAGCCGCCGTTACGGCCCTGTATAACGAAATGGGCATTGATAAGATGGCGAAAGACAAGATGGATTTCTTCTTCGAACAAGGCAAAAGATACCTTGATGCCGTCAGTGTTCCGGAAGAACGCAAGTGTGAACTCCGTGCCTATGCCGAACGAATGATGAAACGAAACTATTGAATATGCCCCTCTCTTTTATTGACACGCATGCCCATTTAGATGGCGAGGAATTCCGTGATGACCTTGATGCTGTGGTGGAAAGGTCGCGCGAGGCCGGAGTGAGCGCCGTTTTTGTGCCCGCCATAGACGCTTCTTCGCTGACGACGGTGATGGAAGTGTGCCGTCGTTATGCTGGATTTTGTTTCCCAATGGCGGGGTTTCAGCCCGAAGAAGTGCGCAAAAATTGGCGTGATGTGCTCGCAAAGATGAAGACCGCTTTGGATGAAAACCGTCTTTTACCGGAAGAATCGCCGCTCCGTTACATTGCCATCGGCGAGTGTGGACTTGATTTTTACTGGAGCCGTGAGTTTGAAAGGGAACAGCTGCAGGCTTTTGAAGAGCAGGTAAAATGGTCTGTAGAGTATCAACTGCCGTTGATGATTCACTGCAGAAAGGCCCAAAACGAGTTGCTTCATATCCTGAAACGCTACGAGAAAGAGCTGCCCGGAGGTGTTTTTCATTGCTTTACAGGCAATCCGAAAGAGGCTGAAGCCTTCCTCCGTCTTGACAAATTCTGCCTCGGTATAGGCGGCGTCTCAACGTTTAAAAGCAGCCATCTTCGCGAAGATCTGCCGGCATCTGTCTCCCTCGACCGCGTAGTTCTCGAAACCGACAGCCCTTATATGGCGCCTGTTCCGTACAGAGGCCAGCGCAACGAGAGCGCTTTCATCAGGCAAGTATTGCACACACTTGCCGAAAGCTACGGCATAAGCGATGAAGAAATGGCCAGAATCACGACCGAAAACGTGGCTCGGGTGTTCCCCGTCTTTGCCCGATTCAAGGCTAATCATAAGCTTTAAAGAAAATTAAAAGTACATATTTTGTATACTTTTCTATCTGAAATATGGTACTTTTGCACGTGCAACATCGGGTTGCAACGTCAAACACACAGGGAAAGATGCTCGAGTGGTTGAAGAGGCACGCCTGGAAAGCGTGTAAACGTCTAAAGCGTTTCACGGGTTCGAATCCCGTTCTTTCCGCTGTTTGATGATTGATTTTCTTGTAGATTAATTCCTGAAAAGAGATGAAAACCTTTTTTAAGCGTCTCACAATACTCCTTTTTATTGTAACTTCCTGCACGTTGGCACAGGCACAAAAGGTTGCCGGTGCGCAACATTCTGCACAAGCGAAGACAGAGAATGTGGCACCGTCTGCCGCAGATTCTGCTGCTACGAATGACGAAGAACTCGATAGTGCCGCTGCCGAACAGATGTCAGAGCCCGCCGCTTTCGCCGCCGACAGCACTCAGGTAGAGCAGGCTGATGCCCCGAGTATTCACAAAGCGTTGAAAACAAAGTTCATAGAGGGTAACACCGGCTTTATGTCTTTCGTTGCCCTGGCGCTGGTTTTGGGTCTGGCTTTCTGCATAGAGCGGATTATTTACTTAAGTCTTTCCGAAATCAATGCAAAGAAATTCATGGCCGACCTCGACCTCAAGGTCATGTCAGGAGACATAGAAGGCGCGAAGAGTCAGTGCAGGGAAACGCGCGGTCCTGTCGCATCCATCTGCTATCAGGGGCTTGAACGCATTGACGAAACGATTGACAACATCGAGCGCAGCATCGTCAGCTACGGCTCTGTACAGAGTGCAAACCTCGAGAAAGGGTGCTCATGGATAACCCTTTTCATCGCCATGGCCCCGTCGTTAGGCTTCCTTGGCACGGTCGTGGGCATGGTAATGGCCTTCGATCAGATACAGACAGCCGGAGACATCAGCCCTACCATCGTGGCCGCCGGCATGAAAGTGGCCCTTATTACAACCATATTTGGTATTATCGTTGCGCTGATATTACAACTTTTCTACAATTATATTCTCTCGAAAATAGACCATCTGACGTCGCAGATGGAGGAGTCATCCATCACGCTTCTCGACACCATCATGAAATATAAATTGAAGAAATGAGACGCCTCTTTGTTCATAATCTGACGGCATGGCCCGCTGAAAGACTGTCCTCGTGCGTGCTTTATGTGCTCGTGGGCATCACAGGCGTGGTGTTTGTCCTGTTCTGGTTAGTGGGCTTTAACCTGCCTTTTGATGACGACCCCAATTTCACGGCCCCGCTTTTCACCAATCTTCTGCTGACATTGATATATGTATTGACCTTCATTGGCATTGGCATGGGCGTGTGGTCAGTGTTGCGAACGCTGAAGGTAAGGGGGAAATCGGAGAGCGTTGACAATAATATCCCGACCCGAAAGATAAGTTATGCCGTTGTGCTTACTACGCTGGCCGGTCTGCTGTTGTTCTTTTTCGCAGGCTCGTCACGGCCTATGACGGTCAACGGCGTGAGTTATACCGACGGCTTTTGGCTCAAGACGGCCGACATGTTCATCTATACTTCCCTGCTCATGATTGCGGCAGGGGTGGGTGTTGTCGTCTATGGGGCGATGAAGTATAATCGTAAAAATGATATTTAGGCGGCACAAGCACGAAGTCCCCGGACTGAATACGACGTCAACGGCCGACATATCGTTCATGCTGTTGATATTTTTTCTCGTCACGACAAACATGGATATTGACAAGGGTTTGCCGCGACAGTTGCCCCCATATAATAAGGAGGAGAATCAGGAGTCGTTTGTTTCGAAGGGTACCACTTTAGATTTGACCCTCACTTCACGCAGTCAGCTGCTTGTCGACGGGAAGCCGTCGCCGGTGGAAGGCCTCGAGGGGAAGATTGAAGCCTTTGTAAACCGCGTCGGGAAAAGGCATTTAATCAAGGTCAGTGTCGACCCGCAGGCGAGCTACGACAGCTATTTTCAGCTGCAAAACCAACTGGTATCAGCCTATAACCGGCTGCGAAACCAGACGGCACAACGACTTTTTGGCTGTGCCTACACGTCGTTATCGCCCGACCATAAGGAACGGGTAAAGGACGCCTGTCCGCAGCGCATAGCCGAACAATATAACGCCGAGGCTCCACAGGCGCAGCCTGCAAGGGAGAAAGGAGGGCCGGAATGAGCATGTTCAATCGCCGCCGACACGTGGTTCCGGGGCTGAACACGGCCTCGCTTCCCGACCTTATCTTCTCGGTTCTGTTCTTTTTTATGATAGTCACCCACATGCAGAAAGTGGCCGTCAAGGTGCAATTCCGCACGCCCCGAGGCACGGAACTCACCCGTCTGATCAAGAAAACGGCCGTCACCTACATTTATGTCGGCCGTCCCTCAGGCAGTCTTCAGCAGACGCTGGGCCCTGCCACACGTATACAGCTCAACGACAAGTTCGGCTCTGTAGCCGATGTCATTGATTATGTTTCAGCCGAAAGGGAACGCATGTCGCCCGAAGACCAGCAGCAAATGACCGTATCTGTCAAGGCCGACCGGTCGACAAGGATGGGCGTTATCAACGATGTGAAGCTGGCGTTGCGCAAGGCAAAGGCCTGCCGAATCAGTTATTCGGCAACCGACAAAAACCATAAATAGTTACCAAAACGGCGTAATTTGCTGTCAATTTGGTGCAAATTACGCCGTAAAGGCATTAGTTTTAAATTATTCTCATTACCTTTGTGCATAATTTTCAAATCGTATGGCACATCATTCATTAGACGCATTAGACCGGAAAATTCTGACAATGGTTTCGGCCGATGCCCGTATTCCCTTCCTTGAGGTGGCGCGGGCGTGTAACGTAAGTGGCGCCGCCATTCACCAACGCATCCAGAAACTGACGTCGTTAGGTGTCTTGAGAGGCTCCGAGTTCATCATCGACCCCGAGAAAATAGGTTATGAAACCTGCGCTTATGTGGGCTTGTTCCTGAAGGATCCCGAAGATTTTGATGACGTGGTAGAGAAGCTTCGCCAGATTCCCGAGGTGACCGAGTGTCACTATACCACCGGCGGGTACGACATGTTCATTAAGATTTACGCGCGCAACAACCACCATTTGCTTAACATTATCCACGACAAGTTGCAGCCTTTAGGCCTCTCGCGCAGTGAGACCATTGTGAGTTTCAATGCCGTTATCGACCGACATCTGCCCATTCTTGTGGATGAAGACGATGATGAGCCGGAAGAGACCGAGCCTGAGTTTTAGCTGCCGCCTCGTGCCTGACGTGTAATTGTTGCAGGCTTTATGGTGTTATTTTAAGGGTGTGACGGCCGTCGCACGAGCGTACCACGGTCGTCGTACGCGCTTTTGACGGCCGCCATACTGCTTGTGCGGCGGCCGCCGCACCCCGTGCTTGCGTTGTAAACGGAGTAGCGGAACATCTGCCGCTATCGACAAAATTTCCCGTCTTCTCCCGTGCTTGCGTCGTAAGCGGGACAGCAAAATAGCAGAAGGTTACAGCCTGCAGGCTGTAACCTCATTCTGTCTATAGTGTTTTTCCGATATCTGGTGAGAGTAAAGGCCTTGTTTCTACAGGCTCGTTGCACGACGATGCCAGGTCGAGAACGAGAAGCCGTCGTGCTTTTCAATGGAGGTTTCCTCCCATTCCGCCTGGTCAATTTCGGGGAAAAAGGCGTCGGCATGGGCAGGAATCCGGTCGACGTGCGTAATGTAAAGCTTTGATACGAAGGGCAAAGCCTCCCTGTAAAGGCGCTCGCCGCCAATGATAAACACCTCTTTTTCACCGGCACAACTATCAATGGCGTCGGGCAGTGACGGGTAAACGGTGCAGCCTTTTAACTGCCGGAGGGTGGTGCTTACGACGATATTGCGGCGGTTTGGCAGCGGGCCGTGGGGCAATGACTGAAAGGTTCGTCGGCCCATGATGATGGTATGGCCGGTTGTCAGTGCCTTGAAATGGGCAAGATCTTCGGGTATATGCCAGGGCAGTGCGTTGTGATAACCTATGGCTTTGTTGCCAGCCATGGCCACAATGATGGATAATTGCGGTTGCATAGTGATGTGCAGGTGTGGCTTAAATGATGTAGGTGTCGTGGTCGGGCAGGTGAGAGGTCTTGATTTTCCACTCCTGTGGGTAGAGGTTATTGGCGCGGTTACCAATGTTTTTCACAAAACCGAGTGGCTGATGGCGGTAGGTTACGATGACGAAGCCCGTCGGAACGCTGCCGTCTAACGTTACGGCTTCCTTTCGAAGATAGTTTAAAGCGTCGGTATATTCAAGCTCGGCGTGCGGAAATGCCGACGTGTTGAGCGCCGTGCTAAGGGCAAGCGACGTGTTGGGAACGACGTCACGACCTTTGATATTGCCCGCCGTTACACCGGCATGTATGGCGTGAAGCGACGTCTTTACACGGTTATACACGGGCGCCCACCACGTGGGGATGGCCCTGATACAGCTTTTTTCGTCCATGAAGGTGAAGTCGCCCTGCAGCCACGCTGCCGTTTGGGCTGTGTCGGCAGCGGGTGAGGTGCCCCGCTCCCTGCCCTTGTGGCGCTTGCGTTCTGCCCCTTTTACGGCTGTTGTGCGGGCTTCCTTCAAAACGTCTGTGCCCTCGCCGTGTTTTCTCAACACTGCCATGAATAGGCCTTCGCCCGAGGTAAGCCCGGGGATAAAGCGGTAAACGGGGTGGCTGTCAACAAGCGAGCCTGTGATATTCCATTCGTCAGGGATTTCCAATTCAACAAAATCGGCCCCGAGATTTCGGGCTATCCAGCTGACGTTTTCTTCGTTTTCGCGGGCATTGAACGTACATGTTGAATAGACCAAAAGGCCGCCATCGCGCAGGCATGGCCAAATATCTTCGACGATTGAGCGCTGCAGAGCCTGACACTTCTCTACGTTTTGCAGGCTCCATTCGCTGACGGCGCCAGCATCTTTGCGAAACATTCCCTCTCCCGAACAGGGCACATCGGCAAGGATAATGTCGAAAATCTGTCCGGCTTTACGATAGTCTCGCGGGTAGTTATTGGTGACAATGACGTCAGGATGGCCAAATTTCTGTACGTTTTCAGCCAGTATGCTGGCCCTTATTTTGACGGGTTCGTTCGTAAACAGCAGGCTTCCGGCAGGCAGAGCGGCACGTACGGCGGTGGTCTTTCCGCCCGGGGAGGCGCATAAATCAAGCATCATCACCGGCTCATGCACCAGTTGACGCAGCACCTCGCTGACGAACATCGACGACGATTCCTGAACATAATACAGTCCGGCGTGCAACAGAGGGTCGAAAGTAAAATTGGGACGGGTGGGCAATATCAGGCCCGTGTCGCACCAAGGCACACGTGAAGCCTGACGGATGGCAGCGTCATGGGCTTGCCCTTGTTCTGAAATAATGGGCTTAAAAAGGTTGAGGCGTATGCTGGCGGGGGCGTCATGTTGCAGGGCTTCCGTTAGTTTGGCATAGAGAGAAGGGCCCATAAGCCGGCGCGTATAGTCTTCGAAAAGAGGAGGCAATGTCATAAGAATAGAGCTTTATAGTTGCAAAAATATGATTTTTTTCCTTACTTTGCAACTATATACAGGCGCCATTCGTCAAACATACATAAATTAAGAAAAACAGAACATGATTATGAAACAGTATCTTATAGCATTGGCATTGTTGCTTTCGCTCAATGCAGGCCAGGCCACGGCGGCCCGGAAGTCAGCACATCGTCGCCATCAGGCGCTTACCGAACAGGCTGCCCGTCAGGGTAAAACGGCGAAAGCCGACTCGGCCGACAAGGCAAAAACCTACCAGAAAGGCATTGAGGCCTACAGCGATACGTCATCGGCGGCAGGTGTTAAGGACAGTATGGTGCAGCCAGCTACCATATATCATAACCGCACAAAGGTAGAATCGGAATCCGACCCCATCATCCAAGCAATACTTAACGGTACGTTAGGTGCAGGTGGTTTCTTGCTGGTCATCGTTGCTATACTGGCTGCTCTGCTGTTCCTTCTTGCGCCTCTTATCGCTTTTATTTTCCTAATCAAGTATTTTATCAACAGGCATAACAAGAGGATAGAGCTGGCCGAGAAGGCCATGGAGAACGGTGTGCCCATTCCCGAAGCGGCAAAATCGCTGAAGCCAGAATCGCCGGAGTATTACTGGAAGCGCGGTGTGAGGAATGTTTCAATAGGTATAGGTATAGCTATTATGTTTGCGTTTGTGAACCATGCCGGTTTCCTTGTAGGCTGTGGCCTTATGTTTGCCTGCTACGGTGTGGGGCAATTGGTGATTAGCAAAACCACAAAGTGATCGTCTTTGAATAAGTTTGACGACATCAGTCTGGTTACACAGGTGGCTGTTTTCCATAACAGGCGGGCGTATGACAAGCTTGTGAGGAAATACCAGTCGCCTGTAAGGCGATTCCTTCTGAACCAAACTCGGGGAGATAGTCAGCTGAGTGACGACCTGTCGCAAGACACATTTGTAAAGGCTTACACGCATATCGGCCAGTTTCAAGGCAAGTCTTCGTTCCTCACCTGGCTGTATCGTATTGCCTATAACGTATATTACGACTATGTCCGCAGCCGGCATTCTACGCAGGATATCGGCGCCGTTCCGGCGTCGGCACGCGCCAATGACAACGCCGACAGCGGCTTGAAGATGGACCTGCAAGGCGCACTCGGCGTGCTGAGCAGCAATGAGCGGGTGTGCATTACGCTGCAGCTGATAGAAGGACAGGCTATAGACAGGATAGCTTTGATTACTGAAATGCCGGTCAATACGGTGAAAAGCCATCTTACCCGCGGCAAAAGGAAACTGGCCGACTATCTGAAAGATAACGGCTATCATGAATAAACGATTATGGAAAATGACAATATAAATAAGGAGGAAGAGCGTATTCTGGAGCGCTTTTTTGCTGAAAGCAAGACTGATTTGCCTGACGACGGCTTTACACGACGTGTGATGGACAGCCTGCCACAGAAAGCACGACGCCGCAACTGCGTGTGGACGATGGTGTGTGTGTTGGCTGCAGCGGCATTCTTTCTGTTGTCCGACGGGGCATACAGCGTGCGTGTTTTCGTAACAAATGCTGCACAGGCTCTGACGAGTGGCCTGTCAGCAGTTCACTTCAATGCAGCAAACATGCAGGCCGTAGCGGCTGCAGCGCTTGTATTTCTGTTTTTAGGCATCGTAAACGCCACTGAAAACCGCTCTATTCTATGATGATATTGAAGCCGTCGTCTTCGGTATTTCCGTCTGTTTGAGGCTTGGGTTTCGGCACATTCTTGAGCTTACCGTCCTTGTCGAACATGCCATAGGTAGTGCGAAGTACGGTAAATTCAGTGCGCCTATTGAGCTGATTGCACACCTCCTGCCTGCTTTTGTCCTTCAGATTTTGTATGAATTCAGGCGTCAGTACGTCGCCCTCTCTCAGCCATTTATACTTTTCGGTAAGCTTTTTCTTGATAATTTTAGGCTTCTCCTTGCCGTATCCTACGGGCGTTAAGCGGTCAGCGGCGATGCCATGCTGTATGAGATAGGCCACAACTGCCTCCGCACGGTGCTGCGAAAGGCGCTTGTTATATTCGGCCGAGCCTTTGTAATCGCAATGCGCACTAAGCTCAATCGTAACGTTTCCATTCTCTTTTAACAGGGCCACCAAATGGTCGAGAGCCGTCTTGCTCGAGTCACGGAGCGTGGCTTTATTGAAGTCGTAGAAGATGTTGTCAATGAGCGTCGGTGCCGAAATATTCGCCAGGGCAAACTGTAATGTGCTGTCTGTTGACTCCTTGGGGTTGGGAAGAGCCTTGATTTCTTCCTGATGGTTGAGATATCCTTTGCATGTGGCCATGAACAAATAGGTTACGCCTGGGTTGAGAACCTTTGTAAACGAGCCGTCGCTGTGCACGGTAAGGCGTTCGTTGGTGCCGTCGTCGCCAATACAATATACCATGGCCGTAGGCAGTTCGTAGCCATCCATTTCATAAACCCAGCCCTTAACGGTTTGTATTATCTCCGGATTTTCGAACGAATAAATATGATCCCATCCCCGCCCGTCGCCGCGATTGCTTGAGAAAAAGCCACGATTGTACGGGCCTTCAAAGGTCATTCCGAAGTCGTCGCCCTGCGAATTGAGAGGAAATCCCGGGTGGGAGAGGTGGTAACGACGGTCTTTTCCCACCTTGGCGATGAAAATATCGAGCCCTCCCAAGCCCGGATGGCCGTTGCTTGAAAAGTATAAATCGCCGTTCGGACGGAAAGAAGGAAACTCCTCATCGCCCGCAGTGTTGACGGGTTCGCCTAAGTTTTCCACGCCACCAAAGCCGGCAGGGGTAATACGTACACGCCATATGTCGAGCCCTCCCTTTCCTCCGGGCATGTCGGATGTGAAGTAAAGCCATTCCCCGTCAGGCGAAATGGCAGGATGAGCATAACTCGAAAGCGTGTCTCCCGTAAGCGTAATGGGTGTGGCCTTACCCCATGCAGCATCGCTCCTTTCCGACTTAACGATTTGCGCATAGCGCGGATAGGACGGGCTTGTAGCACACTGCGTGAGATACATTTCGCGCCCATCGGGCGAAAAACTGCACGTTCCCTCGTCGTAATTAGTGTTTACTCCTCCGTTCACGGCTTCGGGTTTGCCCCACTTTCCCTTGTCATCTTTCTGCGAATAAAACAAGTCTCCCGCCTTCGTTCCGGTTATACTGCTCAGCTCGTCGCCCATAGCCTCGTTGCGGGTAGAGGTAAAATAGAGCTGGTTGTAGGCGTCGCCGTAGAGCATTGGCGAGTAATCGGCCCGACGGGAATTAAATATATCCATCTTCTTGACGGTGTAACGGCTGCCCTCTTCTTTAGTACGGGGGGCACTTTTTGCAGCGATAAGGCCTTCCTTTGCCAATGTGTTGTCGGGTAAAGAATCCAATACAAGTCTGAACTCGGCCTCAGCAGCGGCATAGCTTCCTTCTTTCATGAGCTGCCGTGCAAGGGCCAGATGGTCTTCCATACTGGCCTGCTTGTATCTGATTACATTGCGATAGGCGGCCACAGCCTTGCCTGTCTGTAACGTCTTGTCGTAGCAAAGGGCCATCTTTAAGGCAATCTGGCCGCGGCGTTCGCGGTCTTTGGACGGTGTCTTCTGGTAGGCTTGCTTGTATTCATTGGCCGCATCGAAGTATTCGCCAAGGGCCAAATGCTTCTCTCCCCGCTTGAAATTGCGTTCCGCTCCGCACGAAATCAGAACGAATAATGCAAAGAGAAATGCAGAAAGTATGGGTAAAATATAAAATTGTTTCTTAGTCATTGTAAACCAATAACGCAGAAACTGCCGGAATATTATATATGAAAAACCCTCCTGCTTCATCGTTCCCTGCAGGAAATAATGAAGCAGAAGGGCACTGTGCATAGTGGGAGGACAGAGGTACCCCTCTTATTTGTTGTCTACTTTAACTATATGTGTCTTCGGCAATTTTTTGTTTCTTACGTTCACTGTGGTCACAACGGCCTGGGCTAAATTGATGAACGCCTGTCCCGTCATGGTGTCGACATCCAGCGCTGCGGGTGTCCCCGTGTCACCATTCTCACAGATGCTCTGTACGATTGGGATTTGGGCGAGCAGCGGTACTTTCATTTCTTGCGCAAGGTTCTTGCATCCGTCCTTGCCGAAGATGTAGTATTTGTTCTCAGGTAACTCTGCAGGCGTGAACCAAGCCATGTTTTCAACCAATCCCAATATAGGCACATTTACCTTATCATTCGTGTACATGTCAATGCCTTTACGGGCATCAGCCAGAGCCACCTTTTGAGGAGTCGATACAATTATCGCTCCGGTGATTGACAAAGTCTGCAATAAAGTAAGGTGGATATCAGAGGTTCCTGGTGGCGTATCAAGAATAAAGTAGTCGAGTTCGCCCCAGTCTGCATCGGCGATAAGCTGCTTCAGGGCGTTCGTTGCCATGCCGCCGCGCCATAGTGTAGCGGTGTCAGGGTTGACGAAAAAGCCGATAGAGAGCAACTTTACGCCATATTTCTCAATGGGAGAAATAAGTTGTCGGCCATCCTTTTCTACAGCATAGGGCCGGCTTTCTTCCACACCGAACATCTTTGGCATGGATGGACCGAAGATGTCAGTGTCGAGCAGGCCCACCTTATAGCCCAGCTTGGCCAGGGCTATTGCGAGATTTGCCGACACGGTGCTTTTGCCAACGCCACCCTTTCCCGAGCTAACGGCGATGATATTCTTTACGTCAGGCAGCAGCTTTTCAACCTCGGGGCATGGCGTTGACTTATATTCTGTATCGATGGTTACTTCTATTTCGTCGCTCACATAAAAGTGAATGGCGGCCTCGGCAGCCTTGATGGTCGACTTCAAAAAGGGGTCGGTGTCGCGCGGAAATATCAGCGTCAGCCTTACTTTCATGCCGTTTATGCTGGGCGTATCGGCCAACATACCGCTTTCTATCAGGTTTTTCTTCGTACCTGCATATACTACTTTCGCCAGGGCGTCGGTAATAAGTTTCGGATAAAGTGTCATTATGTGTCTGTCTTTTTTGTGGAAAGCAAAAATAACGATTATTTATCTGAAATACAAATAAAAACTAAATAATTTCCCTGACGCTAAGGATTTTGCTACCTTTGTGTCAACACATTGAACCAAGCCTTACCATGCGACGCATTCCTGACACTATGATACAAAAACATATTCACTTATTTCTTTTTCTTTTTTCATTGATTCCTTTTTCAGCGAAAGCCGGTAACGTGACGTGGCACGAGGGTGGAGCCGTTACCTATACGTTACAGGACAAGACGAGCCCTGTCGTGACGAAGGCTGCCGCGCTTTTTGAAGACGATATGAAGGCGCTTACCGGCCGTCGCTGTCACACAAGCGGGCAGGGGGAAGTGGCTGTATATCAGCTTGACATGGCATCGAACAAGGAACTGAAGACGCTTGAAATGGCGCACGTCCCGTTGTTGAAATTCATCACCCGCACAGACGCATTCTGGATAGGCGTGCGCGGAAAGCAGATTATTATTGTGGGTAGCAACGGCCGCGGTACGGCGTATGGACTGCTCGAACTCTCGCGAATGTCAGGTATAAGTCCGTGGAAATGGTGGGGCGATATTGTGCCACGCCAGCGTCAGCGCCTCGAAATAGACCAGCATCTGGATAAGATCGAAGCACCTTCTGTAGAATATCGCGGAATCAATATCGATGACACCCAGTGGAGCAGTGCCCCCTGGGCCAGGACGTATCTGGGGGAACAGTCGGCCGACGGCCGCCTTGGGCCTGCTTATTACCATAAGCTTTTCGAGCTGATGCTGCGCTTACGGGCCAACACCATCAGCGCAGGGTGGGACAGAAAAGCCTCTGATTTCCTCGACGTAAAGGGCAATCGTGAGTTGGCCGACTCCTTTTCCATCGTTGTTGCCACGCCTCATCAGGCCAACGGCGTGACCTTACACGAACGCAAAAAGCCTGTCAACATCAGCCTGTTGTGGGCTGACGACGGTTACGGCTACATGTTGTCGCGTGCCGATGCCGACGGCAAGCACGCCCCTCATGGCGCTGCACTCTATCACCTTAGCTATCAGGGGCAGCCCCACGACTACCTCTGGCTGTGCACCACACAGCCCGGACTGGTTTGCAGCGAGATGCAAACGGCTTATGCCCGCGGTGCCGACCGCTTGTGGATGGTGACTATCCACGACCCGAAAGTGGCTGCATATCAGCTTAATTTGTTCATGGACATGGCGTGGAACATCCATGCAGTGACACCCGCTACGGTGCAACGGCACATGCAAAACTGGCTTGACGTGCAGTTTGGTGAGCAGGTTGGCGCACGCCTGATGAAGCCCTTGACAGCCTTCTGCAGGCTTTCGGCCATACGCCGACCCGAGTTTATGGGATGGAATGAGGCACCGGCGCGGGGCGTCAACCCTTTGTTCTCTGCTGAAAATAAGGTGAATAACACCGAGTTTAGCGCCGAAGAGTTCGGCAATGAGCTTGAAAGGTACCTCAACGAATATGATAGTCTCTCGCGCTCGGTGATGGAAATTGAAGATGTTGTGCCCAAAGACCTGATGGATGCCTACTTTACAATGGTCGAATATCCGGTTATGTCGGCCGCCGCTATGGCCACAAAGGCGTTGCAGGCACAGGAGGCACGCCATATCGGCAGGCCGGTAAGCTTCCATCATGACCGTGAAGCTCTTGAGCCTGCAGTGCGTAGTGTGCTGGCTTTTAAAGAGTTAAACCGATTGATAGCTATCTATAACACGATATCAAAACGTAAGTGGTTCGGGCTGATGAACCTGCAGCCGCGCGATCTTCCCGTCTTCGGCACCCCGCTTTTACCCGACACGCTAAGCTCCGAAGAGATTGAAAAGTACGGCCATCAGCAGCCTATCGCAGCTAAACTTGATGGTGAAAACTGCATCGTCCGCTCAGGATGCGACTTTTTTGAGGGCACACGGGGATGGGAAGAACTTGATATGCTGGGTCACTCGCTGAAGGCAGTGAAAATTCAGCAGGGCGGTTTGCTCACCTATCAGTTCAGTGCTGACGAAGGAACGGCAGAATTACGGCTTGCCCTTATCCCCACACACGGCCGTCGTGGTGTGCCGATGACCCTAAGCGTAAGCATTGACGGAGCCGCACCTGACACGCTGCAGGTGACCAATGCCGTGGGTACGGAGACGTGGAAACAGGGCGTTTTGCGCGGTCAGATTGTCGTCAGGCATGGCATTCAACTGTCTGCGGGCACCCATAATCTTACCATTCGTGCTCTGAACGAGCCCGTAATTCTTGACCAATGGATGATAGATTACAATAAGGACAGGCGCTTTTATGTCTTCCCGCAGCGCTGAAGCCGAGAACTTTTATTGTTAAATAAATTCTGAAAAATTTCGTTTCTGGAAAATGGCAAAATAGAAAATAAATTGCCGTTACAGAAGCTTTGTCTCCGCTTTTTGCCCTTTTCTAACAGCAATTATTTTCTCAAAATCTTTTCCTTATCCCATAAAGACCGGGTCATTACGTCGTAAAGGCCTGATGATTACGTCGTAAAGGCAAGACGATTACATCGTAAAGGCAAGACGATTACATCGTAAAGACAATGCGATTACGCCGTAAAGACAACGCGATTACGCCGTAAAGACAAGCACATAAAGGCAGACATAGGATGAAGTTAAAGCAGGATAATTGTAACCATTTGATTATAAGTCAATTACAATAATAGCACGGGCATGCTTGACACAAGCATAATACCACATCGTCTACCATATCCGTATCCCGACGCTAACAAGCAGCAGGGGCTGAAAAACGATATGCTTCCATCACTTTTCCTTCTGAAACGAGCGGGGAAAAGGGCATGAAAAATCAGAATTTATTTTACACTTATACTTCAAGTATTACTTGAATCGTTTAAGGGTAAAAAAGAAACACGATAGTCGCAGCCCTCACGCCAGCGCGAACAACCATAGGCTGTCTTTCCCTTGACGATATGCCCCTGCCCACACTTCGGGCAAACGTCGCCCTCATGTGGTTCTGAAGCCTTGGCGGCCGCAGCGATATTTGCAGGCTCCGATTTCGTTTTCTTCTTCGCAGAAGCCCGTCGCGGCCGCGCTTTCCCAGCCGTTGTCGCCGTTCCTGCACCCTCCGGAGACTTAGGCTTTACGGGCTTCTCGTCAGGCTCACTGCCCTCAATGGTGCGGTTGCTATTGTCGCGCATCACGTCGGTTACAATCTCGCCTACCTGCCGTTTCAGCTCTTCTATGAACTGTGCAGGCTGGTAACGGTGGTGTTCGATGTCGCGCAGCTTTTTCTCCCAGATGCCCGTCAGCTCGACGCTGGTCAATAACTTTTCGTGAATGGTATCAATAAGCTGGATGCCTGTAGGCGTAGCTACTAAATTTTTACGTTGCCGACGGATGTAATGGCGCTTGAAAAGCGTCTCGATAATGCCCGCACGCGACGAGGGACGACCTATGCCATTCTCTTTCATGGCGGCGCGAAGCTCGTCGTTGTCAACCAGTTTGCCCGCCGTTTCCATGGCCCGGAGCAGCGACGCCTCGGTATAATGCTTCGGTGGCTGCGTCTGTTTTTCGGTAAGCGTAGGCTTGTGAGGGCCTGTCTCGCCACGTGTAAATGACGGCAACACAGCTTCTTCGCCATCCTGCTGATGCTGTGCTGTTGTAGAGTTGTCAGGGTTGTCGGGATGGTCGTCTTCGCTCTGCTCGTCCTTTGTGTAGACTGCACGCCATCCCGCATCGATGATTTCCTTGCCCGATGCCTTAAATTCGATGGCCTTTCCCTCCTGCTTTTCGTCGGCCTCTGTCGATGTATCAGCCTCCCGAACCTCGCCTACGACTGTCGTTGTAGCAAACTTACAGTCGGGATAAAAGGCCGCAATGAAGCGGCGTGCAATAAGGTCGTACACACGTTGCTCAAAATCGGTCATGCCCGATGGCGTCTGGCCGGTAGGTATGATGGCATGGTGGTCTGTTACCTTGCCGTCATCCAC
>ERZ772960.1439-NODE-1439-length-19041-cov-3.149057_pt1 | contig 19041 bp, 16 predicted proteins | sample MGYA00580678_ERZ772960 | MGnify/ENA primary metagenome ERZ772960 (study PRJEB29015, sample SAMEA2737930) | human oral metagenome | biome: human oral; feature: human-associated habitat; material: dental | place: China | collected 2059 ... | reverse complement strand
GTAACGGGGCCGGAAGTGCAGAAATAAGGATACAATCCATCGTCATGCCAATAAACGAAAGGGCTGGCGGGCCAACCCTAAACTGCCGGAGACAGAGCAGGTTCCTGATTTTCGCGTTATTTCTATGGGCAATACACAACCAATACAAATCTTTTTCATACATTTGCAGCATAAGGCAAGTTCGCATTTCATTTCTACCTCGCCTTTACTTATTTATCCTGACACAAATACGACAAGGAAGCAACAGCTGATATATGGAATACAAAAAGACGCTCCTTCTGCTATTTTTCATGACAAATCAGCTCGCCGCCCATACACAAATCCGGCTGAGGGGCACCGTAATTGATGAGAAAAGGCAAGGAATAGAGGCGGCTGTGGTAGTGCTGAAAGCGGCTGCAGACAGCGTCTTTGTCAAAACATATACCACCGATTCTGTCGGAAACTTCTCGTTCAATCTTCCTGCCGGAGCCTACTCCCTGCACATAAGTTTCTTAGGCTACAAAAAATATCAACATAAATTTAACCTGATAAAAGACAACGTTTTGCCCGACATACAACTTCTTCCTGACACAATAGAAACAGAAGAAGTGCTGATTACGGCGCACAAATCGCACCCGTTGATAAAACGAATCAATGGAAAACTACACGTAAACGTGGCGCAATCATATCTGACCGACATCGGAAACGCGCTGGACGTATTCAGGCATATACCCGGCATTACGGTAGACAGCCACGGAAAAATAGCCTTATCATCATCGGGAACAGCCGCTATTTACATCAACAACAGGAAGATTTCCTTACAAGATAGCGAATTAAACGCTTATCTCCGCACCCTTAACTCCGGCAAAATAGAGCGTATTGAAATTTCCTCCAACCCCAACGCGCAATACGATACCAATGGAACCGGCGGCATAATCAATATTATCACTAAGACTTCTCCGATGTCAGGTTTTTTCATTTCAACCTCACACGGTCTGTCCTATTGGGAGAATTTGAAGACAAATTCAGACTTGTCGGTTTCATATAATACCGAAAAGTGGCAGCTTTCGCTGAATTACAGCCACCAGATTGGACACTACTCCATGCGCTATGGAAACGAAAAAATGCAGGATAACAACAGGAGCGTTTCTGAAACTACCGATAAAGACAAGCGCAATTCTTATACCGGAGAAATCGGTTTTGTGTGGACACCGACCGAAAAACATACCTTATCGCTCAACAGTTCTGCCGTTTTGCTGGCAGGACCTGGAAACACAAACACGCTGACGCTGCTCTACAAAGGTGCAAACAAACTGATAAATATTTTACAAGCACAAAACAATTATGTAAAGCAAAGCAACTTACAATACAACAATAATGTAAGTTATCATTACCGACCCTGCAAGAAACATTCATTGTCGGTTATTACAGACTGGACCCATTTTGACGGCACCGCGAACAACGAACAGCCCAATCGTTACTTCACGGCAACAGGAATGCTTCAGAAAACTGATTATTTCTATTCAGAACCCAAGAAGAATATTGACATCTTTGCTGCATTGGCTGATTATCAATATATCCCAAACAAACAAAGCGAACTGCTGACAGGTGCCAAGATTTCGTTCATAAAAAGCGACAATAACTTCCTTTTCAACCGCAACGGCTTACTTGATGCCGACCGCTCTAACCAGTTCAGATACAACGAAAACAATATAGAGGCCTATGCTCAATATACGTATAGTGGGGGGAAATGGTCGGCCAGTAGCGGGCTGCGCATTGAATACATGAAGACAAAAGGGCTGCTTTCACCCTACACAAGCAGCAAGAGAGAAGAAAACAGCGACAGGAAAGTCCGGATTTTTCCTAATTTTTCCATATCGTATACATTGAATGAACATCATAAATTTTCCGTACAATATAGCCAACGGCAAGATAAGCCCAGATACGAAGACCTTAATCCGTTTGAGTATTTGCTTGACGAACTGACTTATTGGAAAGGTAATCCCTTCCTCAAGCCGCAAATAATAGATAAGGTTTCCTTAAGTTATGCCGGAAGGAAACTGTCTGTAAATATTTTTTATAGCAAATTAAGCCATTACTTCAGCGCCATTACCGACGTGTATGGAGCAAACCGAACCATCATGACTACTAAAAACTTAGGACAGCAACAGCAAATAGGAGCCGAGGCTTTATATTCAGGGAGGCTCGCTTCATGGTGGGAAATTACGGCTAATGCCGGTGCATATTATTTTACAAACAAGCTGAATTACGAGCACTACAAACAGCAATACAAATGTCCGTCATGCATGTTTGCGATGAGCAATAACCTTAATTTGCCCCTCTCTATTATATTAGAGGTGTCAGGAAAGTTCCTTTCGAAGCGGCAAGGAGACAATTATGAGGTGGCCAAATCAACGGGAAGTATTGACGTCAGCGTAAGCCGCACTTGGCTTGACAAGCGTCTTCGGCTGTCGCTTACCATGACAGACGTCTTACATTCCGAGCGATGGGACAGCTATGGAAGCAAGGAAAACCTGTCTCTTTCGTCGTGGGGATATGGCGAAAGCCGCAAATTGCTGCTCCGAATCAGCTATCATTGGGGAAAACGAGAAGCCAAATCTTCCAATAAAGTTATCGAAGAAGTAAACAGATTATAACGCGGGACTTTTGCAACATACCATTATTCGCAAAGACAAATGCCCGACAGTTTGCCCCCATTTAGTCGGGCCACATGTTCGTAAACTCAAACGACTTGTACTTTGCAGCGGGGAAAATGAAGACGTTATCGTTGATATCGCCCGAGTGATAGCCCGATATCTTGACGGTTGTCCAGAAGAAAGCCACCTTCAGTTTCAGGCTTTGAGGCGTATGTGTCGTGCGATCGAGGATGACCCGAGCGTGTTTTATGCCCTTCGCTCCGTCCTTTGCGTCGAGGTTTATCACAATACCTTCGGGACTGTTATTCCAGCTATAATCGAACATATTGACGTCAAAGGTGAACCTCGACAGGTATTTGTCGCGCTTCGGAGACGAGGGATTATGAAGCTCTACGGTGCGTTTCTTCTGGTCTACGCGGTACAGGTAGGTCCCGTCACACCACGAGCAGTAGCGAGGTTCGACGTAATGCATTTTCTTTCCTTTCATCCAGATGGTGCCATTCGTCTTATAAAGTCCGATGATATTGACGCTGTAGCTTAACCTGCTGCCCTGCGGACCAAACGTCATCTGATACACTTTATTGAACAATTCGCGCGCCTGGCGGGCATTTGCAGCCGATACTTTCGAGCCTGCCCAAGCCTTGGGAGCCGGAGAAACAAACGCCAACGCAAGAATGATATGCAGGAAGAATGATGCTTTCGGCCTCATGCGGCCGGTACATGCCACGGTTCTTGTTTTTGTGTTCATGGCTGCAAAATTACTGTCTTCTGCCGAAATTTTATTATCTTTCGACGTAAAAGCTATATATCATGCAGATTTTTTTTAATAAATTTGCCCCTGAATATCCGGAGATATACCTTATTATATTGTTCAACACGCATGAAAAAGATTATCAAAACCGCCTTTCTGTGCATACTCTTCCTGTGGACCGACACTGTCTTTGCACAAACTTTCACCAATCCTAAAATAGAAAAACTGGCCACCATCAGCCGTACATCGGGCGCGGGGGCGCAACAAGACTGGGCCGTATACGGCGACAGCCTCTACCGGTTCTACGACAAATTCGGATTCATTGACATTATAAACATCCGTAATCTCAAAAAAATCAACAAGTCGCGCAGCTTTATGACGGGGCTCTCTGACGTGGCAGTGCACTGCAATACCGTCGATTTCAGCAAGACTTTCTATAAGCCGGGCGACTTCTTTCCGCTGGTATACGTGTCGCAACGCGGCGATTCGTGCCGGACAAATGTGTACCGGATTGTCAAGACGGGGCCGCTTTACAGCGTACAACTCATACAGACAATCCACTTCAAAGACGCCAAAATGACAACCACGAACGTTGACGAGACGGGCCGGTTCCTATGGATTTACAACAACGGTCCGTACGGACGAAGCTACTCGAAGGTGAGAATCCCCGCCCTCGACCAAAAGAATGTTTACATCAGTGCGGTAAAAAATGTTGAGAAACGCGTACGAATCACCATCTCCGGAGTGGGGCAAGGCGCAACCATTAAGGGGGGATACATCTATCATTTGCACGGATACAAAGGCGAAGGCACGCTTGCAGTCGTTGACCTTAGCACGGGCCGTGAGGTGCAGAACATCAATCTGGTGGGCCTTGGCTTCAAGGGAGAGCCCGAATCTGTTGCCTTTCACGGAAACGATTTGCTCATCGGCGACCACGGAAACTTCTATCGTCTCTACGACGAGGCTGCCACAAACATCAGTTCCATCGCCATACCCGAGCGCTCTGTTGCCAAAAATACTTACAATATTCTGGGGCAACTTGTAGGTAAAAACTATAAAGGCATCGTGATTTGTGAGGGGAAAAAGGTGATAAGAAAGTAATTTCTCAGACCATTTCACATCGCCTCAAAGCTTTTCTGCCGAAATTTTCCTGACAATTTTATATCGCTGTAAAGCCCCCTTTCCAGTGCGGATTTACCGAAAACACATCCTCTTCATCATACCCTGAAAACATACCGCTTTTCCCTTTACGGCGTAAAGGTTTTGTCTTTACGTCGTAATCGTCAGACGTTTACGGCGTAATCGCTTCGCCTTTACATCGTAATCGCCGCGGCTTTACGGGCTAATCGCAAGGCTTTTGTACAGGCTGCATCTTACTGTATAGCAATAAGTTATACTACCACACGTTGCTTTTACGCCGTAAAGGCTTTGTCCTTACGGCATAAAGACAAAAATCTCTTCACATCTGCTACCTGTTTTGTGCTCTGTAAGCTGCCCGTTTCAGAGTCATCGAATCACGTCATCGCCGCCGCCGAAACCCGAATTTACATGCAGAAATACACGTATGGAACGCCCTGCCTTGACGATTTCCGCCACAAAAGCGGCCGGAAAGGTGTTGCAAAAATGTTAAAAAATGAATTCAAGCACAGAATAACGCCAATGTTATATAGCATTATGAAAGTAATTCTGTAATTTTGCAAACATATTGACAGGAAAACAATAAAGATACTTACAAATGGGCAAAGCAGGATTATACAAAAACATTTACGAACACGACGCATGCGGAGTGGGCATGGTGGTGAACATAAACGGCAGCAAAAGCCACCAGCTTGTTGACGACGCCCTCAAGGTTCTGGAACATCTGCGCCACAGAGGCGCCGAGGGAGCCGACGGCAAAACGGGCGACGGAGCGGGCATCATGCTCCAGATTCCGCACGAATTCATACTGCTTCAAGGCATTCCCGTGCCCGAAAAAGGGAAATACGGAACGGGCCTCGTCTTCCTGCCCAAGGACGAAAAACGCAGGCAGGACGTTCTCTCCGTGATGATAGAGGAGATTGAGCGCGAGGGATTGCAGCTGACCCACCTGCGCACGGTGCCCACCTGTCCGGAGTGTCTGGGCGAGGCTGCTGCCGAAACTGAGCCTGATATTCGTCAGGTTTTTATCACCGGAACGACCGACCGCCAGCCCGACGACTTCGAACGCACGCTATATCTCATCCGTAAAAAGATAGAGAAACGCATTTCGAACAAACAATTTTACATCTGCAGTCTCTCGTCCCGCAACATTGTTTACAAGGGAATGCTGTCGAGCTTGCAGCTTCGTCAGTATTATCCCGACCTTACAAACAGCTATTTTACCAGTGGCATAGCCTTGGTGCACAGCAGGTTTTCAACCAACACCTTCCCCACCTGGGCCCTGGCACAGCCTTTCCGCCTGCTGGCACACAACGGCGAAATCAACACCATTCGCGGCAATCGCAGCTGGATGAAGGCGCGCGAGGCGGTGCTGTCGTCACAGGTTTTGGGCGATATCCACGATATAAGCCCCATTATTCAGCCCGACATGAGCGACTCGGCGAGCCTTGATAACGTCTTCGAGTTCTTCGTTATGAACGGTATGTCGCTGCCCCAAGCACTGTCGATTATGGTTCCCGAGAGCTTTAACGACAAGAATCCCATATCTGAAGACCTCAAGGCTTTTTATGAATACCACTCCATTCTCATGGAGCCGTGGGACGGTCCTGCGGCTCTGCTCTTTGCCGATGGGCGCTATGCAGGTGGCATGCTCGACAGAAACGGCTTGCGTCCCGCCCGTTACACCATTACGAAAAGCGGCACAATGGTGGTGGCTTCTGAGGTGGGTGTAATGGATTTTGACCCATCAGAGGTCGTTGAAAAAGGGCGTTTGCAACCCGGAAAGATACTGCTTGTCGACACGCAGGAGGGCAAAATATACTACGATGGTGAAATAAAGGAACAGCTCGCACATGCGCATCCCTACCGCCAATGGCTGAACACGAACCGCATTCAGCTCGAAACAATCCATACCGGACGCAAGGTAAGCAACGCCATTGAGCACCTGAACGCCAAGGAAATAGAGTTCGGCTTCGGCGAAGAAGACATAAAAGACACGCTCGTACCAATGGCAACGCGTGGTCAGGAGCCCACAGCCTCGATGGGAAATGACACGCCTTTGGCTGTCCTGTCGGACGAACCGCAGATATTCTTCAACTATTTCCGCCAGCAATTTGCACAGGTAACCAACCCCGCTATCGACTCTATCCGAGAACAATTGGTCATGAGTCTTGCCGAATACATAGGCAGAGTGGGTACCGGTATCCTCAATCCTGACGAAACCAACTGCAAGATGGTGCGGCTTCCCCATCCCATTTTGACGAACGGTCAGCTTGATATCCTTCAGAACATACGATATAAAGGCTTCCACACTTGCAAGTTAAGTATGACCTTTGAGCCTTATCCCGACACCCTTTCAGCCAGTGACAATCACGACCCAAACCTTGCAGGAGAAGCTCTCCGCGAGGCTATTGACCGGCTTTGTCAGGACGCAGAGCGCAGCGTTGACGAAGGATACAACTATATCATACTTAGTGATCGCGACGTTGATAGCCGCCACGTTGCCATCCCTTCGCTGCTTGCCGTGAGCGCCGTACACCATTATCTTATCAACGTTGGCAAGCGCGTGCAAACCGCCCTCATCGTAGAGAGCGGCGAAATACGTGAGGTTATGCACGCCGCGCTGCTGTTGGGATACGGCGCTTCGGCCCTTTGTCCGTACATGACATACGCCATTCTTGACGACCTTGTACAGAAAGGCAGGATACAAGAGAACTATTCGACGGCCGAAGCCAACTATATTACCGCCGTCAAAAAAGGCTTGTTGAAGATCATGGCCAAAATGGGAATCTCGACCATACGCTCTTATCGCGGTGCCCAAATCTTTGAATCGATTGGCCTGTCTGAAAGTCTGCTGAAGGCTTACTTCGGTACCGATACCTCCACCGTGGGCGGAATCGGACTTGATACCATCGCCCACGATGCCATTCTGCTGCATCAAAAGGCACACCATACAATTGAAAGCGGCGAAGACAAACCCCTTCCCAACCTGGGACAATTCCATTGGCGCGCAGACGGTATCAAGCATGCGTGGAACCCTGACACCATAGCCGCCCTGCAATTAGCCACACGAACGGGCTGCTATGAAACGTTCAAGCACTTCGAAAAGCTCGTTGACGACAAGCCTGAACCTCTGTTCCTGCGCGACTTCCTCGACTTTAAGCGCAATCCCATCGCGCTTGAGGAGGTTGAATCAGAGGCTGAAATCGTCAGGCATTTTGTGGTAGGGGCCATGTCTTTCGGCGCACTCTCGAAAGAAGCACATGAGGCTTTGGCCATGGCTATGAACAAATTAGGCGCCCGCAGCAACACAGGCGAGGGCGGAGAAGACGCTGAACGCTTCCACGCTACGGTCAACGGCATTTCCCTTTCCAGCAAAACCAAGCAGGTTGCATCGGGTCGTTTCGGCGTCACTACCGAGTATCTGGTCAACGCTGAGGAAATACAGATAAAGGTTGCACAGGGCGCAAAGCCCGGCGAAGGCGGCCAGTTGCCCGGTTTTAAAGTGAACGAAGTCATTGCAAAAACGCGCCATTCCATCCCCGGGATAAGCCTTATCTCGCCACCACCCCATCACGATATCTATTCGATAGAAGACTTAAAGCAGCTTATTTTCGACCTGAAGAACGTCAATCCACGTGCTGCCATCAGCGTGAAACTGGTTGCCGAGAGCGGCATTGGTACCATTGCGGCCGGTGTTGTCAAGGCTAAGGCCGACCTCGTTGTGATATCAGGGGCCGAAGGCGGCACCGGAGCCTCACCGGCTTCCAGCATGCGTTTTGCCGGTATTCCGCCGGAAATCGGCATCGCCGAGACGCAACAGACGCTGGTAAAAAACGGTCTTCGCTCGCTCTCGCGCTTGCAAGTTGACGGTCAAATGAAAACAGCGCGCGACGTTATACTTATGGCTTTGCTCGGCGCTGAGGAGTTTGGATTCGGCACGGCGCCGCTAATCACCCTGGGATGCGTCATGATGCGCAAGTGCTCTCAAAACACATGCCCGATGGGCGTAGCCACACAGGACCCGAAATTACGGGGTTTCTTCCGTGGAAAATACCAATATGTGGTCAATTATTTCACTTTCCTTGCCCGACATATCCGTGAGTATCTCGCCGAGATGGGCTTCACATCGCTGAACGATATCGTTGGCCACACCGAGCTTCTCACCCGTCGTGACACGGCCTCGTGCTGGAAACCGGCTTCGGATGCCGTCAGAAACAAGTGGGAAAGTCTGGATTTTGGCCGACTGACAACACGCGAAACCGGCGACGTTTCCACCTATTGCACACGCTCGCAAGACCATGACCTGTACGACATTCTGGACGAACAGATCATCGATGCCGCCGCACACGCCATAGAAACAGGCGGCGAAATAGACCTCGATTACCCCATCCGTAACACCAACCGTGCCGTGGGTGCCATGCTTTCGGGGCATATTGAGTGGCGCCGTTCAGAGAAATTGCATAAGGCTGCCGATGCCAGGATGGCTGGTAAAGCCTCTGAAAGCGACCTCCGCACTACAGAAAACACCGGCCAGCCCACCATCAACGTCAAGTTCAAAGGCTCGGCAGGCCAGAGTTTTGGTGCCTTTCTTGTGAAGGATGTCAATTTCAAGCTCGAAGGCGAAGCCAACGATTATTTTGCAAAAGGCCTGTCGGGAGGCCGCATTTCTATCCTTCCGCCCGCACGAAGCCACTTCAATGCCGAAGACAATATCATTGCAGGCAACACTGGTTTATATGGCGCCACGACGGGCGAACTGTATATCAACGGCAAGGTTGGCGAACGATTTGCCGTACGCAACAGCGGTGCCATTGCCGTGGTTGAGGGTACGGGCGACCACTGTTGCGAATACATGACGGGCGGACGCGTCGTGGTGCTCGGACGGACAGGCCGCAACTTCGCCGCCGGTATGAGCGGAGGCGTGGCCTATGTCTGGGATAAGGACCACGATTTTGACTATTATTGCAACATGGGCATGGTTGAAATCAACCTCGTTGAGGACACCACCTACCGCAAGGAACTGCATGAACTCATCCGCCTACACTACTTATACACCGGCTCAAAGCTCGCGCGGACGATGCTTGACGACTGGAACCGCTACGTCGAAGAGTTTATACAGGTGGTGCCTATCGAGTATAAGCGCGTGCTTCAGGAGGAGCAGGTAAAGAAGCTTCAGCAGAAAATTGCCGACATGCAGAGGGAGTTTTGAAAGGTAAAAGGGTAAAAAAGTAAAAAGGTAAAAAGATATTTTGAACGATAAAAGGGCAAAAAAGTAAAAAGGTAAAAGGCTTAAAAGAAGGAGATAAAAGCGATTGGAAGCTGGCAATATTCAGGTTATTGCAGACATTTCCAACCAACTTATGTTCTCTTTACCCCGTGCGAGAACAAACATTATTGAATTTTTATTTTATCATTATTATATATGGGTAATCCAAAAGGATTTTTAGAGGTCGAGAGAAAGGAAGCAGGCTACCGGCCTATACACGACAGAATACACGACTTTGGCGAGGTTGAGCAGACCCTTAACAGCAACGACCGCCGACTGCAGGCCAGCCGTTGCATGGATTGTGGCGTGCCGTTCTGCCACTGGGCCTGCCCACTGCACAACAAAGCACCCGAGTGGAACGACGCCCTTTACCGCGGAGACTGGCAGGAAGCCTACACGCTGCTCTCGCAAACCAACGATTTTCCCGAGTTCACGGGGCGCATTTGCCCCGCCCTCTGCGAAAAGGCCTGCGTACTGAACCTGATGAATCACGAGCCGACAACGATAAGAGAGAACGAGGCTGCCATTGCCGAACACGCTTATCAGGAGGATTTTGTCAAGCCCCATATCCCGAAACGCAACGGCAAGAAGGTAGCCGTCATAGGAGCTGGACCTGCCGGACTGAGTGCCGCCACGCAGCTGAACCGGTGCGGTTACGACGTAACGGTGTACGATGCACGCGAGAAAGCCGGAGGCCTGCTGCGCTTCGGCATTCCAAATTTCAAGCTGAACAAGGATATTATTGACCGCAAGCTCCGCATTTTGGAGGCTGAAGGCATCAGCTTCGTATATCGCACAATGCTCGTCGACAGCACGCAGGCCACGGCCGAAATACAAAACGACGACACGCTCGCAGGCGCTGAGAAGGTGACGGCGGCGGAGCTGTCGGGGAAGTATGACGCCGTCGTCGTCTGCACCGGCACGCCGCAGGCCCGCGACCTGCCCATACCGGGGCGCAACCTCAAGGGCGTTTATTTCGCCCTTGAAATGCTGTCACAGCAGAACCGTGTGCTGGCAGGGGCCGAGTTTGACAAGGAAAAATTAGTGAACGCCCGCGGTAAGGACGTGCTGGTTATTGGCGGCGGCGACACCGGTTCCGACTGTATCGGCACCTCTCACCGTCAGGGATGCAGGAGCGTTACGCAGATAGAGATTATGCCCCGCCCCGTCGACGGTCCCGACGACCCGCAGAACCCTTGGCCCAACTGGCCGCGCACGCTGAAGACGAGCTTCGCACACGAGGAGGGATGCGCCCGCAGATGGAACATCAACACGCTGGAATTCCTGGGCGAGAACGGCGTATTGACGGGCGTTAAAGTGCAGGAAGTAAAATGGGAACCGAATCCCGAGGGCGGCCGACCGCTGATGAAAGCGGCCGGAGAACCGGAGGTAATCAAGGCCGACATGGTGCTTCTGGCCATGGGATTCCTGCGGCCACAGCTGCCCGATTATCCGGAAAATGTTTTCGTTGCCGGCGATGCAGCGAGCGGGGCAAGCCTTGTAGTGAGGGCTCTGGCAAGCGGAAGAGACATTGCCGCACACGTAGACGAATACCTGCAAAAATAGTTTTCCATGTCATTTTCATGGTGAGGAAGAGGCGGGATATCAGCAGATGGCCCGCCTTTTCGGGCTACAGGCAAAGGCTGCACACCTGACATGCCCGGCGGAAAGTGCCGGAAACAAGGAGCTTTCTTTACGCGGGATAAAAACTTAACGGAATCGTGCCGCTTGCCCGGGCGGCTTACGCTGAACTTACGACGGCCGCCGTACGCGCGTGTGACGGTCGCCATAAAATGTGTGTGGCGGCCGTCATACGGTTGTATGACGGCCGCCACACAACCAACCCAGGCCTGAAAAAGGATGACAGAGACTGGCCGGAGAGGCCGTTGGCACAGCATAATCCGAAGAATCCGACAACGCATGAAAGAGGCTGCAACCACGCATACGCCATTCCGAAGAAGGCTGCGCACGCTGCAATATCACGCACGCCGACGGTTTTTATCATTAATTTATTTTAATATATTAGGTTTCACATTCAAATATAAGTACCTTTGCCCATCAACCATTTGCTTATCAACGCCATGATGTTGCTCCGTCTTCTACAGAAATATCTCACCACTTTCGGCAATTATCTTGTCCTGATGGGGCGCACCTTTTCGCGTCCCGAGCGTTTCAGGATGTTTCTGAAGCGATATGTAAAGGAAATGTCGCAGCTGGGTGTAGACTCGATAGGTATCGTGCTGCTTATCAGTTTCTTCATCGGTGCCGTCATCTGCATTCAGATGAAAGTGAATATCCAGAGCCCGTGGATGCCCCACTGGGTGACGGGCTACACCACGCGCGAGATTATGTTGCTTGAGTTTTCAAGCTCAATCATGTGCCTTATCCTGGCCGGGAAGGTAGGTTCGAACATCGCTTCGGAGCTGGGAACCATGCGCGTTACGCAGCAGGTTGACGCCCTCGACATCATGGGCGTGAACTCTGCAAGCTATCTTGTCCTGCCGAAAATCATAGGGCTGGTGACCATTATGCCTTTCCTTGTCATCTTTTCGTCGGCTATGGGCATCGTGGGCGCGTATGCAACGGCGTACGTCGGCCACATCATGTCGCCCGAAGACCTTACGGCAGGCATGCACCATGCGTTTAACGAGTGGTTCATGTGGATGAGTATCATCAAGAGTTTGTTCTTTGCTTTCATCATCGCCAGCGTGTCGTCGTTCTTCGGTTATACGGTAGACGGCGGCTCCGTAGAGGTTGGAAAGGCGTCGACTGACGCCGTAGTGTGCAGCAGCGTGCTCATACTGTTCTCGGATGTGTTCCTGACACAGTTGCTATCTTAAAGGTCGTTCTCGCCCCCTAAGTTAGGGGGTTGGGGGTCTGAACAACAGTTGTTTTATCCAAACATCAAATAAGCCAACGCCATATGCCCTATTCCAATCCTACAGAAAGCAAAGGATTCAGGCAACAGTTGCGTAAAGAAGCAACACCCTGCGAACGGATTCTGTGGCACTATCTGAGAGGAAGACAGTTAGAAGGACTTAAATTCAGACGGCAACATGGTTATGGACCGTTCGTGATGGACTTCTATTGTCCGGTGCTTCAATGGTGTATAGAAGTAGATGGTGAGGTGCACGACACTGCCATACAGAAAGAAAAGGACGACGACCGCACCTGTTTCTTTGAACAACATGGCATTACAGTAACAAGGATTCGCAATGAATCCATTGAAAAGGATGTTAGAAAAGTAATAGAATTGCTTAAACAGAAAGCCTTGACAATAGCAGAAAGAAAAAAGATTAAGCTACCGCTTACAAGAGAAGACAGACGGAATAAGGATGAAATGCTAAAAGTGAAATAGGTTGATAACTAAATTTTTTAAGCATCATATTAAAAGAAATATAGAAACAAAAGCATAAATCGGGTTGGGGATGAAAGAGGCAATAGGCCTTCATTTGATTTAAATTTCCGGTTCTTTCAATAAGAAAAAGGGAAGAAAATCGTTCAGACCCCCAACCCCCTAACTCAGGGGGCTAAAATGATTGAAATTAAACATCTCACCAAATCCTTTGAGGACAAGACGGTTCTCAAGGATATCAACGCCACGTTCGAGACGGGCAAGACAAACCTTATCATCGGCCAGAGCGGGTCAGGAAAGACCGTTCTGGTGAAGAACCTTGTGGGACTGCTCACCCCTACCAAGGGTGAGGTGCTGTATGATGGGCGCAACTTCGTAACCATGACGAAGCGCGAGCGTGTGATGATGCGCCGCGAGATGGGCATGATATTTCAGGGGGCCGCCCTCTTCGACTCGCAGACGGTGCTCGAAAACGTCCGTTTCCCCCTCGATATGTTCTCAAACATGACCGCCCGTGAGCGCGACAAGCGGGCTATGGAGTGCCTTGAGCGTGTAAATCTTAAGGATGCAGGCGACAAGTATCCGGAAGAAATATCAGGCGGAATGCAAAAGCGAGTGGCCATCGCACGGGCTATTGTGCTGAACCCCAAGTACCTTTTCTGCGACGAACCCAACTCTGGTCTCGACCCGAAAACGTCGTTGGTTATCGATAATTTGCTTTCAGAAATCACGAAAGAATATCATATTACCACCATCATTAACACGCACGACATGAACTCGGTAATGGGAATTGGCGAGAACATCATCTTTATTTATAAGGGCCATAAGGAGTGGGAAGGCACAAAGGACGACGTGATGAACTCGACAAACAAGAAGCTGAATGACTTCGTTTTTGCCAGCGACCTCTTCCGAAAGGTAAAACAGGCGGCCAACGAAGGCGAGTAAGGCATAGAGCGGTCAGCGTGCGGGCACGGCTATTATTGAATTACCGACACGGAAATAAAACAAATTGCGGCGCAAAGGCTTACCCCTTGCGCCGCAATTTGTTTTGTATCAGCCGTGCGTGTTCACCGCATATACCATACCCCCTTGTGCTCAACCATGGGCACTACAACCTCTTCGGCTGTACCATCACCATAGGCAAAGGTGAGGAAAACATCGGCTACGTGCTTCGATGTGTCCGCTCGGGCACTGACAAACTTTACTTCTTTGATGCCCCCGTGACCGTTTTGCTGCCCCAGAAACATCTTTGCGTTGGCCACTAACTGCTCACGATAGGCTGCGGGTATGGAGTCGGGCTGGTAGCGTCCGGCCACAAACGCGTTGTAATCGCCATGCAGAAGCTGGTCGTAATAAGCCTTGGCCGCACGCCCTGCCACCTCACCGGCCATGGAACCACTGGCTCCGCCCCCGCACGCAATGACGAGAAAGGCACAGGCGCACGTAAGAAACAGACTTCTGAACCGTCGCACCTTCATCTTATTTCTGACGGATTAAAACATTAATCGGGCAGCCATGCAGCTGCCAGTTCTCGCGAATCTTGTTCTCCAGGAAGCGTCGATAGTTCTCCTTTATATACTGAGGAAGGTTGGCATAGAACACAAACGACGGGATTTGCGTATTGGGAAGCTGCGAACAATACTTGATTTTGATGAACTTTCCTTTCGTGGAGGGAGGGGGAGTTTGTTCAATAATAGGAAGCATTACTTCGTTAAGTTTGTTCGTTCCAATATGTGCGGTACGGTTCTTATAAACGTCTTTTGCCGTCTCAAGCACCTTGAAAATGCGCTGTTTCGTAAGTGCAGAGGCAAAGATAATGGGGAAATCGACGAACGGTGCCATCCTGTTGTACACGGCATTCTTAAAGGTATCGATAACCTTCTGGTCCTTATCCTTCACCAAATCCCATTTATTGACGACGACAACCAGGCTTTTATTGTTCTTCTGTATGAGCTGGAAGATGTTCATGTCCTGCGCTTCGATGCCGCGTGTAGCATCAATCATAAGGATGCATACGTCGCTATTTTCAATAGCCCGTATGCTTCTCATGACGCTATAAAACTCTAAATCTTCGGTCACTTTGTTCTTACGACGGATACCTGCCGTATCAACGAGGTAGAAATCGAAGCCAAATTTATCGAAGCGCGTGTAGATACTGTCGCGCGTGGTGCCGGCAATTTCGGTAACAATATTGCGGTCTTCGCCGATAAAGGCGTTGATAAGGCTCGATTTCCCCGCATTAGGGCGACCCACAACAGCAAAGCGAGGCAGGTCGTCGTCAATGTTTTCCTGCTGCTCAGACGGCAGTTTCTTCAGGATAATGTCCAGCAAATCGCCAGTCCCGCCGCCTGTAGCGGCACTGATGCACTGCGGATCGCCAAGGCCCAGACCATAGAATTCGGCAGCCGAATAAGCCATTCCGCTGTTGTCTACCTTGTTAGCGACGAGGATAACAGGCAGGTTTGACCGGCGAAGTATTTGGGCAACGTCCTCATCCCAGTCAGTAATGCCCGTCTCTACATCCACAAGAAAGAGAATCAAATCGGCCTCTTCGGCCGCCACCAGCACCTGTTTGCGGATGGCATCCTCAAAGATATCGTCCGACTTTACGACCCATCCGCCGGTATCAACCACCGAAAACTCCTTGCCGTTCCATGAGCATTTGCCATACTGACGGTCGCGAGTGGTACCCGCTACTTCGCTAACGATGGCACGACGACTTTGCGTAAGACGATTAAAAAGCGTAGACTTGCCCACATTCGGGCGGCCTACGATTGCTACTAAATTTGCCATTTGTGTTTGTTTAATTACTGAAGTTACATTCTTCGGCCCTCTCGATAACGAGAGAGTACACCCTCCATACAGTCAGGGCCGTATATAATTATGATTAATTTATTGTGGATTATAACCGAAATGGTCCAGTTCCCGCTCGGAATTTCGCCAGTCCTTGTCCACCTTTACAAATATTTCGAGATACACCGGCTTGCCAAAGAACCTCTCCAAACTGCGGCGGGCTTCGGTAGAAACCTTCTTCAGAGCCATGCCCTGATGGCCTATGATAATGCCCTTTTGCGAATTGCGCTCTACATAAATCACCGCATTGATGTGAATATGATGCTCATCTTCCTTGAACTGTTCAACGACAACCTCAACCGAATAGGGAATTTCCTTATCGTAATAACGCAGTATTTTCTCGCGGATTATTTCAGAAACGAAGAACCTTGCCGGCTTGTCCGTCAGCTGATCCTTGTCAAAATAGGCCGGACTTTCAGGCAAAAGTTCCTGAATGCGCTTCATTAAAAGGTCAATTCCAAACTTGTTTTTGGCCGACAAGGGCAGTATTTCGGCGTTCGGTAACAGCTTGTGCCATTTCTCAACAAGCTCACTAAGCAATGCCGTCGGGTTTGTTATCGATGCGTTCTTACGTCCTTCTTTCTTCGGTTTTTCTACTGAATCAGCAGACGCCCGCTGTCCTATCTCGTCAATTTTATTGATGAGAAGCAGCACGGGAATCTTCATTTCGCGCACCTTTTCCAGAAAACCGGCGTTCTTTTCAGGGTTTTCAACCACATCGGTTACATAAAGCAGGATGTCGGCATCGGCAAGAGCCGACTCGGAAAAAGCCAGCATCATCTCCTGCATCTTGTAGTTAGGCTTCAGCACGCCCGGCGTATCCGAGAACACAATCTGCATATCAGGCGTGTTCACAATGCCCATAATGCGGTGCCTTGTGGTCTGCGCCTTAAAGGTTGCAATGCTTATTTTTTCGCCAACAAGCTGGTTCATCAGTGTTGATTTGCCAACATTGGGATTGCCTACTATATTTACAAATCCGGCTTTATGCATATTATCTTAAATTTTTACTTGTGGTAAAGATAACAAAAAAACGCATTCCCATGATGATGCGGATGCGTTTTTCTGTATCGTTTATAAGGTTTATTTACTCTCCGGAACGCTGGAACCATCGTAAGCCCACTTGTAATAAATGGCACCGTGCACAAATCCCGCGCCGAAAGCTGTAAAGATAATGTTATCGCCTTTCCTTAATTTCGACTCATTGTCCCACATAGCCAGCGGTATCGTAGCCGAGCTTGTGTTACCATAATGGTCGATATTGATCATCACCTTTTCAAGAGGCAGGTCGGCCCGCTTGGCTACGGCCTCGATAATGCGGAGGTTAGCCTCGTGCGGAATAATCCAGTTGAGGTTACTCTCGTTCAGTCCGTTGCGCTGCATAACTTCCGAAACGTCGTCGCTCATGTCGGTAACGGCATGACGGAAAACGTTGCGTCCCTCCTGATAAATGTAGTGCAGACGATTATCTATCGTAAAGTGGGATGCCGGACAAACGCTTCCTCCCGCCTTCATGTGCAGGAAAGGAAGTCCCTTCCCGTCAGTAAGGAGCATGGAATCCTGAAAGCCAACGCCCTCTTCCTCGGTAGCTTCTATCAGCACTGCGCCCGCACCGTCGCCGAAAAGCACACAGGTTTGGCGGTCGGTCCAGTCGACAACCGAAGACATTTTCTCTGCCGAGCAGACGATAATCTTCTTATACCGCCCCGACTGTATCATGGACGAAGCCGTATCCAAGGCGTAAATGAAGCCGCAACAAGCACAGCTCATGTCGAAGGCAAAGGCGTTTTTAAGGCCCAGCTTGCCCAGCACGATGCTTGCCGTTGAAGGGAAAGGATAGTCGGGTGTGGTGGTAGAAACGATTAGTGCGTCAATCGTGTCAGGGTCAACACCCGTTTTTTTCAAGAGCTGCTTGCAGGCCTTTCGGGCCAGATAGCTCGAGCCCAACCCCTCTTCCTTCAAAATACGGCGTTCACGTATGCCGACACGCGTTCTAATCCACTCGTCGCTGGTGTCTACCATCCGTGACAATTCGCCGTTCGTAAGAACGTAGTCAGGAACGTATCCGCCAACGCCCGTGATTATAGCGTTAAGCTTTCCCATTATTCAGCAGCTTCTTTGACAATAGCTACCTTGCCGCGATAGTAGCCGCATGTGGGGCAAACGGTATGGTATACATAGTAAGCACCGCAGTTTGGACATACTGCAAGCGTTGGAGCAACTGCCTTGTCGTGAGTTCTTCTCTTCAGTGTACGAGTCTTTGACTGTCTTCTTTTAGGATGTGCCATAATGCTTTAATCGTTTAATTTTTAATCGTTTAATTCTGATTTCTTTAATTTTTCAAGAGCTGCCCAACGCGAATCCACAGAACTTCCTGCACTCTCCTCACCGCTTCGGGCGGCTGAATGCTCCTCAAGAACATCCATCATGGCAGGGTTGCATTTTCCAGGTGCATGCACATGCCGTAGCGGAATGCGAAGCTCTATAAACTGACAGATGAACCACGATACGTCAAGTATTCCTTCGTCCTTGGCTACGGTAATAAGCTCATCGTCTTCAGAACAGGCAGTTCCAAACTTAACCGCAAGATGATCGTTGGCCGAAATGGGCTGATCCATATCGTCTAAGCAACGGTCACACATAACGGTTACCAAGCCTTCAGTGTGGAAATCGAGATCGAAGAAATCGTCGGTCCGATGTATTGTCAGAGTAGTTTGCAAACAACCGTGACGAACCACCGGAGCCTCTACGGCTTCGAAGAAGGCATCGTCAATGGCGAAGCTCAGAACTGTATCACCCTGAGCCAGGCCCTTTAAATCTATCTTAAACTGCCCTGACATAGATATATCTACACTTTGGGCTGCAAAGTTACTGTTTTTTTCTTATATATGATTGTTTTTAAATGAAAAAACGATGCAACGATATAAATATTATTGTGAACAGATCATTCTTAATAAACGAACCGGCAATACCAAAAACCCGGGAGACATGCCATAAACTGCACAGAGAAACAGAATGGGCTTGTACCCGCGTTCCGTAC
>ERZ772960.1436-NODE-1436-length-19074-cov-3.257637_pt1 | contig 19074 bp, 16 predicted proteins | sample MGYA00580678_ERZ772960 | MGnify/ENA primary metagenome ERZ772960 (study PRJEB29015, sample SAMEA2737930) | human oral metagenome | biome: human oral; feature: human-associated habitat; material: dental | place: China | collected 2059 ... | reverse complement strand
TGAGATTTTGCCCTTCTTTTGCTATACTGAGTAAATGCATAAAGACAGCCGTTTACTTGTACAGAAAGGGGAAAGCCGTGTTTTCTTTATTTTCAAAACCGGACATTGAGAAGAAAAAATGGAGAGAGAAAGCCTTTGCATTGCGAAAGGGATTCTCATCACGGGAGTTGAAAGAATGGAATACGGCATTAGAGAGCCGCCTGCTCGAGCATCCTTATTTTCTTTCTGCGGAGACGATCTTCACCTATATCAGTATGGAAGAAGAACCGGATACAAGAGAGCTGATTTCCACAGCGCTTTTTATGGGAAAGGAAGTGTTTGTTCCGCGATGCATTCCCGGAAAAGAACGGCAAATGGAAGCGGTTCCCATCCGGAGTTGGGAAGATTTGGAAGAAGGAACACTCGGGATTTTAGAGCCGAAGAAGGAAATTGCAGGAAGTGAACGTAGACAGTTTTCTTTAATGCTGATTCCCTGCGTTGCAGCAGATCGAAGAGGGGGGCGCCTCGGTCATGGGGCGGGATACTATGACCGTTTTCTTAAAGACGCGGAGGGAAGAAAGCTATGCCTCTGTTTTTCGTGTTTGCTGTTTCCGAAGATTCCGATGGCAAGAAAGGATGTTTATATGAATGCCCTTCTTACGGAAAAAGAGATGATTTTATGCAGGAGAGGATAGAAAGGCAGCTATTTTGCTTTTTCTCCTACGTCCATCAACGTTTGCATATCCACTGGAAGGGGAATAGAAAAGTGCATCTCTTTCTTTTTGACCGGGTGGATGAAGCGGATAGAACTGGAGTGGAGTGCCTGCCTTGCGATAGAAGGAACGCTTGTCTCTCCGTTCCCGTTTTTGTGGACTTCGTCCTTCTCCTCTATGCCGTAGAAGAGATCACCCAATAAGGGGCAAGCGATATAGGCTAGGTGCACACGAATCTGATGCGTTCTTCCCGTTTCCAGTTCTAAAGACAGGAGAGAACAGTTGATTTCCGGAAGGAATTGTATGGAGAGAATGTTTGTGGTGGCATCTTGTCCGATTTCGAAATCGACAGTGCGGCGCATTTCGGCTCGCGCTGTGCGGGCTATCGGGGCATGGATTCGGATTTTCTCTTTTCCGAAGGAAACACCGCGAGGAAGAGTGCCTTCCTCCGCCATTTGGGAAACACGCTGATAAGGGTTTCCGATGCAGAACGCCGTGTAATGTCTCCGAATCTGCCCCTTTTGCATTTCTTCATTCAGGAAGGAAGCGGAAAATTGATTTTTTGCGACAAGAAGAATACCGCTTGTGTCCAGGTCCAACCGGTGAATCAAGCGACAGACAAAGGGGCGGATATTCTCCTCTTTTTCATAGTGGTACACTATGGCACCGGCAAGGGTTCCTTCAAAATGCCCGGGAGAGGGGTGACACGGAATACCTGCGGGTTTATTTAACAGGAGGATATCCTGATCTTCGTAAACAATCTTGAGCGGGAGCGGAAAATCCGGTGCAGAAGGCTCTTCTTTCGTTTCCAGAATGGAGATACGTAAGTGATCGCCTATCGAGAGACGATCGACGGTAAATACCCATTTGCCATTTTTTTCTATACCGTGACAAATTATTCCATTTTCTTCATATTGCATTCGCTTCAAAGAGGAAAGCAGTCTTTTTGTGTAGCTTTCCTCACGTAAAAAAGCTTCTACGGTTTTCCCGTGGAAGCTCTCTGGTACGGTATATTCAAAAATCCGTAAATTTCTTGCCATTTTAGAAAGTAAAACTTTCTTTGAGAGGAAGCCAGAGTTCATCTTTTTCGGACAAGATCAAGGGGCTTCCGTCTTCCATGTGATAGCCTGCACTTCCGGCATTTCCTTGATAGCTGCCGCTAAGTTCCGGCCAGACAATGCCGATTTCGGGATCATTCCAGGCAAGCCCGCCCTCATCACCGGGGTGGTAGAAGTCGGTCACCTTATAGGCGAACTCCGCCGTGTCGGAAAGGACCAGAAAACCGTGTGCAAAGCCTTCCGGGATGTAAAACATTTTTTTATTTTCTTCGGTAAGAATGATACCGAAGTGTTTTCCGAAGGTTACGCTGTTTTTGCGGAGGTCGACAGCTACGTCGTAAACTCTTCCCCTAATTACACGAACCAATTTTCCCTGCGGATATTCTTTTTGAAAATGGAGACCGCGCAGAACGCCTTTCTGGGACATACTTTGGTTGTCCTGTACGAAGCGTAAGTTCAGGCCCGCTTCTTGAAAATCTCTTTCATTATAAGACTCCATGAAGTAGCCTCGACTGTCTTTGTGGACGGTCGGTGTAATGATACACAGACCGTTAATCTCTGTCTTTTCTATATGAATCTGTCCCATATCCTGTCCCTTTCTTGAAAATGATATTTTCCTCTTGCTTTTTTCTCATCCATAATTCTCTGTACCGCTGCTTATCATAGCACAAGAGAAAAAAAATAAAAATATTTTAGAAAATGCTTGACAAAGAGAAGAAGGAACTTTATATTATGCAATGTTGATAGTGATTATCAATTTTGTTTTATCGAGAAGAAGATAATACAAAGTAAGTAGAAAGGGAAGGCTGATGAATTATTCCAGACAACGAGAAGAAGTCTTGGATCAGATTCGTGGTCACAAGGATCACCCTACAGCGGATACTATATTCGCCGAGTTAAGGACGAAGGATCCCAGTATCAGTCTGGCGACTGTGTACCGGAACTTAAAGCTTCTGTCCGATAGGGGAGAGATTCGGAGGTTAACGTTTGTTTCCGGGGCTGACCGCTTTGATCCGACAGTGAAGGCACATTATCATTTTGTATGTGAGAAGTGCGGAAGGGTGTATGACGTACCGATGAAAGTTGCAGAAGCGTTGGACGCTGAAGCAGAGGAGTTTGTTCCGGGAGTCGTCACCGGTCACGATTTGGTCTTCTATGGAGTGTGTGATTCCTGTAGAGCTGTGGAGGATTCTATGGAAGAAAACACAAGAAGGTTAAACAATTTCCTGTAAATGAGCATAAGGGAACTTGTTTAATTATATCGGGGAAGTTCCGATAAGTTGAGTTTAGAGTTGTTAAAGTTGAGTTTGCCTTAGTAAGGCGGAGAAGGAGAATGTTATGAAGACTTGGGTTTGTTCAGTTTGTGGTTACGTGTTTGAAGGGGAGATTGCTCCCGAGAAGTGTCCGGTATGTAAGGCACCGAGAGAGAAGTTTGTAGAGCAGGGCGATGAGATGGTATGGGCTGCAGAGCACGTTGTCGGTGTGGCAAAGGATGTTCCGGAAGACATCAAGAATGACTTAAGAGCGAATTTCGAAGGTGAGTGCTCTGAGGTCGGTATGTACCTTGCTATGAGTAGAGCAGCTTACAGAGAGGGCTATCCGGAGATTGGTGATTACTATAGACGCGCTGCATTTGAAGAGGCGGATCACGCTTCCCGTTTTGCAGAGCTCTTAGGAGAGGTTGTTTCTCCGTCCACCAAAGAGAACCTGACTGTTCGTGTAAAGGCAGAGAATGGTGCTACAGCCGGTAAAGTTGACCTTGCAAAGAGAGCGAAGGCACTGAATCTCGATGCGATTCATGACACGGTTCATGAGATGGCGAGAGACGAAGCAAGACACGGAAAAGCTTTCCAGGCTCTTTTAAAGAGATATTTCGACTAAGCTGAGTTTATCCCCAAAAAACGGATTGTATTTTTTCAATACTGTATTAAAAATCCAACAAGATTCACTTGAATTATTTTTATCGAAGGATAGAATTGCTTTAAGTACATTTGTGGATTGTCCCATGTTTGAGCGTATTTTCGTTTGACGCATAGAAATAGAGGAAGTGTGCTTCCTCTATTTCTATTTTAAGAAGGGCAGGAAGAGAATTTATGTAGTAAGAGCGAGGGACAGTGCATTTATTGTGTGGCGGAAGTTGATGGTTCAGGAGTGTAAAGGAGGATAGATTATGGCGAATTACAAGGGAACAGAGACAGAGAAAAATTTGTGGGAAGCGTTTGCGGGCGAAGCAAAGGCAAGGGATAAGTATAACTACTATGCAGCCCAGGCAAGAAAAGACGGGTATCAGCAGATTGCCCAGTTCTTTGATGACACGGCTGCGAATGAAGAGTACCACGGAAAGATGTGGTTCAGAGAGCTTGCAGGACTTGGCGGCGGTATTGGAGACACCAAGGAGAACCTGAAGGCGGCAGCGGACGGAGAGCACTACGAGTGGACAGAGATGTACAAGAACTTCGCTGAGGTAGCGGAAAAGGAAGGCTTCAAGGAGCTTGCTGCAAAGTTCCGTCTGGTTGGACAGGTTGAGAAGTCTCATGATGAGCGTTTCCAGAAGCTTTTGCAGGGCATTTTGGACGGAACCACCTTCAAGGACGAGGAAAGTACTACACTTTGGCATTGCAGAAATTGCGGATTTATCTACGAAGGAGCGGAGGCTCCGGAGTTCTGCCCGTGCTGTAATCACCCGAAGGCGTACTTCGAGAGAAATCCGGAAAATTATTAATTTTCAAAATGAAGAAATGTCGTATTGCGAAGTTTTGCAATACGACATTTTTTATGTATAACGAATATCACTCGAAAAGCTTGCGGTATCTCGTTTAACGAATATCGTACGTGGCTCGTGGAATATCTCGACAAATCGTATCGCCGCAAGAGGGGACTTGCGTTCCTACTCCCATTTTACATAGTGAAGAGAAGTATTTCAGGAAAATAGAGAGAGGAGTTTTATTGACGTTCGAAGAACTTTGGGATAGACTTTTCTGGTATGAAACGAATAAGCAGATGCATTTGCTTTTGAAATGGTATAGAGAAAGAGAGGGGATATAGATGAAGAAACCAACTGTTTTGTTGATCCTCGATGGTTATGGGGAAAGAAAAGAAAAAGAGGGCAATGCCATCGCCCTTGCGAAAACGCCAGTGATGGATCGTCTAAAAAAAGATTTTCCTTATGTTGAAGGGCAGGCTTCCGGCCTTTTTGTCGGACTTCCGGATGGACAGATGGGAAATTCAGAAGTTGGACACATGAATATGGGTGCCGGAAGAATCGTGTATCAGGAACTGACGCGGATTACAAAGGCGATTCAGGATGGGACATTTTTTTCCAACCCGGCATTGAAAGCGGCTGTGGAGCATTGTAAGAAAGAGCATTCCGCATTGCATCTTATGGGACTTGTTTCCAGCGGTGGCGTGCATTCTCATATTGATCATATTTATGGCTTGTTGGAACTGGCAAAAAGAGAAGGACTGGAGAAGGTATATCTTCATGCTTTCTTAGACGGTAGAGATACTCCTCCCGATTCCGGAAAAGGTTTTCTACAGGCGGTAGAGAAGAAGATGCAAGAACTCGGAGTGGGAGAGATTGCTACCATTTCCGGAAGATACTACGCTATGGATCGAGATAAGAACTATGACAGAGTGGAGAAAGCGTATCGTGCAATGGTGGATGGCGTAGGCGAGACGGCTTCTTCCGTGGAGGAAGCGATGGATGCCTCCTATGCGAAGAAGGTTTATGATGAGTTTGTACTGCCTACCGTTATCTTAAAAGAGGGAAAAGCGCATAAGATTGAGGATGGTGATGCGGCTATTTTCTTCAATTTCCGTCCGGACCGTGCAAGAGAAATTTGTCATTGTTTCTGTGATGATAGCTTTTCTTTCTTTAATAGAGGAGAGAGAAAAAAGGTCTTTTTTGTCTGCTTTACGGATTATGACCCGACGATTCCGAACAAAGAGATTGCTTTCCTGAAAGAGGAGATTCATAACACCTTGGGTGAGGTGGTATCGAATCTGGATAAGACCCAGCTCCGTATTGCTGAAACGGAAAAGTATGCCCATGTCACTTTCTTCTTTAATGGGGGGAAAGAAGAGCCGTATAAGAATGAGGACAGAATCCTTGTGCCGTCTCCGAAGGAGGTTCCGACCTATGATTTGAAGCCGGAGATGAGTTGCTATATCGTGACGGAAAAGCTTACAGAGGCCATAAAGTCGGGAAAATATGATTTAGTAGTGGCTAATTTTGCAAATCCTGATATGGTAGGGCATACCGGTGTGCTTCCTGCAGCGATTAAGGCCATTGAAGTTGTGGATGAGTGCCTCGGCAAAGTGGTTGAAGCGGTACAATCCGTTCATGGCAATCTCTTTGTGCTTGCAGACCACGGTAACGCGGATGTCATGATTGATAAAAAGACCGGAGAGCCTTACACGGCACATACCACGAATCCGGTACCTTTCATATTAGTGAGTGAGGAAGAGTATCGCTTAAGAGAAGGCGGATGCCTTGCGGATGTTGCTCCGACTCTTCTGGAACTGATGGGTATTCCACAGCCAAAAGAGATGACGGGGAAGAGTCTTCTCCGGAAAGAGTAGAGAGGAGTGACAATGAAAATCGGAATCTGCACGGATTCAGGTTCGGGAATCACCCCGGAGGAAGGAAAAAAGTTGGGCATTGCTGTTGTGCCCATGCCCTTTCGGATGGGAGAACAGGAGTATTTTGAAGATATCAATATGACCCGAGAGGAGTTTTTCAGAAGACTCCTGAACGGAGAAGAGGTATCCACATCCCAGCCTTCCATGAAGAGTGTTTTAGAAGCTTGGGATTCCTTATTAAAAGAATATGACGAGGTGGTGCATATCCCTTTAAGTTCGGGACTTTCCGGTTCGACACAGACGGCACACATGCTTTCGCAGGAAGAACCCTATTTGGGAAGAGTTTTTGTGCCCGATAGCAAAGGGGTTTCCGTAACGGAGAGGATGCAATGCATTTTTGCAAAAGAACTTGGAGAAAAAGGCTATAACGGGAGAGTGATTCAGGATATTCTGAACCATTCCACCGGAGATAACGGAATCTATATCGGAGTGCAAAATCTGAGTTATCTGAAGAAGGGCGGAAGGATTACGCCCGTGGCAGCTGCGATTGGGACTTTATTACAGATTAAACCGGTTCTTGCCATCAATGAGGGCGGAAAACTGGATTCCTATAAGAAAGTCAGGACGGAGCGACAGGTGCGGGAAGCGATTATCGAAGGTCTGCATCAGACGCTGAACCGTTTGGACGATCCGGAAGCAAGAGAAAGCTATCTGGCGATTGCCTACACCGATAACCTTGAGCAGGCGGAGAGTTTCAGAGAACAGCTGGAAGCGGAATTTCCGCATCGCTATGACCCGGAAATTGTGGTTCGACCGCTTTCTCTCCTTATTTCATGTCATATTGGAGAAAATGGTCTTGGTGCTGCGGTAATCAAAAGACCGGCACAGCTCTAAGGAAGACAGGGGGCGGTAATCCGGTATTCTTTTCCGTCCGTTTGAATTAAGATTTCTCCGAGCTTTGCAGTTTCCAAAGGAATAAGATGGTAGTCTTTACATTTTTGTAAAGTAATCGAGTGAGGATGCCCATAACGGTTTTTTATGCCGTAGGAGAGCAGGGCGAAACGCCCTTGTGTTTCGGAAAGAAATAGAGGAGAAGAGGATGTCTTCGAGCCGTGGTGGGCAAGTTTTACGATATCCATAGAGGGGTTTACCCCCTCTTTTTTTAGTGCAGTCAACATGGATTCTTCCGCCGCCATCGGCATATCTCCCGTGAAAATCATCGAGAAGTTTCCATAACGAAGGATGCAACCCAGGGAATGTGCATTCGCTTCTTCCATTGGCTGTTCTGTAAGGGGATAGTAGCAGGACAGAGAGAAAGGAAAGTCTTTGTTTGTGCTGCATATTCCGTCTCCGTTTTTCCAGTAAAGAATCTCCGCGCCGTGATTCACTGCAAGACGTTTCAGGATATCATACCGGTGGTCTTCCCTGGCCTGTACGGGAAGAATCAGGTTTTCAATAGAAAGTGGGATTTTTTCGGCTAAGCCGCTCTGCTCCAGTATGCCTTGTATTCCGCTTGTGTGATCAATATCGGAGTGCGTGATAAGGGCGTAACGGATTTTTCGGATTCGATTTGCTTTGCAGTAGGGAATCAGAGTATTTTCTGCAAAGTGCTTATCCGAGGAAGAGCCGTTATCTATCGTGAAAACAAAGTCTCCTTTTCGGAAGAGAAAACCGTCGCCCTGACCGACGTAAAGTGCCGTAATCTCCGCTTTGGACGGGGGAAATGGGAGGTAGAGCGGCAGAGACAGAGGAAAGAGCAGGACAAAGAGCTTGAAGAGATTTTTTGGAAAAAGGGAGAGCGCATTTTTTCTTCTGTAGAGATAGAGAGCGTAAAAGAACAGAAAATAGAGCGTAAACCGAAAGAGAGACATTTTCCCAAGAAGAACAGTGGCATGGGGCAGAGTGAGACTGAAAGAGATGCAGGCATGAAAGATGCGAAGAAGAAAGGACAGGGAGGAGGCGAAAAAAACAGAGAGTACTTTAGTGTATCCACAGTGAAGAAAAAACAGAGAGGAAATGCCCAGAACGAAAAGCAGTGGGAGAAGGGGAAGAAGAAGGAGATTCAGGAGAGGAGCATAGAGAGGAAAAGAATATTGCAGGAGGGAAAAGAGGGGGAATAGACCGAGATAAAAAAGAAAGAGCGCAATTGCTTTTTCCCGGAGAAAAGCGGGGAGGAGTATGCAAAGTCTTCCCATTTGTTTTTTTCTTTTTGCTTTTTCCCATTGTTTGGAGGTTTTCTTTCGCTTTTCTTTTCCTCTTCGCTCGGAAAGAAGAAGGAGGAGAAAAAGGGTGAAGAAGGAACATTGAAACCCGGTGGAATAGAGCATCAGCGGCTTGTATAAGAGCAGCATAAGGAGTGCCAGAGAGAGGGATGACAGCGCGTCGTTTGCTCTTCCGAGATTTTTTCCAAGAAAATGGGTAAGAAGCATGGCTGCCGCACGAACAGTCGAGCCGGATGCTCCTGTAAGGATAGTATAAAAGAGAATAAAAAGAGAGGAAAAAAGAGATGCCGGGACGATAGCGAATCCCAGAACGCGCAAAATACTGTAGAAGCCTCCGCCGAGGAGGGAGAGATGCAGCCCGGAGACGGCAAGAATATGACTGATGCCGGCTTCCTGGTAGAGATTTCGCTCTTCTTTTTCGAGACTTGCCTTTTCCCCGAGAAAAAGGCATTTCAGAAAATGGGATTGCTCTTCCGGGTATAGTCTGTCCAAATCTTCAGAAACGCTTTTTCGAAAACTATGCAGGACTTTCAGAAAAGGAGTGTCGACGGTTCGTATTGTCTCTATTTTCCGGAGGAAGAACAAGCCCTCTATCCCTTCCCCTTTACAATAATGCAGAAAGGAGAATTCTCCTTCATTTCTTGTCGGAGAAAGTCCTTTGAACTGCCCTTTTCCCTGTAAAATATCTCCGGGATAAAGGGGAAAGTCGGAAGTCTTCCTTTTCTCTTTATCAAGGTAAAGCAGTAGCTTAGAGAAAGAAAGTGCATTACGCGCCTTCCATTTTTCTTTCTGCGAAAGGGAGAGATTTTCCGGCATTGCGGAAAAAGAACTGAAGATGGTACAGTTCTGCAAAAGGATTTTGACCGTTTTTTCATTTTCAGAAAGGGAAGTTATTCTACCGACTACTCTACAGTGGAAAGGAAGTAAAGACTCGATGGTTTTTTCTTGCTTTTGAAAGTGCTTTAGCACTATATGGAAGTGAAGCGAGGAAGAGCAGAAAAGGAGGAGAGAAAGTAGGAAGATACGAAATTTCTTTTTTCGAAATAGCATCGAGAGATAAGAAAGATGAAAAAGAAAGAGAAGAAAGCGGTAGGAGAGAGAAAGTTCCGGGCAGAGCAGAATTTCTCCAAAAAGAACAGAGAGGGCAAGGGAAAAGAGGGGGCGGGAGAGAAACATAGAGGGCTCCTTTTTGAAAGAGAATGAGATAGAGGAAGCGATACAAAATAAGAAGAAATAAAGAATAAGAAGCAATAAAAGATAAGAAGCAATGTAAGCGTATGAGAGATACTACAGAATAACTTACCTACTATCATAGTGAAGAGCGGAGAAAAAGCAAGAAAAAAACTCCCTCAAAAGAGAGAGTTTTGTCTTTTGCTTTTGATAGAAAATATCGGGATTAACCGAGCCTCTTTACAGCATTGTAGAGACGGGCTGTCTTACGGGAAGCGTTATTTGCCTTGTATACACCCTTGCTGCGTGCCATAGCAATCTTCTTCTGCGCCTTTACGAGCATAGCACTTGCTGTTTCCTTGTCGTTGTTCTCACAAGCAGTGAAAACCTTCTTCATGTAAGTCTTTACTTCGGAACGGATTGCCTTATTTCTCTCATTTCTTTCAGCTGCAACTTCGATTCTTTTCTTTGCGGATTTGATATTTGCCATTTTTACACCTTTCTTCCATAAAACCTTCCAGCCGCGGAATAGTCGATCTTATGAACCCTTTTTTATATGTTATGGATAGAATTTCTGTTGTGGGAAGGCTTCCTCTACCTGCTTTATAAAACGGTAGAAAAGCTTTGAGACAACTTGTTTTGTTTTCAAATATCTGGACACGGACAGTTTGAAAACATACAGAGAGATAATAGCGAAAATGCCGTAGTCTGTCAAGCTGCGAAAAGACGGGAGGAAATGCGGTTTTCAAGATGAAGAAAGGCAATTTTGAAACGATTTTCTTAATTATCTGTACATATTGAATTAAATTAAGCTTTATAGTATTCTAGAAACGTTGCTATCCCCTGATTGAATGAGAAAAGAAAGAGGAAAAGATGGACAAAAGAATGTGGAAAAAGATTCTGGCAATGCTTCTGCTTATGTCCTGCATCTGTACGACGCTTGCTTCTGCAGAAAGTCTGAAGAGGGAAACCGTTCAGCCTGAAGCGGTAAAGGCGGAATCTGTAGAGACTCTATCAGGAGAAACTGTCGAAGACGTGGAAGCAGAAAAGATTGCATCCGGAGACGCAGAGACAGAAAAGGCTATATCGGAAGAATCGGAAATGGGAAAGCCCACTCTTATAGGGAAGTCTGCTGTAGAAGATTCGGGGGAAGCCTTTCAACAGGGACAGGAAATCTCCGGTGTTTTCGTCACGGTGAAAGCGGACCCCGGAGTCTTTCCGGCGGGTGCAAAATTACAAGTAAAGAAAGTCGGTAAAGCAGCAGAGCGGAAGGTGGACAGCGCTTTAAAAGAGAAGCTTCTCGAGAATCAGGAAAATCTTCTTGAGAGCATGATTTTTGATATCTCAGTGCTTAACAAAGACGGAGAAGAAGTGCAGCCGGATAATTCGAAAGGGGAAGTGAAGGTTCAATTTTCCCATATTCCCTTTTTACAGGAGGATGCGGAAAAGCAGATTTCCGTGTTTCACCTGGACAGTGTTGATGCAGCGGCAGAGAAGCTTGCGGCAGAAAAGATAGAAGAGAAGGAAAATGCAGTAGAGGTATCGGCAGAGCATTTCTCTTTATTTGCTGTTTCTTTGGTTGTGAAAAAGAATTCTTTTTCGGATACGGTAGCGGTGGAGTTAGGGGATACAATCAGTCTTTATAAACTGCTTAGGCAGGATGTTTTACGTTGTGAAGCGATGAAAAAGACGGATCCCGCTGTTGTTCGCCTAAAGCATGACGGGGATGGGGAGGTCGCTATTGAGGCCTTGCACGAAGGAACAGCCAGATTGCTTATAACCATAAAAGATGACCTGGGGGAGGAAAAAAAGAATACAGGATTATCGTACAGAAAGCATCTCTTAGTGGAAGAGCTGGGAAGGAGATTGAATATAGTTTAACAGACTCCGGAAATGAGATGACTCTGACACTCCGTGGAAGAGGGGAAACAGATGCATTTGAACTGGCTCCCTGGGAACCCTATCGGGATAAGATTCGGAGAGCCATTATAGAAGAAGGGATAGAAAAGCTAAATGTAGAGGTGGAAGCCTTTGGCAGCATGGAACATCTGGAGACGGTGAGTCTTCCTTCTACCCTGAAGGAAATACCGGACCATGCCTTTTATCATTCGGAAAACTTAGGGGACGTCACCATTCCTGCTTCCGTCCGGAGGATTGGGGAGAAGGCATTCTACAAGTCTAAAGGAAATGGAAAGAAAAATACGATTATCAATCATTCTCCGGTATTTATGAGTGAAAAAGGAAGCATGCAGTATAATCCCGCGTTTACTTCCGTACAGCAAACTGCCGGGGAAGAAGAACAGAAAGTAAAAAAGTGGAACATTTCCATGAAAAATGTGCAGTTTTATACACTTCCGGAAATCAACAAATGTTTCTTTGAGCTGGAGACGGAAGGGAAGGAATATGCAAACTATTATCTGTATACGACAGAAGATCCAAGTGAAGTAGTTACCATCAAGAATTTTACCGATAACAGCGGAAGTTTCAAAAGAGACCTGAGAGTGATCTTTTTTTCAAGCGGAAACGGATGGCGGCTTCCCGGAACAAATAAGACATTTACTTCTTATCTATTTGATTTTAGGGATACAGGCATATTTTCCTTTTTACCGGGGCACACCTACTATTGTACATTTTAATGAATCCGGGAGGCAGCACCAAACCATATAGTGAGACGCAATTGTTGCAAAAAGTGATTACGGTATCGGATGAGGCACGCTTACCTCGCAGCGACGGGAATTTTAGCTGGCAATTAACAGGAGAAAAGAACCCCTATACGCTTACAATAGAAGGTAGCTGACGGATGCAGGGACTTACTGCAAACGGAGAACTTCGCTCATGGAATAAGCTCTTGCATGCTCTCGGAAGACAAGCGCATCTGGAATTAAAGGGGAATATTACAGCACTGGATTCCCATGCCTTGGAAGGTGTCACTTACATTAAGAAGGGGTTAGTGTTGCCGGATTCTATCGTAGAAATAGGGGATTCTGTTTTTTCTAAGAAATCGATAGAGGGCAATCTTGTCTTCCCGAAAAATTTAAAGAAAATAGGGAATTCCGCATTTCGTAATCTTTCTTACAAGGGAGATTTATCCTTACCGGACGGACTGGAAAGTATCGGGGAAAGCGCTTTCCGTGACTCAAAAGAAACGAATACCATCACGATTCCCGCCTCCGTTACAGCTATCGGGACAGGCGCTTTCTATAAAGACAGAATGAGTTATAAGGGAAAGAACAGCATAGAAAATCATTCTTCCGTAAAACTCGGTACACGGTATGTCAACCCGCTTTTTACGGATTACACGCCGGATGATTCAAGAGAAGCGCCGATTCCGTCTTTTTCCGGAAGTGGTAATGGCGGCTCCGGGAGCGGCGGAAGCGGAGGCTCCAGCGGGACACCGATGGTTTTAGGGGCGGATCGCAATCTGCCGTCCAATGTAAACTGGCAAAGAGATGCAAAGGGATGGTGGATTCAGAATCCCGATGGAACGTATCCCAAGGCACAGTGGCTTCTTTTGAACAATCGTTGGTACTATTTTAATCAAGAAGGCTATATGCTCACCGGTTGGCTTTTTTATAACAATGCCTGGTATTATTTTGAAGAAAAGGAAGGCGGGGAACAGGGAAAGATGAGCGTCGGCTGGAAGGAGATTCGCGGCTTCTGGTATTACTTCAGTGAAGAGGTCGGCGCGGAAAATGGCAAGATGCGTACCGGCTGGCAGGAAGTGAAGGGCAAGTGGTACTATCTGAATCCGGAGGTCGGCGCGGAGAACGGAAAAATGCTTTTCAATACCAAGGTAGATGGCTATACCCTTGGCGCAGATGGCGCTTGGCAGAAAATATAGAAAAGTTTCTCTTCTTATGGTATAGTTCCGAAAGATTGTTTTTCTGGAAATACCTGTAAGCAGGACTGCTCCTGTATACAGCTTGTTTCATTTTAAGAAGTAGGATATAGGAGCTACGATGGAGAAGATACAGCAGGACAGAATTCGGAACTTTTGCATAATTGCGCATATTGACCATGGGAAGTCTACTTTGGCAGACCGCATTATTGAGATGACCGGGACACTGACGGAACGGGAGATGCAGGCACAGGTTCTGGACAATATGGATATCGAACGGGAACGCGGGATTACGATTAAGTCGCAGACCGTCCGCATCGTCTATAAGGCGAAGGACGGAAAGGAATATATCTTTAATCTGATTGATACGCCGGGGCACGTAGACTTTAATTATGAGGTGAGTCGTGCCCTTGCGGCCTGTGACGGGGCGATTCTTGTCGTGGATGCAACGCAGGGGATTCAGGCGCAGACGCTGGCGAATACTTATCTTGCCCTGGATCATGATCTTGAAATTATTCCTGTTATCAATAAGGTGGATCTTCCCTCGGCAGACCCGGAACTGGTTGCCCATGAAATAGAAGATGTAATCGGGATTGAAGCGATAGATGCGCCGAGAATTTCCGCGAAAACCGGTTTAAATGTGGAAGAGGTTCTGGAAGCGGTGGTGCATCGTCTTCCCGCACCGAAAGGAAGTCCGGAGAATCCGCTTCAGGCGCTGGTATTTGATTCCCTCTATGACAGCTACCGCGGAGTTATCATTTTTATGAGGATTAAAGAGGGGAGAATCAAGAAAGGAACGCCGATTCGCTTTATGGCGACAGGCGCGGAATTCACGGTAACCGAAGTGGGAACCTTTGCTCCCGGGCAGTTTATTCCGGCAGAGGAACTCTCCGCCGGCATGGTAGGCTATCTTACCGCCTCCATTAAAAATATCCGAGATGCGCGAGTGGGGGATACGGTGACCACGGTGGAGAACCCCGCAAAGGAAGCCCTTCCCGGCTATAAGAAGGTGCTTTCCATGGTGTACTGCGGAATTTATCCCTCCGACAGTCAGAAGTACCCGGATTTACGGGACGCCTTGGAAAAGTTGCAGTTAAATGATGCGGCACTCCAATATGAGCCGGAGACTTCCGCGGCGCTCGGCTTCGGCTTCCGCTGCGGCTTTCTGGGCCTGCTTCATCTCGATGTGGTGCAGGAAAGACTCGAGAGAGAGTATGGCTTGGACTTGGTCACGACGGCACCTTCCGTTATTTACCATGTCTATAAGACGGACGGCTCGATGATAGAGCTGACGAATCCGTCCAACCTTCCGGATCCGGCGGAGATTCTTCGCATGGAAGAACCGATTGTGGAAGCGGAAGTAATGGTAACCTCCGAGTTTGTGGGCGCGATTATGACCCTTTGTCAGGAAAGACGCGGAGTGTATAAGAGCACGGAGTATATTGATAAGACAAGGGCGCTTCTGAAATACGATTTGCCCCTAAATGAAATCATCTATGACTTCTTTGATGCTTTAAAGTCCAGGAGTAAAGGTTACGCAAGCTTTGACTATACGCTGAAAGGCTATCAGGAAGGAAAAATGGTGAAGCTGGACATTCTGGTGAACAAGCAGCAGATTGATGCGCTGTCCTTTATCGTTCATGCGGATTCGGCTTACGAGCGCGGAAAGAAGATGTGTGAGAAGCTGAAGAATGAGATTCCGAGGCAGCTCTTTGAGATTCCGATTCAGGCAGCCATCGGCGGTCATATTGTAGCAAGAGAAACGATTAAAGCGCTTCGGAAGGATGTGCTTGCAAAGTGCTATGGCGGAGACGTATCCCGTAAAAAGAAGCTTCTTGAAAAACAGAAAGAAGGAAAGAAGCGGATGCGCCAGTTCGGAAACGTAGAGATTCCGCAGAGTGCCTTCATGTCCGTGTTGAAACTTGATGAGGACTAAAAAAGAGATTGTAGAATAAAGACAGAACTAAGTCTATTTCTACAATCTCTTTGTCTATTATCCGCTTTTTCTTATTCTACTTGTACTTGTAGAAGCCCTCTCCGGCGCTGATTCCGGTCTTTCCCTGATCGATTTTTTCTTTCAGTGCTCCGGCAATCTTTCCCTGTACGCTGTTCGGATCCTTTGCGGCGGGGTTTAAGATAACGATGTTGTAAGCGGTCGTTAAGCCTACGATATCCAGAATCTGGAAGGGACCGTAGGGTGAGCCTGTTCCGAGCTTCCAGGTTTTATCGATGGTCTCAAAGTCCGCAACGCCGAGTGCCAGTAAGGATTCTGCAGCGGTCAGGAAGGGAACCAGCATGGAATTTAAGATATAGCCTGGCTGCTCTTTTAAAACCTTGAGCGGGACCATGTTGATTTCATCTGCAAAAGAAACGACTGCGTCATAATATTTCTGCTCCGTACCGGCGTGTCCCATGACCTCCGCAGTATTACTCTTATAAATGTTGTTTGCAAAGTGGAGCGCCAGAAATTTCTCCGGGCGTCCCGTGTACTTTGCAAAGGTACTCGGGAGGAGAGTGGAAGAATTCGTAACGAGCACGGTCTTCTCAGGGAGATGTTTTGCCAGTTCCGTATAGAAGCTCTCTTTCTCCTCAATATTCTCGGCAATGGCTTCAATCACAAGGTCAGCGTCCTTTGCCGCTTCTTCATAAGAAGTAGTTAAGAGAATGTTCTTGTAGGCCTCTTCCACTTTCTTTTTGCATTCCTCAATTTCCTGTTCCGATAGGGGATATTTCTTCGATAAACCTCTGGCATAAGCTGTCGGATTTCCGCTTTTCATATCGTCCAGGATACTGAGGTAAATGACTCTTAATCTATCGAGTTTCGGCTTACAACGTTCAATGGAAGCCTCACTTCTTAACCAGATTTTTACATGGAAACCGCAGTAAGCAGTCTGAAAGGCAATCTGACTGCCCAAAACGCCGCCGCCGGCAACCGTAACATTTTTAAATTGCATAAAAACCCTCCTTCTATGCGTCTTGCATTATGAGAAATCCTCTTTGACTGGCGATACCAATCTTTTCTATCTACTATAATCTCACTTTATAATAGATAAAATAAGAAGAATTATTGTTATTTCAGTATACACCTTTAAAATTGGAAAACAAGTAAAATAAATTTTAAACAATCTTATTGCACAAAAATTAAAAAAAACTGTATTTATTATTTTCTCAGCCTTAAAAAAGAGGGAGAAGGAGAAGCATTTGCTGGTAATCTTCCTTTAAGGAAGGTATACTAATTTTCCGTAAGGAGTGAAGCACGTTTTAGGAAGCGGAGGAAAGAAATGGCAGAGAAATTGGATTATGCACATCTTGGATTTGCTTATCATGTACCGGAGAAACGGTATGTATCGAATTATCGGAACGGCGCTTGGGATAAGGGATATTTAAGTGAAGATAGCAATGTGGTGTTAAATGAATCGGCAGGTATTTTGCAGTATTGTCAGCAGGTGTTTGAGGGAATGAAGGCGTACCGCTGGAAAGACGGCTCGATTGTCTGCTTTCGTCCGGACTTGAATGCCGAGAGAATGTTTCAATCTGCGGCCTTCCTGGAGATGCCCGGTTTTCCGGTAGAGCGCTTTTTATCCGCCCTGGATGAAGTGGTTCGGGCAAATGCGGATTCCGTGCCGCCTTATGGAACGGGAGCCAGTCTTTATATTCGACCGTACCTTTTTGCCTCGGGCATTGTAATCGGGGTGCAGCCGGCGGAAGAATACCAGTTCCGTATCTTTACGACACCGGTAGGACCGTATTTTAAGGGGGGCGCTACTCCCATCGCACTGATGGTCTCCGATTTTGACCGTGCCGCACCGCATGGAACGGGCGCAATTAAGGCGGGCTTGAACTATGCCATGAGCTTACATTCTCATGAAATTGCGCGTCGTGCAGGCTATACGGAAAATGTTTATTTGGATGCCGCAAAAAGGGAATTCGTCGAGGAAACCGGCGGCGCCAATATTCTCTTTGTGGATCGGGAAGGACAGCTCGTTGTACCGAAGTCGGATTCGATTCTACCCTCCATTACCCGAAAATCTCTGATTTACGTTGCGAAAGAGATGCTCCATATTCCGGTAGTGGAGAGACAGGTGCGCTTCGCTGAAGTTCCGGATTTTGTGGAATGCGGTTTGTGCGGGACCGCAGCGGTGATTTCTCCGGTAGGAAAGATTGTAGACCATGATCGGGAAATTCTTTTCCCGAGCGGAATGGAGAAACCGGGAAAGATTATGGCGAAGCTGTACGAAACCCTCTCGGGAATACAGAATGGAGAAATCCCTGCACCGGAAGGTTGGATTAGAAAAATCTTATAAAAAATTATGGGTGATTGTTTGATTCTCCTGTCCGCAAAATTAATAAAACTCATTTTATCAAGATTTTATAAAAACCGCAGTAAGAGCTGATTGGAGAGGTCCAGTCCCTCTTTTGTGAAGAAATAGCGGGAGTCCTTATGGACGAGGTAGCCTTCCGCTACTAACTGCTTCAGGACTGTGCCGTAAAGTTTTTGGATGTCGACGGAGAATTTCCGTACGAAGTCCATCTCGGAGATTCCTTCCGTGCGGCGCAGTCCCAGAATGAAGAATTCTTCCATCTGCTCTTCTTTGGAGAGCGAATGGCGTTCTTCCGTAAGAAGCTGTTCCGTATTGCTTTCTTGTGAATTGGAAAAAGGAACTTCCATGTATTGCCGGAAGGATGAGATGTTCTTCCAGCGACAATTTTGAAAATAGGAGGCGGCGCCGAGCCCAAAACCGAGGTAATCGACATCGGACCAGTAATTATAGTTATGGATGGAAGCAAAGCCTTCTTTCGCATAATTACTGATTTCATAGCGCTTCATCCCCATCTTTTCAGTCCACTCCAGCGTCAATTGATCCATTTGCAGGAGTTCCTCTTCAGTCGGGAGGGGGAGCTTCCCTTCTTCCTGCAAACGGAAAAATTTTGTGCCGGGTTCCACAATCAGATTATAAACGGAGAGGTGCTCCGGACGGAGCAGACTGATGTTTTTCAGACTGCGCCGATACGATTCCACTGTTTGCAGAGGAATTCCGTTCATTAAGTCAATGTTCACGTTCTTGAAGCCGCTTAAGCGGGCATCCTGGTAAGCTTTCAGAAAGTCATGATAGCGATGCGTTCGTCCGAGAGCTTCCAGTTCTTTGTCATTTGCGCTTTGCAGTCCGAAGGAAATTCTGTTAATACCGGCTCTTTGATAGCAGTCGAGCGCCAGTTTCAAGGTGGAACTCGGATTACATTCAATGGTGATTTCCGCATCCTTTCTGAGCGGATAGAGAGCATGGATAGTATCCATGGTTTTTTTGATTTCGGAGAAAGGGACGAGGCTGGGCGTTCCCCCGCCAAAGAAGACAGAGACGACCTCATAGTGGGAATGGAGGAGATAGAGGGGGTCTTCCCGATTTGCCGCATCCGGCTTTCCTGCACGGAAGGTGAGCTCTCTTCGGAGCTGTTCCATATAGGCACGCTCTTTTTCATCTGTAGAGGGAAAGGAGAGGAAGTCACAGTAGGCG
>ERZ772960.1431-NODE-1431-length-19102-cov-5.689505_pt1 | contig 19102 bp, 12 predicted proteins | sample MGYA00580678_ERZ772960 | MGnify/ENA primary metagenome ERZ772960 (study PRJEB29015, sample SAMEA2737930) | human oral metagenome | biome: human oral; feature: human-associated habitat; material: dental | place: China | collected 2059 ... | reverse complement strand
AGATGCGGTTAAATTTGTGATGGATTATGAAAAGCTCACCTACCCAGAGGCGATAGAAAAGATCGCTCAAATTTCAAATTTCAGCCTTGAATACACAAACGACAAGGTGCCAACACAAAAAGAAAATAAGCATATTTTAGAAAAGGTAAACGCCTTTTATAGGAGTGAGTTTTACAAAAACGAAGTGGCCGTTAGATATATCAAGTCGCGCGGTATAAATGACGCTATGATAGAGAAATTTGAGCTTGGCTGGGCTGGGGATAGTAAAAGCACCATTAGACTTTTGCAAAATGAAAACATCGAGCCAAAAGAGGCGCTTGAAGTTGGCATCGTAAAGCAAAATGAGAAGGGAATTTACGCTAGTTTCATAGAGCGCGTAACATTTCCCATCTACTCGCACACCACAAGGCTTGTTGGCTTTGGCGGTAGAACGATCTCAGATCACCCTGCAAAATATGTAAATTCGCCTCAAAGTGTGGTTTTTGACAAGTCAAAGTTGCTCTATGGCTACCACCTTGCTAGACAAAGCATATTTGAGAAAAATCAGATAATAATCACTGAGGGCTATTTAGACGTCATCATGCTTCACTATGCTGGCTTTACAAACGCTGTTGCCGTGCTTGGCACAGCACTTACTACAAGTCACTTGCCGCTTTTAAAAAGAGGCGAGATAAGCGTGGTGCTTTGTTTTGACGGAGATGGCGCTGGCATAAATGCAGCCATAAAGTCAGCTCACTTGCTAAGCATAAATAAGATAGATACAAAAGTAGTCATCATAAGTAACGGCGCAGACCCTGCTGATATGGTCTTTGCAGGCAAGATAAAGGAGCTTAGTGAGCTCTTTGGCTCAGGCGAGGACGCGGTGAAATTTTATATAGAAAAGATCATGCAAAAGTATGACATCACGCGCTCAGTGCAAAGAGATAACTGCCTAAGCGAGATAAAAGCCTATATGGACGAGCTTGGAGAGGAGATAGCAAGCTCGTATGTGACTGAGGTTGCTGCAAGATTTAACCTAACTCCACAAAGCGTGGCAGATAGGTTTGGGCTAAAGCAGAAGCCAAAAAATGAAGCTAAATTTAAAAGAGAATTTAGAAAAAAAGATAAAGATGAATTTAGTAACTCTGTCATGGTAGATGAGGTGCCAGCTGTGATGAACAAAGACCCGCTTGAGTTTGCACTTTTTAAAACCATGCTAAATAACCCAAACTACAGAGATGAGATACTCTCAAAGCTTGGAGCTAGATACTTCATAAAGCATCCTGAGTATCTAAACGCCATCCTTTATAGATACGACGTGAGCGATGAGGAGATGGTTAGAGAAATTTTAATGGACGAAAAGATCCATGAGATCACCGATGCAACCACTTTGCAAAAGGCTATTTTAAATATGCAAATCGCATTTTACGAGAACGAACAGCAAATTTTAAAAGGCTCAGACAACCCAAATAAGATAGAAATTTTAGAAAAACTGCTATTTATCATCAAAGATCTCAAGACTCAGCTTTATAAAATTTAAAAACTCACACTTTTTTCAGCTTCAAATCATAAAACAAAATGTAAAATATCTAGAAGTAATAAATTTTCTTAAGTTTATTTTTATAGTTTAAGGTTCTTTTATGATAAATGCTAAAAGATTTGAGAGAAATTTTAACGCTATAAGCGAGTTTGGAGCGCTAAAAGGTGGAGGGCTAACAAGGCTAGCCTTTAGCAAAGAGGACCTTGAAGCAAGAAAATTTCTTATAAATTTGATAGAAAAAAATGGCTTTAAACTTAAAATTGACAATGTCGGCAACATCTTCGCCATCTATGATGATGGCTGCGAGGCGGACGCGAAGCCAGTTTGCGTGGGTTCTCACATAGATAGCGTGCCAAATGGCGGCTTTTATGACGGCACACTTGGCGTCATGGCTGGTCTTGAGGCACTAACTGCGATAAAAGAGGCTGGCATCAAGCTAAAGCGCCCACTTTGGCTCATAAATTTTAGCTGTGAGGAGTCAAGCCGCTTTAAGACAGCGACCATCGGCAGCAAGATAATAAGCGGCAAACTAAGCCAGCAAAGGCTTCATGAACTAAAAGATGAAGAAGGCATCTCGCTTTTTGAGGCGATGAGTGCGGCTGGGTTTAAACCACAAAATTTAGATGAAGCCATACTAAAAGAAAACTCCCTGCACGCCTATCTTGAGCTTCACATCGAGCAAGGTCCAGTGCTTGAGCGAAGTGACATAAGTGTTGGCGTGGTAAGCGGGATCGCAGCTCCTATTAGATTTGAGATCACTATACACGGCAAGGCTGATCACAGCGGTGCAACTCCTATGAATATGCGCAATGACGCCCTGCTTGCCGCTTCACACATCATAATCGCAGCAAATAAATTTGCTAAAAACAAAAAAACAGCTGTCGCAACCGTTGGCTACGCGCATGCAAAACCAGGCGTTTTAAATGTCGTGCCAGGCGAGGCAAGGCTTGGCGTTGATCTAAGAGATATCGACAAAGCAAGTTTAGTAGAGTTAAATTTAGAGCTAAGAAATTTTATAAAAGAGCTAAGCCATGAGCTTAAATTTAGCTATGAGATAAGAGAGCTAAGTAGCGACGAGCCAGTAAAACTAAGCGAACACGCCATAAATTTACTTGAAGATGAAGCCAAAAAGCTTGGCATAAAAACGCTTGTTTTGCCAAGTGGGGCTGGGCATGATGCGATGAATTTAACAAAGCTTGCAAGTAGCGTTGGCATGCTCTTTATCCCTTGCATGGATGGCATCAGCCATAACACCAAAGAGGCGATAAATTTCAAAGACGCAGTAGCCGCAACTAAAATTTTGACAAACGCATTAATAAGACTTTCAAACGAGGAGTAGTCATGGACAAAATAGCAAATTTAGCACTATCTTTAAAAGAGGACATGATCAAAGATCGCAGATACTTTCACTCGCACCCAGAAACTGGCTGGTTTACCTTTTTTACGACAGCGGTTTTAGCAAAAAGGCTTAGCGAGCTAGGATATGAGGTGAAGCTTGGCGAAGAGGTCGTAAAGAGCGATGCAAGGCTTGGAGTTGGTAGCAAAGAGCAGTGCCAAAAGGCGGTTGAGCGAGCCAGAAGCCTTTTAAATCCTGATGAGGCAAAATACCTTGAATGCATGAAAGATGGCCTAACTGGCTTAACAGCCTTCATCGACACAAAAAGACCTGGTAAATTTAGTGCATTTAGATTTGACATTGATAGCGTTGATGTGACAGAGAGCGCAGAGGCTGCTCATAGACCTTGCAAAGAGGGCTTTGGCTCAGACATCGCTGGTATCACGCACGCTTGTGGGCACGATGGACACATGGCGATGGGTCTAGCGCTTGCAAAGCTGATCGCTAAAAATTTAGACGATTTTAACGGCAAATTTAAATTTATATTTCAAACCGCAGAAGAGGGCACAAGGGGCGCTGTGGCTATGGAGGCTGCTGGCGTGCTTGATGGGGTTGAGTACCTACTTGGCGGACACATCGGCTTTCAAGCAGAAACAAATGGTGGCATAGTTTGTGGCACAAACAAACTGCTTGCAACTTCTAAATTTGACGTGCATATCACAGGTCGCTCAGCCCACGCAGCAGGAGCGCCAGAAGAGGGTGCAAACGCCCTTTTAGCCGCTGCTCAAATGGCTCTAAATATGCATGGCATCACAAGGCACGCAAAGGGCGTGACTAGGATAAATGTGGGCGTTTTAAGAGCAGGCGAGGGCAGAAATGTCATAGCACCAAACGGCTATCTAGCCTGCGAAACAAGGGGCGAGGATACAAATTTAAATGAATTTATGTATAAAAAATGCATGGATATCGTAAAAGGTGTGAGTGAAATTTATGATGTCGATAGCAAAGTCGTGATGACTGGTGGCACAAGCGGAGCAAATAGCGACAAAGAGGTGACTGAAATTTTCTATGAAGCAGCAAAGCAAAGCCCATTTATAGATGACGATAAGATCGTTAAAGAGCTTGACTTTGGCGCTTGCGAGGACTTCGCTCACTTTATGAGAGCTTTGCAAGATAGGGGCGCAAAGAGCGGATATATGATGATCGGTACAAATTTAAAAGCAGGCCATCACAACAGCAAATTTGACTTTGACGAGGAGTGCTTGGTCGCTGGGGTTGATATCTATCTAAGGGCTGCTTACAAACTAAACGGAGCTAAAAAATGAAAAATGCTTTACTAATCAGCGCTTCAAGCTACCAAGATACTGGCTACTTGAGACACTGCAAAAACTGGGTCAAGGACTTCTTGGGCGAGAGTGGCAAGGATGAGATTTTATTTATCCCTTACGCTGGAGTTAGACGAAGTAATGACGAATACGAGCAAAAGGTGATCGACCGCCTAAAAAATAAAAATATAAAGTCGATCCATCACTACGAGGATAAAATTTCAGCTATCAAAAACGCTAACAGTATCGCAGTTGGCGGTGGTAATACCTTTATGCTGCTTTACACGCTTTATAAGCTAAATTTGATTGAGCCTATAAAAGAAGCTGTGGCAAACGGCGCAAAATACTTTGGCTGGTCAGCGGGCGCAAACATCGCTGGCAGGACTATGATGACGACAAATGATATGCCTATCATCATGCCAAAGTCCTTTGACAGCCTAAATATCTTCCCATATCAGATCAATCCGCACTTTATAAGTGGCAAACTAGCAGGTCATAACGGCGAGAGCAGGGAGGAGAGGCTGGAGGAGTTTTTGATAGCAAATCCAAAAGAGACTATCTATGCTTTGCCTGAGGGTACGGCTTTGCTTATAGGAGGCGACGAGGCTGAGGTCATAGGACACAGCGAAATTTTAAAATTTGAGTATCAAAAAGAGATAGAAAAAATAGAAGTTGGAACTAAATTTAAAATCTAAACAAGGAGAGAGGTATGGAATCATTCAAGCTAATTGCTGCCATTCTTGGCATCGTTGCAGTTGTAGCACTTCTAGTCTTAAAAAAAGAGACAAGAACGGTGCTAATAGGTATTGGTTTGGTGCTTTGTATAATCGCGCTAAAACCGATGGGGGCACTAAGTGCTTTTACTGACTATATGACTAAAGCAGGGCTTATAAAGGCCATTTGTGCTAGTATGGGTTTTGCTTTTGTTATGAAATACACAATGTGTGATAAGCACCTTGTTGCGCTTCTTACAAAGCCACTTAGAAACGTGGGATTTATCTTGATCCCTGTAACAACCGTGCTAACTTACTTTATAAATATAGCTATCCCTTCAGCTGCTGGCTGCTCTGCTGCTGTTGGTGCGACGCTTATACCGCTTCTAATGGCTTCAGGCGTTCGCCCTGCGATGGCTGGTGCGGCTGTTTTTGCAGGCACATTTGGCTCAGTTCTAAGCCCAGGCTCTGCGCACAACATATATGTGGCTGACCTTGTTAAAAAAACAGTTGAGGGATATACAGTTCAAGACATCATAAAAGTGCAAATTCCTAGTGCATTTACAGCTCTTGTTATCGTAGTTGTCATGCTAACTATCGTTGCAATATTATTTAAAGACTATCAAAAAGGTACAAATTTCACTATCGAAAGCGGTGCTACTAGCGAAGAGAAGCCGCTATTTAAAGTAAATTTGATCTACGCTCTTATGCCACTTGTCCCACTTGTTATCTTAGTTATCGGAGGAACAAGCCTTGCAAAAGACTACAGCTTTTTGGCATGGACAAAGATGGGCGTTGCTGAGGCGATGATACTTGGCGCTATCATAGCTATCTTTGCTACGCTTACAAACCCACAAAAGATCACAAAAGAGTTCTTTAACGGCATGGGTCACGCTTACGCTGATGTTATCGGTATCATCATCGCAGCTGGCGTCTTTGTCGCAGGTCTAAAGGCGTGCGGAGCTATTGATGTGGTAATCGCATGGCTAAAAACTGATCAAAGCTACGTTAAATTTGGCGGAACATTTGTGCCATTTATCATGGGTATAGTTACAGGCTCAGGCGACGCTGCTACATTTGCATTTAACGAAGCCGTCACAACAAACGCTGCTGCTCTTGGCTTTGAGCAAGATAAGCTTGGTATGGCTGCAGCCATCGCTGGCTCACTTGGACGTTCAGCTTCTCCGATCGCTGGTGCTGCTATCGTTTGTGCTGGTATTGCTATGGTTAGCCCAGTCGAGCTTGCAAAAAGAACATTTTTGGGTATGTTTTTCTCTGTTGTGGCAATCGCATTTTTCGTCATCTAAGGATGAAAGATGGATATCGTAGAGAGATTTATAAACTATACGAAATTTAACACCACGACAAATAAAGAGAATGGATTAAAAGGCATCATGCCTTCTAATCCAACCGAGTATGAGCTGGCTCTTTTTCTAAAAGATGAGCTTAGCTCGCTTGGCATAAAAGATATCATCTTGCAAGATAGTGCTATCTTGATAGCAAAGATCCCTGCAAACTGCGAAAACGCCCCAAGTATCGCCTTTTTTGCGCACTTAGATACAAGTAGCGAGCAAAAAAACGACACAAAAGCGAAGATAGTAAAATACACAGGCGGCAACATCTGCCTAAACGAAGAGCAGGGCATTTACCTTAAATTTAGCGACAATCCAGAGCTTAAAAAATACGTTGGCGACGATATAGTCGTGACTGACGGCACTAGCTTGCTTGGCGCTGATGATAAGGCTGCGATCGCTAGTATCGTAAATATGGCTAGCTTTTTCATGCAAAATCCTGAGGTTAAGCACGGCAAGATCGTGATCTGCTTTGTGCCTGATGAGGAGCAGGGCTTGCTTGGTGCAAAGGCGCTTGATGTAAATTTGCTAGGAGCTGACTTTGGCTACTGCTTAGACTGCTGCGAGATAGGCGAGCTAATATATGAAAACTGGAACGCGGCTGACTGCACGGCGGTCTTTAAAGGCGTTTCGGCTCACCCGATGAATGCAAAGGGCAAGCTTGTAAATTCGCTACTTCTTGCGCATAAATTTATCTCGCTTTTACCAGGCGGTGAAGTGCCAGAGTGCACCGAGGGCAAAGAGGGCTATTTTTGGGTAAAAGAGCTTAGCGGAAACAGCGCAAAAACGACGCTTAAGATCGACATAAGAGAATTTGACGAGGTGAAATTTCAAAAAAGGCTTGAGTTTTTAAGTGAGATGGCAAATTCTTTTAATAAAATTTATGGGGATCGTTGCGAGATCACGCTAAAAACACGATATGAAAATGTCTTTAAGTTCTTAAAAGATGAAAACTCACTGCCTATAAAACTAGCAAAAGACGCCTTTAGCGAGCTAAATATCACGCCAAACATAAAGCCGATGCGAGGCGGATATGACGGTGCTGCGATCTCTGCAAAGGGCGTGCCAACGCTAAATTTATTCACAGGCGGAAACAACTTTCACTCTATCTACGAGTACTTGCCAGTTAGCAGCTTAAAAGCCGCAAGCGAAGTCATTAAAAAAATCGTAATTAACGCTGCTAAATAAACTTCATAAAAGCCTAGATTTAGTAAATTTAGGCTTTAAATTTTACTTTCAGGATAAAAATGAAGGCTTTAGCTTTGTTTAGCGGAGGGCTTGATAGCATGCTCTCTATGAAAATAATAAGCGATCAAAACATCGAAGTGGTCGCGCTTTATATGGATACTGGATTTGGCGTGGATGAGGAGAAGCACGAAGTTTTAAGGCGCCGTGCAGCCTTGGCTGGAGCTATCCTAAAGGTGGTTGATATGAGAAACGAGTATCTTCGTGACGTGCTCTTTAACCCAAAATACGGCTACGGCAAGCAATTTAACCCTTGCATCGACTGCCACGGATATATGTTTAAAACCGCTCTTAATATGCTAAAAAGCGAAAATGCAAATTTTATAATCACAGGCGAAGTCGTAGGACAAAGACCGATGAGCCAGCGTAGAGATGCACTTTTTCAGGTCAAGCGCCTAGCTGATGACGAGGATGATCTAGTGCTTCGCCCGATGTGTGCTAAGCTCTTGCCACCAACTAAGCCAGAGCGCGAGGGCTGGGTCGATAGAGAGAAGCTACTTGACATAAGCGGGCGCGATAGAAAGCCGCAGCTTGCTTTGGCAAAGAAATTTGGCTTTGAGGACTTTGCAACGCCAGGAGGTGGGTGTTTGCTAACGATCGAGAGCTTTGCAGTAAAGATAAAAGACTACTTGAAATTTGATAAAGAGATGCGAGATATCGACGTTACGTGGCTAAAACTTGGTAGGCATCTGCGCTTGGTTGATGGAGCTAAAATGATCATAGGGCGTGATGAGAGTGATAACAACGCACTTTTAGCCCATCCAAATGATAAATTTGAGCAGGTGAAATTTAAAGAGAGCGATGACATCGTGGGAGCTGTTAGCTTCATAAGCAAAAACGCTAGCTTTGCTGACAAAGAGCTTGCTGCAAGGCTCGCACTAGCTTATACAAGAGCTAGTAAAGATGGTAAATTTGACGTTTTTGTAGATGGTGAGAAATTTAACATCGCAAGAGAAGATAAAGAGCTAGCACAAGAGTTTTTTGTGAAGTAAATTTATACACTTAAAACACCATTTTCTTTTTAAAATTAGAAAAATATATTTTAAAAATATTTGATACTAAGCTAAGTATATATAATATTACATATAAAATATAAAAAAATATATTTAATAAATTTAAAAAGGAAGAAAATGAAAAGAATTTTCATCGCTTTTTTGTCGCTGCTAATGGCATCTATGCTAAATGCAGCCCAGTTTAGAGATGTAAAAGATATCTCTGGTGACATCGTCAAGGTCCTTGTAAATGTGGAAAAGATCGCCACACTTTGGTATGCAAACAACCAGATCGTTTTGATGCTAGGCGGAGCTGATAAGATAGTAGCGACGACTGATCTTATCAAAAACAATAAGTAGTTTGCGCATGTGTATCCTAGAATTTCAAGCATACCTAACGGCGTAAATGGCAAGAGTTTGCAGGCTGAAGAGCTAGTCAAACTAAACCCTGACATCGTCATAGCCGCTGATAAAAAGAACAAAGAAGAGCTAACTAAAAATAGCTTTACTGTGCTTTATCCGTCATTTACAAATCACGCTGATATGAAAAAGAGCATATCCATCATGGCTGAAGTCATAGGTGACGACGCACCGAAAATCGCTCAGAAATTTAATGAGTATTTTGACGGCAACCTCAAAAGAGTGCTAAGTAAAACAGATAAGATCGCTGTGTCAGATAGACCAAAAGTGCTTCATATAGCCGATGGCAAGAACTTACTTAAGGCCGATGGCACAAATACGATCATAGATGAGTGGATAAGAGTTGCAGGTGGTCAAAATGCAGTTTCAAAAGCTGGAAATATGCTAGAGCTTAATGCCGAAGAGATCATAAATATAAACCCAGACGTGATCATCATAGGTGGAGCCAAAGCACCAGAAATTTTAAAAAAACTATATGAAAATCAAGTCTATGTCGGCACAAACGCTGTCAAAAACAAAAAAGTCTATGTAAATCCAGCTGGCGTCTTTAGTTGGGATAGATACGGCGCTGAGGGGGCTTTGCAAATTTTATGGGCGGCAAAGACCTTACATCCTGAGCTTTTTAAAGATATTAATATAGAAGCTGAGACAAAGAAATTTTATAAAGAGTTTTTACACTACGACCTAAGCGACAAAGAGGTTGGCTACATCCTAAATGGCTTAGACCCAGAGGGTAAATAGAATATAGTTAGTATAGTTACAATGTCGGAGCTTTTTGGTTATTTTTATAATTTTTAGTATTATTTTAGGTATTAAATAAAGGATAAAAATGCAAACTATACAAGCAAATTTCACAGCTAGCATAAGCGAGCTAAAAAAGTCTCCAGCTCAAATTTTAAAACAAGCTGGAGATAATGTCGTAGCTATACTAAACCACAATGTCCCTAGTGCCTATCTAGTACCTAGTGCTGTCTATGAAAAAATGGCAGAGATAATAGAAGAGTATCATCTAAGTAAAGCAGTAGATGCTGCTCTAGCAAGTGGTGAAAAACCAGTAAAAGTAAGTCTAGATGAGCTATGAGTTAGAATTTTGCTAAGCGTAAAAAAAGACTTTATAAAAAATTTTAAAATATTTGCTATCCAATCTTTTAATAATAGAAAATTTGATAATAAGTAAAGGGCAAATTTATCGAAAGCATTTTGTAAAAATTTAAAAAAAATTGTACTATATTTACTTAATAAAAGTAATGAGACTTTGAATGGCATGCTAAAATTTTATCTAATAGTCTAGATGAAGCCATAGATTAAGATGACAAAGCCAGCATAGCTCAAACCCTGCAATGTACTTTGCTTTAGTATAAATAGAGATGACGGTAAGAGCACCAAAATATAAACTCCGATTTTAGGTGGGATATTTTGATGCTAACCGACATCGCGACCAGAAGTGTTAACTCGGCTGAAATTCTACTAAGTATCCTAATCACACTTATAGGAGCTCCCATGATCGGCTTCATTTTAGTTAAAAATGGCAAAAGATGGTCTTAAGTATAGAAAATTTAAGCTTTTCTTACAAATTTTACAAAATTTGAGCCTTAACCTAAATAGTGGCGAAACGCTTGTGATTTTTGACCCAAACGGCATAGGCAAAAATTTATGTTTTAAAGGTTATTTTGTGGATTTTAAAAGCAAAAGGCGGTCAAATCTTGATTGATACCGCGATCATACCCCTCTTGGTAGTCAAGAGCGCGCCAAGCTCGTATAATGCGTGCTACAAAGTGATAGCTTTAAGTTAAAAGATCTGATTTTAATGGGCGTAAACGCAAACATCGGCATGTTTCAAGGCCGAGTGCGGAGGATAGTGAGTTGGCCGAGGAAGCTGTACGGATAACAGTCGTTAGTGAGTAATTAAATTTAAACGTAGATGAGCTAAGCGGTGGCATGGTGCAACTAGCACTTATAGCTTGCTTGTACTACTGTCCAAAATTCTCGTCATGGACGAGACTACGTCATGCCTTGATGTCTTTCATTAAAACGCCATTTTAAGCCTAATCAAAAGGTTTAATAGCAAACAACAAACCTGCGTGATCTTTACCTCACATCATCCAGATCATGCTTTTGCGGCGGCATATAAAACCTTGCTTTTAAATTATCTCTTAGGATATGAATTTAGCGTGTTCAGCATCGATTTTATAAGTTTAAACATCGAGGATAAAAGGAGGTTACTGGCTAGGTGAAATATTGACTAATTATAGAGTGCTTAGATTTTTATTAAGTCATAATCCATAAAAGCTATTTATTTGATATTTGTAAATTTGCTTAATTATTTCATATTGAAATAATCTTATCTTTTATTGTAGGAAATTTATAAAAAATAAAATAAGTCTTTTCGTATAGATTAAAAAGATAAACAATTATAAAAATTTAATGATAAAAAAGAATATCCCAAAGAAATTTTACTTTGGGATTAAAGCGTTTGGTTGAATTTTTAAAGATCAATTTGTACTGCTGCGTCTTTAATTTCTAAGGTTATGGTGTGACTTTCTTCTGTTTTTGTATAGATATAATAGCCTTCATCATTAGGTGTAGAAGCCTTATCTCATCTACCTTGTTAAGATCTACACTATCATCGGCGATTTTTAACGTATCATATACACTAAATTTAAATATCTATTTATTATCGACCTTATCAGAACCAAAGACTGTAGGTACTTCGTAGTCTAAGTATTTGGTTTTAGACTAAGCCATCTGGTAAAACGTCTTTAAATACTATTATTGGTAAAAATTTATATTAGAATTGATAAAAACAAGATCAATATATGAAGATAAAATTTTCGACGAGTTTTTAAGCTCGCCGCAAAGACTTCTTAGAATTCGGTATGAATTTTTTGGTCCACCTCTATTTTAACGGTATACCCATTGATTACGTATATACTTTCGTAAGTAAGATAAATTTTATCTCTCCTTCTCTGGCATATTTCGGTAGATATAGTATTACATTCTTCATTAGTCATAATATTTTTATTGTTCTTGATTAATATTTATGTCTTCAAGGAGCTTACCTTATCGTACCGTTATATTGTGTATGAGACAAACAATAAAAATTTAGAGTTATTTATTTTTCTTCAACTAAACAAAAACGATCAAATTGTAGATTAATATTAAATAAAATAAACGCTGAAAATATAGAAATCGCTAAAATTTATCTTGACTTTTGGCCAAGATAAATTTTGTATAAAAACTCGCGATTCTCATTTTTTAAGCGCCGAGTAAAGCGACCATAAATACTTTTAGTTGCTTTACCCATAAAAGGATTATTTAGATATCTGGGGTAATAGAATCATTGTCAACTTTAATTATAACCGAATATGTGTTACCGTCGTGATCTAGCTCTGCTTTATACGTTTTATTGCCAGCATCACCGTCATTTGTAATCTCATGCCATCCGTTTTTACTACCGTTACTTTCCAATTCTACTTTATCGTCCGAACCGTATTTTATTTTTAGGGTAGATTCTAGTTCGCCTATACCGTGATCTTTCTCGGGCAAGTTTAATACATCTCCGATACCGATTTTAAGTCTAGCGTTTGATACGTTTGATATGTCTATCGAGTCGTATACGTGGTTAACGACTCCCGCATGATTTTGGCTTAAACCGTGTTCGGTTATACTAGATAAATTTATATTGCTATCCTGCGCACTATCTACTATAATGTGTCTCTTTTCCGTTCCATCGGTCATATCGTTTATGCTTTTGCCGTGTATTACGTTATCTCCACTATCTTTTTGGATATGATTTATAACTCCCTCTCCTTTAATAACCGTATCGATCGTATCGTCGCCATTACGCCAAGAAGTCTTTGTACTAAACATGGATATGGTATCGTCGCCGCTACCGTCTTGTATATTTAGGTTATTTATAGTACCTCCGCTAAACGCTTTTATGGTATCTGCTCCGCCTCCACCGTTTACGTTATCTATCTTAGAGTCTTGATAAGTTCCGCTGCGTCCGCTTCCAACCACGACCTCGTTTTGTCCATTTCCTAAATTTATAGTACCGATCTCGCCTCCATAGATTGCGCTAACAAATTGCTTGCCGTTACCACTAAAGTTTATATCGCCGGTTATTTTGGCATTATCGCCCATTGCCGAAATTCTATTATTATGGCTTAAATTTAAGTCGGTCGAAATATTGCCGCCCGCAACTACTTCTATTTTAGTATCGCCGTTAAAATTAAGATTACTATCCACCGTAGTCTTGCTTACTTGAAGCTGGCTGTTTCCTTCTATATCGTTTATGCTATTTATGCGAGATCCTTTATATAGGTTGAACATATCGTCGCCTTTTCCGCCTTCGATTTGACCTCCTACGCTACCGTTATATACGTCTATTCTATCGTCGCCTTCCCTAGCATCGACCTTTCCGCGAACTATAGCGTTTTTAGTTCCGTCATGATATCCTTTTATATCTATAAAGTCTTTTCCGTGTCCACCTATAACATCTCCGTCTACTTTCGTATTTTCGCCCAAACTTATTTCTGCTCTTTGGTTTGAGGCGCTATTTGCTACGACGTTTCCTTTTATGCGAGCGTCGCTCGTACCGATCAGGACGTTACCGTCGGCGGTAAGGTTTCCGTTTACGGTAACGCTAGTTCCCGGCGTAGGTACTGCTCCGACCATAATTCTATCGTGATACCTAGAGTGATTATCTAAGATGCCGGGCACTCCGCTGTCAGACGATCTGCCCGCATTTATGTTACCGTCTACATCGGTCATTACGTTTATATAATCATTTCCGTCTCCGCCGTTGATATCGCCTACGACTTTTCCGTGACCGTCTTTTATGCCGGTACCAACAACATCTATCTTATCGTTATCCGCCCCGCCGTCTATATTACCGATAATATTAGAATTCGTTACGCTTATTGTATCTTGTCCGCTATTTCCGGTAATAGCTTCATGGCTTGATAAACCGTCGCTATTAGTAATAGTTTTGCCGTTGATAGTAGAATTATTAACGGTTATATTATCGTTTCCGGCATCGCCTGAAATATATTCCGTAATAGTAGAATTATTAACGGTAATGTTATCGGCCCCGGAACCGCCGTAAACGGCTTTTACGGTTACGCCATCTAACATAAGAGTATCGTCTCCGTCGCTACCGAATACCCTCAAATTCGCTAACGTACTAGCCGGCAATTTTAGAGTAGTTAAATTTGTAGTATGAGTCGTAGAACTATAAGCCTGGTAAGATGAAATTTGGTTACCGTTAGAATCTACCGTAATTATAGACGGCGCAGACATTGGGTTCATAGGGTCGTAAGCCGGATTGTCAATATAATGCATGCCGATACTTTTCATATAGTTATCTGCATCGGTATAGTTAGTAAAAATTTTTTGAACGCCGCCGTGGGATATGACGTGCGCGTTTTCATTGGTACTCGTAGTTAGCGTTTCGTTACCTATTTCGCCGTTTCCGACACCGAGTTTTAATCCTGTTTTTATTTTACCGATCGGCATTACGGCTACCGGTTCTCCGGCGGCATTTTTGATTAGTCCCCAACCGCTGTCGCCTATTTTTTCTATACTTTCTTCAGGAATCGACGCAGTAGCTTTTTGGAATTGATGCCCGTCTATCTCTATCGTTTTTTGTCCTATCCTAACTTGAGTTCCAAGGGTATCAAATAGTCTCGATAAATTGTTCGTATTCGTTAAATTTGCGCTATTTGAACTGTCGACGGGTTCTTTAGCGGATTTTAAATTTGCATACTCGTTAACTAAATTATCTATTTGCTCTGCCGTAAAAGCATTTTGCGTGTGGTTCGGATAAGGTTGTTTAACGTTTTCGAGAGCCGATTTCATTTGCTCTTTCATATCGTTTATCTGCGCTACGCCTTCCGCGCTATCTAGCCATGCATTGTGCATGGCCGTTCCTAAATTTGAAAAGTAGCCGTTAGAAATATCGTCGCTATAGAAAGACGAGGAGAGCTCTATGCCACCAAACAATGTCGGTCCTTCAGTTGTCACATTAGTATTTTTTATACCTAAGTCGTTTCCACCACTTACACCAAAGCTATTATCTCCACCTGCTGCTAGAGCTAAAGCATCTATAGCTTCTACATTAGCATATATGTTACTAATGTGGCCTCCTTCTGCAAAGCTAGTAGAAGATAAGCTTACGCCATCTCCACCATTACCACCTGCTTGTGGACCACCTGCAGCAGTTTCTTCTAGAGCATTAAGATCTGTTCCTTTTAAGATGGCTTGTTGTAAAGCTGAGATATCAGCTACTGTTTCGTTATTGTTAGAGTCTTGATCTAGAGTTAGAGTATCTTTACCTATTAAAGTTATATCTTTACCATCAGTTTGAGTTATTGTTACTTTAGAGTTAGAACCCTCTGTAACTATCTTTTCACCTTGGTATACAATATCTCCTACACTTAATTGTCTTACCTCTCCTGTTAAGTCATTAAGTGCTCTTACTATTCCTCCGCTTATGCTTTTAACTACTCCAGCTTCTTTAGGCATCATATTCTCCTTGTTCTTGAGTATGATTTATTTAAAATTGGAAGAATTATATAAATTTTAGAAGTATATGTCTATTGTACTGGAGTACGATATAAAAGATATTTATAATATAAACAAATGGCATTGTGATACTTTATATCCCAAACTAAATTTATTTACCATTACTCTACTCCTAGAATATACGACCATTAGATGGCTTTTTATGGTGTTTTATCTTTTAAATGACTTTTAGGATTTTTGTTTTTATAGCCACTATCTTATACCAACCATGGAGATAAAAGGTGTCTTGCATCTACTTTAATTAGCTAAATATTTTATCTGAGAATTTTCTCCAGCTAAATTTGCAATAAAAAAGTAGAAAATTCTATTATAAACTAAACTTCTAAAAATAAAGGCTCCCAAAAAACTTAGGTATTTTATATTACTGCTATACTTTGGATATCTCTAGAAAATTTCTCTACCCCATCTCCATCCCAGCATCATCTTTTGTAAATTTGCTCTTTAACTCTGGCATCTCATTTACTATCATCTCTTTTAGCTCAGGATTGGTGCTTGCTATTTCTAGTAAGAGACCTAAGCTTTTGTCATTAAAGTCTCTTAGTTTGATATTTTCACTTTGTAAATTTTTATTTTTATGTGTTAGAGCCAGATTTTCTCTATTCTTACTCTCTATCAATGCATTTTGTTCATCTATCTTTGTTTGCTGATTAGTATGTGCTTTTACTCTATTTTTAAGATGCGTTATCTCTTTGTCTTGCTCAGATTGGGTCTCTCTTAAACTATCTAGCTCTTTTTCTAGCAGCTCTTTTTCTTTTAAGATTTTTGTGCTTTTCTCTCTATCCTCCTCTATGATTTTACTTTGTTCTGTTACTTGCTCAGCAAGAAGTTCTGCCTTTTCTTTTAGCTGTTCGTCTGATGTGATGGTTATATTCTCTTGCATTTGTCCATAAACTAAATTTGTAAATTCTGCTAAAAAGGCTTTTTCGCTACTAGCTTCCATTTTAAAATAGTTGATCTTTTTGCTTAAAAACTTGTATTCTGGCTTTATATATTCTTTTGCTATACTAATTATCTGCTCTCTAATCTTACTTTTTAGCTCTTTCTCGCTCTTATATTCACTTGCTATTTGGTGCATTTGGGTTAAATTTTTGTGTCTATTTTTACTTGACTTGCCACGAAGTACCTGACCTTCAAATGCCTCTGCTCCCATATCTTGTAGATCTTTACCAAATTTTGCTGTTTTTGACCTGCCGCTAAATCTCAAATTTGCATGCTTTTCAAAGCTGTAGTTTGTAAAAAAGATATGAAAGTGCTTAGTCTTCTCATCATTATGTTCAGCTACAAGCAGACACTTTGCGCCATACTTCGCGCAGTATGCGTTTACAAATCTCATTACTCTATCCATATGTATGTTTTCATTTATAAATTTTGACTCTTCGTCGTTTAGCCCTTCTTTTGGCTCCTTCTCTCTGTCTGTACCAAATGTGATGATGACTTCACAAAAACTAGCCATATCCTTACGCCAAGCTCTACGTATAACTATATCTTTACCTTGTCGTTTTTGTGTGTAGGATTGCTTGCCATAGTCTTCTTTAAAGCTATCCTGAAAGCCTTTAAGTAATTTCTTTACAAAAGCCATATTATGTAGTTCATCATCTTTGCTATTGGCATCTCTCATATTGCCATTGCCATTAAACTCGCTTAGGAGCTTGTAACGATTAATAGTGACTGGATTTTTATTGAGATACTTTATATGCTCAGTCTGATCTTTCTCACGGCACGCATGTGCAAATCTACCTATAGCTCTACCATATGTTAAAAAACCCGACCTTACGTTTAAAACTAGGTTGTGATCATTTATTGTATATGCATTAGCCATGGCAAATCACCTCACCATATGAACTTTCTTTCGTGCTAGCGGTGCTAGTTACTATTAATGAAAATTTTTTCATTTTTATCCTTTTTAAAGATATTTATAGTAATTACACCAATTTTGGAAAAAATCTGCGCTAGAAATACAAATTTTTGTAAAAAAGTTTATTTTTTAGAAAGAAAAATTAAAAATATTAAAATGATAGAGGTTAAAAGCGCGTATTTATGGGGATTTAGGATAAAAAGCTAGAAGTAAAAATTTAAAACAAATTTATTTTTTATGGTATTAAAAGGGTGATGGCTTTATAATCATTGGAATTTTTAAGAGACTGTCCCACTTTAGTAACTAAGTGTTCCACTCTTAAAGGAAATTTTAAAGAAAGGGAAAGAACAAAAGCATCACTGCTAGTGCCTAAAATAGGGTGTTATGGTGTCACGGGGGAGACTTGAACTCCCGACCTCCGGCTTATGAGGGTTTAAAAATAAACCTTGTATAAGCACCAAAAAGACGGCACACAGCTAGTTTCACACTAGATATCTGCTACATTTTGCTACAAAGTTATACTGCATAGGTAACAAAGATGCAATATCTAGTCAAACGAAATGGCATATACTACTTTAGAGTAGCTATTCCTCTATATTTGAGGCCTTATTTTGGTAATAAAACCGAATACACAACCTCCTTCCTCACAAAACGCTTTGATACAGCAAAAAATCGTGCTAAGATCTACTCTATAATTTTTAACGCGATCAAAAAGGCATGGAAGATGAATTTGAGCAGCGAACTTATAGAACACTTGGTGCTTTTGCTTTTAAAAGCCAAGGAGGCCAAAAGTATCAAAGAGCATGATATGCTTGGCAGATATATAAATTTAGATGGACTACTGTCGCTAAATTTGTTTTTAAAACAGAGTTTAAAAGAAGATAGTTTGCCCAGTGTAATATCAAAAGAGGTTGATGAGATCTGCAAAAAGCTATCTTGCACTGATCCTCAAACCAAAAAGCTTCTTGGCAAAAGAGTGCTTGAGGCAACGATAGATAACATAAATCACATATCATATAAGATGTGCAAAAACCAAAAGCTACTAAATGATGAGCAACAAGCATTTGTGCCACTTGGTAAAAAGGATAAGAGTGTAAATTTAGATGATGGTACCAAAGACGAGATAGCAAAGGGCATTAAAGAGGCTAGCATAGATAGCTATCAAGACGACATAGAAGCTTTAAAAAAGCAGGATTTGGTGCTACCTTTTACTAAAAAATCTCTAAAAAACTCTGTTTGTGAGCTAAGAGATGCTATAAATGAGCTAGCAAAACAAAAGGGTGCACTCACACAAAACGATATCTTAAGAATATTTGGTTGTGAGTTATCGCCAGATGGAGATAATGAGCTAAGTGATGATCTAAAATTTGGGTATGGAAATTTAGATGATCCTACCTTTGGCGGTCAGGTAAAGCTATATAAGGCAGATAAATATGAAGATAAGGGCATAGTTTTAAGTGACATTGAGGCTAAAGACCTTGCGATAGATGACACAAGTGATGCTAGTGGCATGACTTTTAATGAAGCTATAAATTTCTTTCAAAAGCTCTTCTCAAATAGAGCTAGAAGCTTTAAATCACAGCTAGTCTCATCTACTAAAAGCGACATCAAAGCTGACATGGTCACGCTAAAGAGTGCATTTGAAAACTATGTATCAAACACGAGTATTTCAAACAACTGGAGTGATAGCACATTTGGTCTTGTTAGACATGTAGGACGGCTAATGTCTATGAAATTTGGCGACGAGCTAGATATTAAAA
>ERZ772960.1425-NODE-1425-length-19122-cov-4.824146_pt1 | contig 19122 bp, 16 predicted proteins | sample MGYA00580678_ERZ772960 | MGnify/ENA primary metagenome ERZ772960 (study PRJEB29015, sample SAMEA2737930) | human oral metagenome | biome: human oral; feature: human-associated habitat; material: dental | place: China | collected 2059 ... | reverse complement strand
GACCCGCGACCCCAACCTTGGCAAGGTTGTGCTCTACCAACTGAGCTATTTCCGCATAACCATCCTGCTATGCAGGAGCATTCCTCTAAATGCGGTTGCAAAGGTAAGACTTTTTTCCGACCGTACAAAGAATTTGCCTGATTTTTTTCGTACCATCCCGCCTTTTTCGCTCTTTCAATCTAAATCGGTTATAAGACCTTGTACAGATTTTGGGGGTCAGGGTCGTAAAGTTACGATTGATAAGTCGGCATTCGTACCCCGTACAGATGGCGTTTGTACAAGGAAAGGTCGGCAATCTTACGCCCGACAACGACGATTTGCTGACCGCATGTAGAGCACGTTGTTATATAAAGATATGAAAAAGAGTTGTTTACTCTTCCACTTCGTCTTTGAGTACAGGTAGGGAGATATGGTATCTGACGGCGAGGAAACGGATGGCACAAACAATAACGAACACCACGCTCACCGTGACTGCTGTGGGCACGCGTAGCGAAAGAAAGAGCCAATATATCAGACCGCCCACAACGCTGGCCATGGCGTAAATCTCTTTCCTGAATATCACGGGTACGTTGTTCAGCAGTACATCGCGTATCACACCGCCGGCCGCCCCCGTGATACATCCCATCACAATGGCCACCCAAAAAGGATGGTCGTAGGAAAGAGTCTTCTGAATACCGGCAATCGTAAACAATGCAAGTCCTAACGTATCGAATACGAACCATGCATTGTCAAGCCATCTCATCTTATGAGCAAAGCTGATAACGAAGAGCTGTGCCAATACCGTACAGATGATATAGACGGGCGAGGTCATCCAAAACGGCGTAACGCCTAACATCACATCGCGGATAGTACCCCCGCCAATGGCCACGGCAAAGCCACAAACAAAGCCTCCAAACCAGTCGAAATGCTTAGCGGCGGCGTGACGTATGCCGGATATGGCAAAGGCGAATGTACCTAAGAACTCGATGAGATGCTGGAGCGTGCGTGCAAATTCTATGTCTGTATAGGGCATATTGATAGAATGGTGGGATGCACAAAGGTATCGAACCCTGGCCTTCCCTATCAGGGATTCACCACGTTCTGCGGTTGGCCTTCAGTAAAGGCACGGACATTGGCCACGGCAATATCCATGAGCCGCACGCGTGCCTCGTAGGTAGCCCATGCGATGTGGGGTGTAATGTAGGCATTAGGGGCTGTTAATAACGGATTGTCTGCGGCAGGCGGTTCCTTGCTCATGACATCGGTACCGTATGCACCCAGCTCTCCTGTCTTCAACGCTTCGGCAACATCGGCCTCATTCACTAAAGGGCCTCGACCTGTGTTGATGAGTATGGCACCGTGCTTCATGCGTTTGATACTGTCTTTATTGATGAATCCACGGGTAGTATCGGTAAGCGGACAGTGCAGCGAAATAACGTCGCTGATACCGAAAAGTCCCTCCATCGTGGTCTTTTGTATGCCTGCCGGCAGGTCGGAAGAACTTTTGCTGGTGAATGCAAAGACATCCATACCGAACGTCCTCGCTATCTCAGCCACTTTCCGTCCTATATTTCCGAGGCCTACCACCCCCATTGTCTTGCCGGCGATTTCGTGTAGCGGCGTATCCCAATAGCAGAAATCGGGGTTGTTGCTCCAGAATCCTTTGCGGTTGAGTGCAGCATAGTGCTCCACTCGGTTGGTGATGGCAAAGAGATGGGCGAACACCATTTGCGCCACGCTGTCTGTACTGTAGGCGGGAATGTTGCATACGGGGATACCCCGTTCGCGGGCTGCTTCCGTGTCGATAATATTAAAGCCCGTGGCCAACACGCCTATATATTTCAGCTTGGGCAGGGACTCTATGGTTTCTCTTCTTAGAGGAACTTTGTTGGTGAGCAGGGCATCGGCATCCTTTGCCCGTGTCTGCAAGTCTTTCAATTCGGTACGGTCGTAAACGGTAAACTCACCTAAGGCCTTCATGGGTTCCCATGACAGGTCGCCCGGATTGGCTCCATAGCCATCTAAAACTACTATTTTCATACTTTTCCTTTGTATTTTTCCTCACAACAAACATGAAGGAAACGATTAAGATTTGTCGTTTTCTGGGGTTTTGAATCTATCCCCCCAACACTGCACCATCCACTGGTACATGCGTTCTTCCGAGGGAGAATGCTGTGCGTGCCAGAAACGAGCGGTGGCAAGGTCGTCGGGCAGATATTGCTGCTTGGTGAAATGTCCTTGGTAATCATGTGGATATTGATAGCCGTCGGCATATCCGAGACTTGCCATTAATTGGGTGGGTGCATTGCGCAGATGCAGAGGTACGGGTTTATTGCCGCTGTTTCGCACCTCGCTCAATGCGGCATTGATGCCGAGGTAAGCCGAATTGCTCTTAGGACTTGTGGCGAGGTAAACGGCTGCTTCTGCAAGGGGGATACGTCCTTCTGGCCATCCTATCTTTGTTACGGCATCGAACGCAGCATTGGCCAATAGCAATGCATTGGGATTGGCTAACCCAATGTCTTCTGCAGCACTGATGACAAGACGACGTGCGATGAAGACAGGGTCTTCGCCTCCTTCTATCATGCGTGCCATCCAATAGAGAGCTGCATCGGGGTCGCTGCCGCGTATGCTCTTGATGAAAGCCGAGATGATGTCGTAGTGCATCTCGCCGTCTTTGTCGTAAGCCAAGGGATTTTGCTGCAAGCAATCGGTCACGCGCTCGTCGTCGATAACGAGGGTATCGGCTTCAGATGCCTCTGCCACCAACTCGAGTATGTTGAGCAACTTGCGTGCATCGCCTCCACTATATCGCAGTAATGCGCCTGTTTGCCGCAATTCTATGCCACGTTTGCTCAATTCCACGTCAGTAGTGATGGCACGTTCTACCAATGCAAGCAGGTCTTCTTTCTCTAATGACTTGAGTACATATAGCTGACAACGTGAAAGCAACGGGCGTATCACCTCAAACGAGGGGTTTTCCGTGGTGGCTCCGATAAGGGTCACGACACCCTGCTCCACGGCTCCGAGCAGCGAGTCTTGCTGACTTTTGCTGAAACGATGTATCTCGTCGATAAACAAGATGGGACTTCCTTGACTGAAGAAACGACCACTCTTGGCACGTTCTATCACCTCTCTCACGTCTTTCACGCCGCTCGTCACGGCACTGAGTGTATAGAAAGGCACTTCCATCTGATGGGCGATAATCTGTGCCAAGGTGGTTTTACCCACTCCGGGAGGCCCCCAAAGGATGAACGAAGAGACACGTTTCGCCTCTATCATCCTGCGCAACACGCCTCCCTCTCCTACCAGATGCTTCTGCCCGATGTAATCTTCGAGCGTGTTCGGCCTCATTCGTTCTGCCAAAGGTTTACCCATATTCTTTTCGCAAAATTAGAAAATATATGCCGTTCTTGCAAAATTTCCCCTGAAAAACTTGTGGATAAAACAGAATGTATTATTTTTGCAGCCAAGTTCGGATGCCGAGAATACCCGTACACAAACACTCCTCCGACCTATTGAACAAGGACTTTCAACATACCGGATTTCCTATATATACCACATAAAAACAATATTTACCCTCATCCAAAGACAAACAGAATCACACCGTTATATGAAAGAACAAGCGAAGAAAACACTGACACTGAAAACACTGAACCGCAGCAATGTATGGAATTTGCAGGAAAACGACATCTTCAGACTATGGGATGCTGCCGAAAAGAATGCCGACCTAAGGGAAAATGCCCACCACTATGTCGACATCATTAGGAGTGCGTTCCTAATAGAAGAGGTGAAAAACGATGCGCCTGAAGCCGTGAAGAGCTATGAAAAACAGGGATTCAGCGTCAAGCAGATACAGACGGGGGATGGTACGAAGATGAAATGGGCACTCAAGAAAAGGCCGATTGTGCGGGTAACAGACCTCACCCGAGAGAATATTAATCATATCTCTGCCGCAAAACTTCTGGAAATCATTGAGCACAATTTTGGCGGAGGATGGGATTCGCTTGCCCAAAGTGTGCAGGATATCATCCTCTCAGGGTTTGAAATATCCACCACCACACTGCCCAAAGACCGACTGCACAAACGGGGTGGAATGTATGACAAGAAGGTGGCAGACGGCTTCGAGGTTCTCGAAATAGAAAAAGGAACGTGGGTAGAAGCCATCTTCGCCAAAGAAAAACCGGAGACCAAGAAACCGACAAACAAGGTGGAAACAAAACCCACACACGCTGCAACCGACGATAAGTTACAGGATGAAGACCTCGATAATGAGGAGGAAGACGACTTGCCTGAAGACAGTTACGACGATAGCTACGACGACGAGGACACCTACGATGAGGAGCAATTGACGGAAGAAAGTTATCGGACAACGTTCGATACTGATACCGAAGACCTGAACATGGAGGCCGAAGAAATATCGGATGACGAATATTAAACCGGAAACATCTGCTCATCTGCAACACGAAACTAAACGGGGTCGGCTAAAAGCCGGCCTCGTTTGTATATAGCCCTATCGATTTTTGTATCGCCGTCTGCCTTTTTCTCGACCTGAAATCTCGCACAGGGCAATGATAAATACGCGAGTTTGGGATAAGGCTATCGGACTGTAAGCCCCAAAGAGGCAATTGGATGAGATTCACTTATTCCGGACTCGTCCAACTACTTGGAAACCGAGAAAAGCTCTCAAAATGGATTTCCAACTACTTGGAAACCGGAAAAAGCCCTCAAAATGAATTTCCAACTACTTGGAAAGCGGAAAAAGCCCTCAAAACGGACGTCCAACTACTTGGAAGCCATCTGAATGCTCAAAACAGAATGATAAAGAACGTTTTACATACACATAACATACGCGAGTCCGATAGCCTTATCCCGAACTCGCGTATCTCATATACCATAATATTAAGAGGAAATGAAATATTGTGGGCATGGAGAACAGGTACGCTTATGATGGGGTAAGAGAGCGATGGGACGGGGTCGCCGGCTCTTTCACATCCGTTTAGCATGCGTTTACTTCAAGTCCCAAAGCGTGTAGTTGACGGGAGTAGATTCTATCACTTTCTCGCGTGCATCGGGTAGGTTGCAGAAGAAATCAATACCCGTTTTCTCTTCCAATTCCTTGATACTGACAGCATATTTGGCAAGGTGGGAGTCGTTATTGGCGTTGTGTTCCACCCAGAAACCGATGGCATTGTATTGCCCGTTTTTCACGCGCAGCACGGCCATGAAGAAGTACTTTGGAACGAGAAGTCCTTTGCCCGTCTTGGTGTAGTTGGTAGGGTGGTCGATGGTGCCTCCTTTGCAAACATAGAGCGTGTCGCAGAATTTATAGTTGTTTTTCTTTGCCCATTCCCTCACGGCATTCTCCATGTGAAGCCATACGCCTGCATTGAATCCGTTTAGCTGTGGTTGCATATTCGACATATAAAACGTTTGGTAGTTAGCATCGAAACTGCTTCTCCTGTCTTCTGAGGGGCAAATGTGGCCATGATCATAGCCAGAGCTCCAATACGGGTCTGCATCGAATGCGTATTCGGCCGGTATTTGCGGGTCTTTGGGATACTGATTGGTTTTTGATTTATACCGGCTTACTTTCTGAACAAGGTTTGATTTATACATCTGGTAACACGACCATCGTTGTGATTTTTTTGCATCGTTCCACTCTACGCTGTAGTTTACGCTGTCATCATTCGTGGAATGAATGACAACTCTGTTGCCGGCTCCACCTCGCAGCTTGGGAAACTCGAGGCGTCCGTATTCTTTTTTTAGGCTTGTATCGTTGGCATTGGCGTTAGGACCGGCCGGCTTTCGGTGGGGGGCGTTGTCGTCGTTGCTGCCACAGGCAGTGAGCGACAGTATGAGAACAAGAAGATAGAAGTAATGTTTCATCATCAGTAGATATGAAAAGGGTGCACCCGTGCGTATATGTAACTACGCAACAGGATGCACCCTTGGATTGGACGTCCTCTTGTGGGAGGCCTGTTATTTTTTGATGGTGCCGTAGCGACTCATAAAGCGGTCTACGCGTCCGGCTGTGTCTACGAGCTTCTTCTTACCCGTATAGAAAGGGTGAGAAGTACTGGATATTTCTATTTTTACTACAGGGTAAGTTTCTCCTTCAAATTCTACGGTATCGGATGTTTTGCAAGTAGACTTTGAGAGGAACATATCGCCGTTGGACATATCTTTGAATACGACGGGGCGATAGTTTTCGGGATGAATACCTTTTTTCATTTCGTTATTATTGTTTATTAAATATGATACTTGGTGTGGGCTGCAAAATTACGGATAATTCTGTAACCATCCAAATATTTACATATCTTTTTTATTTGATAGAAATGTTCTTTACCTCCCATGTGCCAACGTTGGTTATGTTGCTGGTATAGCGGAATCCGATGCATACATGACTATTTCCGGCATACGGAGTAAGGTCTATGGTAGTTGCCACAAATGTAAAGTTTTTATTAGTGGGCAGCGCACTCATTGTGGCTTTTGTCCATGTTGCCGTAGAGGGTTTTCCGCTGTTGTAGTCGGTAGAGATCTCTACTGTTATCTCATTAGCGATGGTCGTAGTACCGAAGAACTTGCCTGCCTGTTCGAAGGTGAGGGTGGCCGAAGTGACCTTGCTCAAATCTATGACGGGCGAGATGAGCCAACTCTCCGTGGCATGCTTCGCGTCTTTCATGTATGCAGAGGCTTTCATATAGTGGCCTTTACTGTCGTACGCCCATATCTGCGTGAGGCCGGTCGGCAATGCGCTTTCATCGACGATGGTGAATGCGCCTTTACCGGAAGCGAAATTCTCGTAGAAGAGACCACCGGGTTTCGTACCTGCTTCTGTGCTGCCGAGCTTTGCATAAGTGGCAAACTTCAGACCCGGTACACCAAAGTATGTGTCTATCTGTCCGAAGAGCAGTACTTCCTGTTTCAGGTTTGCCTTGTGGTCTTTCAGGTTCAGTAGCTCGCGAATGGCACCTGCAGGAAGCTGTACCGGCATACATTTGCTCTTGTCTATCTGGTTGGGACTATTAGCAATCAGCACATTACCGTTTACGGTACAGGTGTCTGACGAAAATCTTGCGCCGTCGTACTTCATGCCATACACATATCCCACGATGTAGCCCTTTACAAATACATTGGATGCCGTGGCTTTGGCGATAGCTGCCGCCACGTTGTAAGGAGCAGCTTCTGTGCCGTCGCCCTCGGGTTTCTCCTGCTCTCCGCCGCCTCCTTCTTCGTTTACAGTACCCTCTTTTACTACTACGTTCTTAATCTCCCATGTACGCGATCCGGTAGTAGTGGACGAGTAATAGAATGCGATACGCAATGTGTCGCCGATATATTTAGTATCCAAATTCTTCGCATAAGTAGTAAAATCTGTCCAATTACTACCCTCTTTCAGTGTGCCGGTGATATCTTCCCACACCGTTGTCGTGGGATTGCCGGTATATTTCTTCGTAATCAGCACCTTGTTTGCACCGTTGTGAGAGAGGTATCTGATAATGTATTCAAACTGCAGATAGGCTTGCTTGGCTTTTGCAAGGTCAATAATGGGAGAAACGAGATAACTTTCAGACTCCGTATTCGTCTTATCCTTTGCGTTGTAGCCCGTAGCCGTGGCCGTGCCGAAGCTATGCTGCCAAGCGATACCTTTTGGAGTAACAGTGGTGAATTTCCCCAGATTGCTGCTAAACGTCTCATTGAGATAGATGCCGTCGTTCGTCTCGCCCTTGTTGCCGTTAGGGTTGTTATAGGGTGAGGGAACGTTCTCACAGCTTATGAATGTAATAGCAGCCAATGCCACCATGCACATTGAAACGATGTTTTTCTTCATATCCTTGTTCTTTAACTTGTATTTTAAAAAAGATGTCAGTGTATATCCTTTTCCGTGCGCATGAGTATCTGCCATGTGTCGCGGTAGCGGGTGAAAATGCCGGTGATGTCTACACTACCTGTGGGCAGTGTAGTTGCAGCAAAGTCGGCATACGTGCTCGTACGTACTACGATGGTGCGGTTGTCGTATCCCTTCAGTGCACGGCTCACGTTGTTCGTCTTGTCTTTTTCCTCCGACGGGGCAAACACGGTCTTCCCGTCTCCCTTGGCAAAAGTTACGCCTTTAATGGTCATGAGCTTTCCACTATGACTCTTCAGATAGTCTTCGTCGGCTATCTTGGAGATATCGAATACCTCTGCCTGTACTTGCGAAGCATCCGGCGTGCCAAGAAGTTTGAAATGCTCTTGCCACAAGGTGCGGCTCATACGGCTCACGTAGGTGACATTACGGGCATTCGTAAATGGTGTACCTATCTCGGCTTGCTGACCGTAGCCACCTATATACAGGCCTTTTAGACTGACGAGTATCTCTTGTCCAACAGGCAGTTCTGCAAATAGACCGTTCTGCGAAATGCAGATAAGGATGGCACCGGTACCATCGTCAATAGCCACTTCGCTATATACATTGCCTCCGATGTCATTACCAACCACACGCCCTCTGATTTGCACGTCATCAGTAATTTGGGTATAAGTGTTGGCTGGCGTATAAATAAAGCTGGCGTATTGAGTTTTCAAGGTGGCAATCGTTATTACGTTGCTCTCTGCGAGTGCGGGATTACCAATGCTTGTACCATTCGGCTCTTTCCAATCGTCGTTCATACAGCCTGTCAAGAGCATGCAGAACAATGCGATATACATATATTTAATTGTTTTCATCTTATTCTCGGGTTTTAGAATCGGTAAGAAATGTTTAACATGCCGTTGGTTCCGAAAGCATAGAATTTCTTCGGATTACGGGAGAATTTGTAAGAGCGGGCATTGCCGGACGCTGTATAGTCAGACCGGCTTTGCTCATAACCGCCCGTCACAATGTTTTGGTTGTTCAGCAGGTTTACCACCATAAGATTGATGGACAGCGACCCGCGCTTCATGCGGATATTTTTGCCGATGGAGCCATCGAGCATGAAACCTCCGTGCCCTTTGTCTTGGGGTGATACGATATATTGTCCGTTTTCATCGATACTGCCAAGTCGGTCGAGTATGCTCTTATAGCGATAGTACGGCGAATAAGAAAGGTAGATGCGATCGTAGTAGTTGGCATTCAAGTCGATGTACCAACCGCTTTGGTGGTAACTGAGACCGATGTTGCCTGCTGTCAGCGGTGTACCTGATTCGCGCATGCCTTTGTTCATCAGCACATCGGTATTGTAGGTACCCTGTGTGGAGTTGATATAGTTTACGTCTGCATTGTTGGCATATTTCCCTTCGCTCCATGTGCCCAATAGGTTAAGGTCGAGGAAAGACGTTAATTTCACTTTCGCCCCTACTTCTACACCATAATACTCTTTTTCAATGCCTGAGAGTGACACATAAGAGAAAGAGTTGATGTCGTCGAAATAGAAATTTTGCCATTCCGTTACGTGGTTCATACGGCTGTAATAGGCATTCAGGTTGGCATGCAGCCACGCATTCTGATATTGATAACCAGCCTCACTACTGAGCACGCGTTCGTTTTTCAAGTGGGTCACAAAGTCATTGTTCATCTCTGGCGCTACAAATGCTACACTCGCCTGTGGGGCATTCCATTGATAACCGAGACCGATGAAGAGTGTGTGACCGCGGCCTGCATTGTATGTCAGAGCAGCTTTAGCACCCGCGTCTCCAAACCATGCAGCCTTACTCTTGCCATAGGAATTGTTCAAATATAAGCCATTGCACATTTTCCCCTCACGCTGGATGGAGGTACTCCCGATGCGTGCAGACACCATCGTATGGAAACGGTTCAGGGTCTTGGCATAGGTTGTCCACAGATACCCCTTGTTTACAAGCAGGAAGTAATCGTAGCCGAACTTATCGCCCTCTCTCACTACTGCATTGGGGCGACGCCAGTCGTATTGTACCTGAGCAGCATTGGCCGTATAAGTACCTATGGCGTAGTAATTGAGGTTGTGCAAAGTAGAAGCGCCCAAAAGGTCTTCTAAAGTCTGATAGTGCCGGCCGCTATTGGTGCCGAGTACGATTCCGAGATTCCAGTATGCGTTCTTCTTTAGGCGTTTGTTGAGGGTTGAGGCCAGCGTCAGTGTCAATGCGTCGTTGTGCTTAGCCTGAATGAAATACATGGCATCTGCCCCCTGTGTCGATACCCGTCTGTTGGCTTCATAGAGTCTGTCCCAATTCACTTGGCGGTTGGCCTTGGAGGAAGATAGGAAATGGAATGCCTTGTTCCAGTCTGCTAATGCCTGTTCGGTACGTCCAATGGTGTTTGTCGCATCCCACACATCGTAGAAGTTGCTGGGCAACATCTTATAATAATCAGGTTGCGGGTTGTCCGTATTATTGTAATTTAGCTTAGTGCTTTTATACATGCTGTACTTGCCGGTCAGTGTGGTCACCAACTTCATGTCATTATTGATATCCCAGTCCCATGTCAGGAGGGCGGAAGGAGCGTATTCGGTCACCACGCGTGAGTTGCGTTTTTTGCCGTTCTGATAGCCCCAGTAGGGGTTGTATTGATGGTCATTGGCTATCCAGTAGCTCTCGTCTGTGGTAGCTCCCTGCGTGCCACGCTCTGTGGGATTACCCCATGTGGTGAATGATAACGCGTGCCCATTCTTCCATACCTTCTGTATGCCGAGAAAATAAGAGAGAGCATTGTAGAATGTGCCTTCCACATAACCCTCTTTCGCCCATCTGTAGGTGACACCACCGGAGAATGCCCAGCCACGGTTGCTCAGTCCCGAACCGAAAGAGTACACTCCGCGGAGGGTATAGTTGCGATTAACGGCACTCACTGCAGCTCTATGACCTGTGGGTTGCTTGCCGGCACGGAAGTCGTAGTTGTTGGAACCTGCCATGCCGCTCATACCGAACGAACCGCCCTCAAAGGGGAGAAGGAAGTCTACATCGCGCATCTGCTGATTGAGACCGCCCACCTGAGAGAAGCGAAACTGTCCGGTCTCCATGTCGTTTAGTAACGCACCGTTTACATAAACATCGTTGTATCGTTGGTTGAAAGCGCGGTATCTGAACCTCACGGGTGAGAAGAGAAAGCCTACTCGCGACGCATAGAGGTTATTGTTGGAGTTGAGAATGGTCACATTCTGTGACATGTCGTCATTCTCTCCCAACTGCGCATCTGTAAAGGTAAATGCCGACTCATCCGCGATGGGGTTGAGTTGTTTTTGCGGTTTTACGGTTTGGGCAAGTGCGGGAGGCGCAAAAAAAAGTGCCAGCAAAGCCCATTTTAGCTTATTTTGCATAGGTTGGCTTAGGTTAATGTTATCATATTCGGCCGTAGTTTACGGTTTTGCAAAGTAACGAAATTAATTTAAGAAAAAAGAGTTTTTTAGTAAATATTTATCACACCGCCATCTTCAAGGTCTATCGTCCCTGTCACTATCTTTGACGACTCCGAAATAGACAAGGTAGAAAAATGCATTGCAGATAGCGAGTTTCAAAGGAAGGAACTCAAAAAAGCGAAGCGTAACAAATGGGGGCACACGTTCTACTAAAGCTAGGAATTGAAAATAGGAAAGACCAAACAATACATGCTCTGAACTGTTGGAACATGGAGACGGATAAAGCCATCAAAAAAACGAGAAGATGTATCCATGTTGAGATGAAAAAGGTGCCATACGGACAAAAAACAATAACAAATATAGTGAGAAAGTTGGATTTATGAAGATATTTTCCTGTTTTTTTTTATGCATTCATCATTTTTTATTAAATTTGCGGTGGAAAATCAAGGCGAGCATATTCGCATCTGAAAATCAAAATACGGTTGATATGCCAATCGTACGGTTATAATTATCAATTAAAATTATGAGTGTAAAAAGACTGATTTTGGCAGCTACCGCTGCAATGTTTATCTCTGTTATCGGCGCATCGGCACAATCGGCAGACACCGGAGTGGCAGTAGCTAACGCACAGAAAGCAGTAGCTGACGCTGCTAAAGCAAAGGCAAATGCAGCAAAAGCAGTGGCAGAAGCAGCAAAACAAAAAGCTGAGGCTGCTAAAGCAAAAGCAGATGCCGCTAAAGCAAAAGCAGATGCAGAGAAAGCAAAAGTAGACTCTGAAAAAGCAAAAGCCGACTCTGAAATGGCTAAGGCCGATGCTCAGGCAGCAGCAGCAGATGCTGCTAAGGCCGTTGCAGCTGCCGCACAGGCTAAAGTAGATGCAGAGAAAGCTTTGGCAAATGCTACTGCCAGCAAGGTTGCTGCAGAGAAAGCAAAGGCAGATGCCGCTAAGGCTAAAGCCGATACGGCTAAGGCGATGGCAGATGCCGCTAAGGCTAAGGCTGAAGCTGACAAAGCAAAGGCTGACATAGCAAAGGCAAAAGCTGACGCAGCAGCAGCAGTTTCGGCCGCTTCCAACGCCATTGAAAAGGCAAAATCTTCGTATTAATCAAAGATTAGCACCCTATTTCATCTACCGAGCTTTCATGTTTTTAAACCATGAAGCCGTTAGTATCTCTGCTAAAACCTTAGGGTTACAGCAAAGAAGAAGAGCATTTCTTCCGAGAAATCGGGGGAAATGCTCTTTTCCTTTATATATAAAAACAGTAAAACAAGTCAGCAAGTGGCAGGGTTTATCCGTACGATATCTGCATCACAGGAAGAGCATGGTGAAATAACCTAATTTATATAATCGGAAGAAAAACAAATTCGGGAACCGTCCACAGAGAATGAAACGCTCCAATCTGCCAAAGACATGATGAAAGAAACGCATTGCTCTAATGAGATGAAGGTTCTCCATCCTCTCATACAAGGCCAGTAAAGTGGAATAGCCACGCAACTCTTCACGAAACAGAAAGAGCGTCCGCAGTCCTTCTTCCGTCTTTTCTACAAACGCCGCATTCGATTCAAATACGGAAAAAAGCAATGGATTATCAAGGTGTTTTATCGGGATATGTAGCTCCGCCAATCGTTTTCCGAAAAACACATCCTCATAACCATAGTACCTAAACCTTGTATCCAATGGATTAGCTTTCATCACATGACGGGCTATCATGAAGTTGGATGTATGGAAATCTCTATAAGGCTTCCGTGTACGCATGGTTGACAAATGCCGCTTTTCGTTAGCTGTTTCGTAAAGGTATCTCAAATTCCAAGCCTGTTCGCTATCGTTTTTCCTCACTTTATACCCTCCGTAAAACACACAATCACCGTCTTCGCACACGTAATTCTCTAAGAAACTGTCGGTTTCCACCAACATATCACTGTCAATGAAGAGCAACCATTCGTGTTTGGAAAGCGACATCAGATAATTGCGTATAGCTGCTCTACCGATGTTCTCCTCACGCAGAATATATTGACAATGGGGCAATTCACGTATTCGTTTGTTCTCGGAAATCACAAAATCACTGGTTGAACCATCATCAGCAACGATGATTTCGTACTCGAAAGTTCCTAATTTTCGCAGTCTTTCAGCCTGTTCATACAAGGCCGACACCAATTTATAACATTCGTCATTATAGGTAGGAATCAATATAGACAGAGAGGGCTTCATGTCGAAAAAAGTATCAAATGATACCACAAAAATAAACATAATACCGCAAATGATGAATAAAAACACCATTTTGTTTTGGAGCTCGCATGAATTGATTTAATTTTGCAGCCGATAAAACAAATAAATATGAAACGATTTTCACTGACAACTCTTGCATCACTATTTGTATGGACAGTATTGGCCGTACCCGTAAAGAAATATTGGCGAACAGTAACCCAAAGCGATGGAACACAGCTGAAACTGATGCTCATCGGCGATGAATCACTACATTATTACGTAACGGAAGACGACGTGCCCGTGATTCAACAAGGTGACAGTTACTACTATGCTTCAGTCGTAGGCTTTGCCGTCAGCTCAACAGGTGTATTAGCACATGATTTGAAAGAGCGCACTGCCTACGAAAGCCACTATATAGCAAACCCGGAAACACTGGAAAGCACAAGGGCATACACCGGTCGATATCAATCAGGAAAACAGCTGCGCTATCATTCCATGGCACAAAGACAACTTGCCAACACCGGTAAAAGAAAAGGTTTGGTGATATTAGCAAACTTTGCAGACAAATCCTTTGTACGCAAAGAAGCCGCCAAGGAACAATATGACAGCATTATGAACATGATAGGATATGATAAGAACGGTGCCCACGGAAGTGTGCGCGATTACTTTCTTGCACAAAGTAACAATCAATTTGACCTCAGTTTCGATGTTGTAGGACCTGTTACACTGTCGAAAAATTACGCCTATTACGGAGGTAACGATCCACAGGGCAATGACTCCAACGCTGTGGCCATGATTGTGGAAGCCTGTCGTTTGGCCGACCCGCAGGTAAACTTTGCCGACTATGATTGGGATGATGACAAAGAAGTAGAACAAGTCTATGTGCTCTATGCCGGATACGGAGAAAATGCCGGTTCGGGGTCTTTGCCCATAGCAAGAACCGTATGGCCACACAAATATGCTATCTCCGGAGACGGACAATCCTTAGAACTTGATGGTGTAACCGTAGACACCTACGCTTGCAGTAACGAATTGAGCGGCACATCGGGAACAACAATCATGGGTATTGGAACGGTATGCCATGAGTTTACCCACTGTCTCGGCCTCCCTGATATGTATGATACAAGAAGGTCGGGAAACTCGGGTACAGGTGATTGGGACTTGATGTGCAGCGGTAGTTACAATGATGCGCATAATACAGGATGGTGTCCTGCAGGCTATACGGCATACGAAAAGAATTATTGTGGCTGGTTAGATTATGTGGAATTAAGCACCTCGGAAAAAACCGTTACCGACATGAAACCGCTTTCTGAGAATGGAGATGCTTATGTCTTATACAACGATGCCTATAAAGATGAATATTATATATTGGAGAACAGAGCACGGACAGGATGGGATGAATACCTTCCCGGCGAAGGATTGCTGATATACCATGTAGACTATGATAAGGACTTATGGAAATATAATGTAGTAAATTCGACAGGGACATTCAGATTCGGCTATTTTAGGGTTATCAGAAACGATCATGAACGTATGGCACTCGTCCCTGCAAAAACCGATACCATCACCTACGGCTCCGGTTATTATAAGCGAACTCGCTACAAATACACATATCCTTACCCTGCGACCAACAATGATAAACTGACCGACAGTTCTACGCCAAAGGCATCTTTGCACCATACCAATACAGATGGCACGAAACTGTTACACAAGCCCGTGACAGACATTAAACGCAACGACGATACCGGCTACATCTCTTTCGCTTTTAAACCGATGACCAACACTTCTGTTAAAAGCATTGAAGCGAAAGAAAAAACAATATATGATGTCTATGATATAAATGGCACCTTAGTAGCAAAAGGCGTACATGATACGTTGAATCTGCAAACAGGTATCTATATCCTGCATGGCAGCAACGGAGAGAAGAAAAAGGTGGTTGTCCGATAAATAGCAGACCGAAGAGATAGAAACATCCTGCAAGTTAATTCTTGTTAAGCAAAACGAAACAACCACAGTCCGGTAAGGCGTTACCCACTAAAAAACAGTACCTTTGCAGCGCCGTTACGAGTTAATGGCATAAAATTCAAACCTAATTAAATAATTAAACAAACAAATGGCAACAAAAATCAGATTGCAACGCGGCGGTCGTAAAGGCTATGCTTTTTATAGCATCGTCATCGCCGACGTGAGAGCTCCACGTGATGGTAAATTTACTGAGAAGATTGGTACATATAATCCTAATACCAATCCGGCTACCGTAGATTTGAATTTCGACCGTGCTTTACATTGGGTAGAATGTGGTGCACAACCCACAGACACCGTTCGCAACATCCTTAGAAGCGAGGGCGTGTATTTGATGAAACACCTCCGCGGAGGCGTGAAAAAGGGCGCTTTTGATGAAGCAACCTGCTTGAGCAAGTTCGAAGCCTGGAAGGCAGATAAGGAAAAAGGTCTTGATAAAGTTCGTGAAAACGAAGAAAAGATTCAGAAAGACTTAGCTGCGAAGAAACTCGAAGCCGAAAAGAAAGTAAAAGAAACTATCGCTAAGAAAGTGGCAGAGAAGAAAGCTGCTACCGTAGCTGCCGAGACTGAAGCGCAAGCAGAAGAGGAAGCTCCCGCAGCAGAGGTTGAGGAGACACCGGCCGAGGCCGAGGCTCCCGCAGCAGAAACGACTCCCGCAGCAGAAGAAGCTGCACCTGCTGAAGCATAAGGAACGCCTTATTATAAGGTATAAAGAAGCCGGAATGGATGTTCATTCCGGCTTCTTTGTCTTTATTCTATTCAAAGTTATCGCCGTGCTCCACTAAACTCTTTTCATTCATTGCAAGAAAGGAAATCTAACAGCGGAATTCCCGCCGTTAGATATGCACTTGATTTTATAACAGAAAATTTTATGCTGTTATATACGCACTCAATTTTATAACAGAAAATTTTACGCCGTTATATACGCACCTGATTTTATAACGGCGCAGTTTACGCCGTTATATATGCACTTGATTTTATAACGGCGCAGTTTACGCTGTTATATATGCAATCGATTTTATAACGGCGTAGTTTACGCCGTTATATATACAGTTGATTTTATAACAAAAAATTTTATACTGTTATAAAACCAACTGAAAATACAACAGAAAATTTTATTTTGTGGTTTCCGTAATGAAAACACGAAGAAAATACATCTATTTCCAATATTTAAGCCTTAAGCTGTTGAGCACTACACTCACACTCGAAAAGGCCATGAGGCCACCGGCAAACATGGGGTCTATATGAAACGGGAAGCCAAACACATATGGTAAACCGGCTGCCAAAGGAATACATACGACATTGTAGACAAAAGCCCAAAAGAGGTTTTGGCGTATCATGGAAACCGTGTGACGACTCAGACGAATGGTGCGCGGAATCTTCCGAAGGTCGTCGCTCATCAGTGTCACCTGCGCTACATCCATGGCTACATCCGTGCCTTTACCCATCGCAATGCTTACATCGGCCAAGGCAAGTGCTTGCGTATCGTTGATGCCATCGCCGACCATCGCCACGCAATGCCCCTCAGTTTGCAAGCGGCGAACGAGCTGTTCCTTATCGCGGGGTAGCACTTTGCTACGATAATGCTGAATACCGGCCTTCTCTGCCCAATAATGTGCAGCCTCTTCTTTATCGCCACTCATCATATAAAGTTCTATTCCGTCGCCTATCAATGCTGCTACAGCTTCCGTTGCATGCGGCTTCAGGGTCTCTCGTGTCTCAAGAGGCAAGCTGTCGGCTTTTGTAAAATCCACATTCTTATTAGGAATCGTCAGCGTGCCGGTCTTGTCAATGACCATCGCATCAATACGCCTCAAACTCTCAAGAGCTGTCGCATCTTTTATCAACACATTGTCTTGCGCCGCTCTGCCGATACTTACCATCAATGCCGTAGGCGTGGCCAACCCCATCGCACAAGGACAGGCTATCACCAAGACAGAGACAGCGCAGAGCACGGCCTGCGGAAGAGCAACTTGCCCTCCGATAGCCCACCACAACAGGAACGTAAGCACGGAAATGCCAATAACCGTAGGTACAAAGATAAGAGCCAGCCGGTCTACAGTGCGTTGTACGGGTGCCTTGCTGCCTTGCGCTTCCTGCACCATCTTTACAATGTGTGCCAACGCCGTGTTCTCGCCTATCTGACGTGCCCGGAAACGGAAGCTGCCTTGCGAAACAATGGTACCGGCCAACGCTTGCGAACCTTTCTCTTTCAGCGCAGGAGTCGGTTCGCCTGTTATCATACTTTCATCCACATAGGCACCGACAGCATTCATAAAGCTCTCGGCTTGCGTCACTTCGCCGTCTACAGGCACTTTCTCGCCCGCCCGCACCTCAAGTATATCACCTATCTTTACGGTTGCAACGGGCACATCTGTTATGCCATCGGTCTCTACAAGATGGGCGGTCTTCGGCGAAAGCCCCATCAGTTGTCTGATGCTGTCAGCTGTTCCGTTCTTGGCTTTCTCTTCAAGCAAACGTCCTGTCAGCACAAACGTGATAATCATCACCGACGCATCGTAATACGTATGCCATTCGATACCCTGCGCACCCCATACGGCTTCTCCAAAAAAGGTGTTGAACACACTAAAGAGAAAGGCAATACTCGTAGACAAAGCCACCAATGTATCCATGTTGGCTGTCAAATGGTGCAACTGTCGCCAAGCAGATACATAAAAGTTGCGGCCGCAATAAATCGCATTTCCCAAAGCGAGCAACAAGGCTGTTTGCCGGGAAACGGTAGCCGAACCGATGCTCAACCATCCCATGGAAATCGACATACAAAGGATGGCGAAACACCATGAGATCAGTGTTTTCTTCATCAACAAGCGATATTCTCTCCGCTCTATCTCTACCACAGACCGGTCATTCTCAATCACGAGGTCGTAGCCTATGTCGTTAATGGCCTGCTTCATCTTTTCGAGACTTATCTCGGCGGGATTGAACTCCACCAAAGCGCTACGCCCAACCAAACTTACCGTGGCCGAATGTACGCCGGGTAATCCTTTCAACTTCCGTTCCACGTTTGCCGAACAAGCTGCACACGCCATCCCTATGACAGGTATTGTTTTCTTTTCCATAAATCAAGTTTTCTCCTTATTATCCTTATTATATAGTCAGTACAAAGTCGCCCTTAATAAAGGTCGGTGATTTCAGAAGGTGTTTTACGGCCGAGGACATCGAGTAAGAAGTCCTCTCCTGCCGTAATCCCATACTCTTTCAAAGTATGTTCAACGGATTTACGCGCTAATTCGGGATGATTATTCTCTCCGCTAAGATGACAGAGCCACACATGTTTGAGCTTCTTTGTGGCGTTCTTAGCAAGAGCCTCCGCGCATTCACTGTTACTAAGGTGTCCGTATGAGCCGGCAACCCTTTGCTTCAGATACGCGGGATACTGCCCATCCCGAAGCATTTGCACATCGTGGTTGGCCTCTATGACCAAATACTGTGCCTCGCTGATATTCTTTCTGATATCATCCACAATATGTCCGATGTCTGTCATAAGACAGAATACCACATCGCCATGTTGCACCCGATAACCAACATTGTCGGAACTGTCGTGCGGAATCTCAAAGGGTGTAACCGTAAACTCCCCCAACCGAAAGCTCCGGTTCTTCTCTA
>ERZ772960.1424-NODE-1424-length-19122-cov-13.066293_pt1 | contig 19122 bp, 10 predicted proteins | sample MGYA00580678_ERZ772960 | MGnify/ENA primary metagenome ERZ772960 (study PRJEB29015, sample SAMEA2737930) | human oral metagenome | biome: human oral; feature: human-associated habitat; material: dental | place: China | collected 2059 ... | reverse complement strand
GACTTTTAGGTTGTCCTTCGAACATAATTTTAAAGTTTTAATTTTGTTATTAATTAATTTTATTTGTTGTTTTTATTCTTCACAATATCATATAGATATGTTAATTTGATAATTATATTACTATTATTAGATTTTCCAAAGAAATCTTTCTTACTATTGCCGTATATATTGCCCAATCCATAGTAATAGCGTGCCTCTAAAATAATATGTCCTATGCGACGGATACTCCATTCAGCACCTAAACCCGCTGCAATACCGTAGTCGAATTTCTTTTCAACGGGCATAGATTCCTGTTTTATAATTGTATTACTTCTTCCTGTACCATCATTTAATAAATTGGGTGTATCATAGTTGCTTATGACAGTTTCATTCAGTAATATTCCAATTTGTGGACCTGCTTGTGCAAAGAAATTGAAACCATTCTGTTCTCTTCCCCACGCTAAATGTGCAAAAACAGGTATTTGCAGATAGTTTAATGTCCGTGAATACTTTTCAGCAGACCCATTTGTATTGATAACAGGTTTATCTGTTGCAGTTCGTATATCTTGTTTCCAACCAGTTGAAGCATAATTTATCTCACCGTAAATAGAACAGATAGTGTTGAAATACTTTTCACATACATACCTCACACTTAGACCAGCAGTAATACCGCTGTGTAGAGATTGTGATACTTTAGGGTCAAATCCTACGTTAGATAATATATAGCCAGTATTACCACCTATAGAAAGACTATTGCGGTAATCTCCCACTTGTGCATATATCCATAATGGAAAGAGTATAAGCAATGCTGTTACTACTTTTCTGTTCATAGCTTTATCTGTTCTACTACTGTATTAAGTTTTTAAGACTTAATAAACTAAGTTCTCCATAGTCTTATTAGGTTTAAAGTGTACTAGCTGGAAATGATTATTAATGTAGCCACCATTTCCAATATGTTCAAAATTGTATCGTGTTTGTAATGGAACATAATTAACTTCTGTACTTGTTCCCTTAAAGTTTTTGCCCTTATTCTTAATACCCCTAATAAAGAATTGTGCCTGGTCGTATCCAACAATAGCAAAACGTGGAATATATGAATCCTTCATAGGTTCATCATATTTATTGATATATTGTTTTTCTAACGCTTCAGTTCTTTTTGCTGCTTTATTATAATAATAGGTAGATGGGATATAAACATCATATTTAAAATAATTGTTGATATTATAATCCTGGTACATAAACCATTCGTTATAACCATACATCGAGATATTAATATTTGGATTAGCCTTTCTTAGTAGGTCTAATTTTTCAAATACTTTATTCAGATAAGGACTTTTCTCAGAATTTATAATAACCACGTTAGGTTGAGAAGTGCTGAATTGTTTCGCAAAATCAACTTGTGGTGTATTTAAGTTAGTTATATTATAATGTATTTTTGCTAATTCAAGTTGTTTTCTTAATCCATTAGTAAAGAGTCCAACTTGGCTATCAATATCATTACAATTAATAAATATAGGGTGATGGGTCTTTTGGAAACGCTCGAAGAAACATGCAATGGCTTTTCTATTCAAACGATTATTATCTTGATATACTTGGAATATATAAGGATTGGTATCTACTTCTTTCGATTCGATAGAAAAAGGTATAACCATTTTTATATTGTTGCGTTGGCAAAAGTCGCCTAATAGTTTTACTTGATTAGAATAGAGTGGACCAAAGATAATATCTAACGTCGGAGCATTCTTATCTAATAAAGTTGTTTTAATATCGGCATCTTTAGGAACATTCCAGGCATGCACATCTGTATTAATTCCTTCTTGTTTCATTTGTTCTAATGCAAGTAGAATACCTCTATAGTATTCAACCATTCTTAATCCATCGCCATCTTCTCGATGTAAGGGTAACATAACTCCTATGCGAATGGCATTTGTCGTTGTGTTGGCTATTACAGGTTTCTTATCATTAATATTGTTTGGTGAATCAGGTACATATTTTTTATCATTCCCTTTGGCATAAGGAACAAATATCCAATTACCTTTCTTGAGTTCATATCCCTCTTGTTTCATCTCTGGATTTGCATCAATAAGTTCTTGAATACTAACTCCATAATCTTTTGCTATTCCAAAGATTGTTTCTTTCTTTTTTACTTTATGAATATCTCGCCAGATAGTAGTCTGAGCTGATACTTGAATGGTAAAAAATAATGTAAGCAATAAGAATAAGTATCTATAATAACGCTTCATAATCTGTTTATTTCTGAAATTAACACTCTGCAAAGATAACAAAAACTATTTACTATTTGCTTTTTGTCGATAGAATTTTTGTATTTTTGCAGAAATAAGAAGATTATGCAGCTATATTTTCATAAAATATCTTTAATAGTGGTTTTATTCCTAATCGCCACTAATAGTTTTTCTCAGTCTTGCGAGCCTTATGGAACGTATATTGGAGAAAGTGGGAGTTCTGAAACGATAAACTCAGCACAAGGCTTTTCAGGTTCAGCCCCATTAACTGTAAATTTTGTAGCGAATCCTACCGTGAATTTGCCCAATAGCACTCATTTTGAGTGGCATTTTTTAGAGCAAAACAAATCTACTAATGCTTTCTTAATTCGCTATGAACAAGACACACAATATACTTTCACAACAGCAGGCTCATTTCGTGTTTGTTTATATGAGATATTAAATAATGATACAGTTTATATTTATGAGCCTATAAACATATCTATTAGTGAGAGTGAAATATCTTTTCCCAATGCCTTCTCTCCTAATGGCGATGGTATAAATGATGTATTTAAAGCTAAGAAAGGTTTTAAAAGTATTGTAGAATTCCACGCAGTTATCTTTAATAGATGGGGGCAAAAGCTTTTTGAATGGAATAATCCTAATGAAGGCTGGGACGGAACTTTTAATGGAAAGCCTGTTGCACAAGGAGTTTATTTTGTGAATGTGAAGGCTACAGGCGCAGATGGAAAGAAATTCCATATTAAGAAAGATGTGAATTTATTGCGCGGATACAACGAAACAACTACACAAACGCATTAATTGTAGTTTTACAAACAAACTGACACAAATAATGGTTAATGATAAAATAGAAGTGTTTGGGGCACGTGTGCACAATTTAAAAAATATAGATGTGTCAATGCCTCGTAATGCATTGATTGTTTTTACAGGATTATCTGGCTCGGGTAAAAGTTCATTGGCATTTGATACAATATTTGCTGAAGGACAAAGACGCTATATTGAGACGTTTTCTGCTTATGCTCGGAACTTTTTGGGTAATATGGAGCGACCTGATGTTGATAAGATTACTGGATTATCACCAGTAATATCTATTGAGCAAAAAACCACAAACAAAAATCCACGTTCAACAGTTGGCACTACAACAGAGATATACGATTATCTTCGTTTGCTATATGCACGTGCAGGAATTGCTTATTCGTATATGAGCAACGAACCAATGGTAAAATACACGGAGGAACGTGTCATCGAAATGATTCTTCATAATTATGCCAACAAAAGTATTTATGTACTTGCACCATTGGTAAGAAATCGTAAAGGACATTATCGTGAACTATTCGAACAAATGCGACGTAAGGGATATCTTTATATTCGTGTAGACGGTGAGATATTGGAAATTACACGTGGTATGAAGGTAGATAGATACAAAAATCACAATATAGAAGTTGTAATAGATAGGCTTAAACTTGGTGCCGCGAACGATGAAACCTTTAAAGAGCGTTTAGCAAAGACGGTATCGGTAGCAATGAAACAAGGCGACTCTCTTATTATGATTATGGAGAAAGAGAGTGGCATTACTAAATATTTCTCTAAACGTTTGATGGACCCTATTACGGGAATTGCTTACAAAGACCCTGCTCCTAATATTTTCTCATTTAATTCTCCAGAGGGGGCGTGTCCGCATTGTAAAGGATTGGGCAAGATAAACGAGATTGATTTAGCGAAGGTAATTCCTAACAAAAGCCAAAGTATTTATGAAGGTGCTATTATTCCTTTAGGTAAATACAAAAACCAAATGATATTCTGGCAGATAGCTGCTATTCTTGAAAACTACGATTATACTTTGAAAACACCAATTAAAGATATTTCGAAAGAAGTGCTTGACGAAATACTTTATGGGTCGCTAGATAAAGTTCGTATCTCTAAAGAGCTCGTTCATACCAATTCCGACTATTTTACTTCTTTCGATGGTGTTATAAAATACTTGCGTTCAGTAATGGAAAACGATGAAACTGCTGCCGGAAAGAAGTGGGCTGACCAGTTTATTGCTGAACGGGAATGTCCTGAATGCAAAGGACAACGTCTTAATCGTGAAGCTCTCTCATATAGAATATGGGACAAAAATATAGCAGAGCTGTCTACAATAGATATTGCCGACTTAAAGAACTGGCTTGGAAATGTAGAGCGACACCTTAACGAGAAACAGCAACTTGTTGCTAAAGAGATTCTAAAAGAAATTCGCAAGCGTATAGACTTCTTGCTAAATGTTGGTCTTAATTATCTTTCGCTAAACAGACAAAGTGCAACGCTTTCAGGAGGAGAGAGCCAACGTATAAGACTGGCTACACAGATTGGCTCTCAACTCGTAAACGTGCTTTATATTTTAGACGAACCTTCTATTGGTTTGCATCAGCGTGATAACGATCGCTTAATAAAATCATTGTGCAAATTGCGCGACCTCGGAAATACGGTGATTGTTGTTGAGCACGATGAGGATATGATGCGTGCTGCCGATTGGGTTGTTGATATTGGTCCAAAAGCTGGTAAGAATGGAGGAGAGGTTGTTTTTCAGGGTACATACAATCAGATGCTTCAAGCGCACACTCTTACAGCTCAATATCTTAATGGCGAACGAATTATTCCACTTCCAACTGAATATCGTAAAGGAAATGGTAAATCGTTATGGCTGTATGGTTGCAAAGGTAACAATTTAAAGAATGTTGATGTAGAATTTCCTTTGGGTAAACTTATTGTTGTTACAGGGGTGTCTGGCTCTGGAAAGAGTACATTAATCAACGAGACCTTACAACCTATACTATCTCAACATTTCTATCGTTCTTTGAAATCTCCTATGGCGTATGCTAAGATAGAAGGAATAGAGAATGTAGATAAGGTTGTGAATGTAGACCAAAGTCCTATTGGACGTACTCCGCGCAGTAATCCTGCAACATACACAGGTGTATTCTCCGATATTCGCAATCTGTTTGTTAATCTTCCTGAGGCCAAAATACGTGGCTATAAACCTGGACGTTTTTCGTTTAACGTAAAGGGTGGACGGTGTGAGAATTGTGGGGGAAATGGCTATCGCACCATAGAAATGAACTTCTTACCTGATGTATTTGTTCCATGCGAGGTTTGTCATGGAAAGCGTTATAACCGAGAAACGCTTGAAGTGCGTTTTAAAGGAAAATCAATAGCCGATGTTCTCGATATGACAGTGAATACCGCTGTAGAATTCTTCGAGAATGTTCCGCTTATTCTTCCTAAAATAAAAGCCTTACAAGATGTTGGGTTAGGTTATATTAAGTTAGGGCAAAGTTCTACAACTCTTTCGGGAGGTGAAAGCCAACGTGTAAAACTTGCAACCGAACTTTCTAAACGGGATACAAGAAAAACGCTCTACATTCTTGACGAACCTACTACAGGATTGCATTTCGAAGATATTAGGGTACTTATGGGTGTATTGCAAAAGCTGGTTGATAGAGGAAACACGGTTATAATTATAGAGCATAACCTTGATGTAATAAAACAAGCCGACTATATTATTGATATGGGACCTGATGGCGGTCGTGGTGGTGGACAGATTATTGCAACTGGCAATCCAGCAGAAATAGCAAAGGTTTCTCAAAGTTATACTGCGCCATTCATTAAGAAGTTCTTAAATGCAAAATAAGTAGTATTAATGCTTCTTTAAATTTAACTGGTTATTATAGATTCAGCAGATTTTACTTTATTGTTGGTAGATTAGTTTACTTTAGAACGAAGTAGTAGGATAGTAAGCTACAATGAGTTAGAAAGACAAGCTATCTGCCAACAAGAAAACAGAAAGCTAGTAAGCAACGAAAGTGTTGCAGTCTAATAAGCTATTGAAACTTATGGGTGTGGTTGTCTGGCATCAACTTTTTATTTCTTCGGTTCAGCGTCTTTTTCATCGTCTTTCCATTTGTTTCACTCACTGTCTACGTCCGACAGCTTTTGTACAAATGTACAATCTTCACTTACCTCTCGATAGCAATCTTTGGGAATAAAGCGAATGCACATACCTTCTATTTGGTTCGCCACTGTTTCCTTCTCAGTTGTTATACCGTGCTTCTAAAAACACATAATAAAATAATGTTAAGCTAAATGCTGTAATTGTTAATATCAACGAAATGTACTGCCGTGCCCCACGGGTTATACAGTCGTGCCCCACGAGTCCTACTGCCGTACCTTACAAGTCCTACTTCCATAAAAGCTCAAAATCGTAGGCTTTCGGTTTAATTATACAAATTGTTTATTTATACTCGCATTCAAGTCTTTATCCAACACAAGTTTTTAATTAAACAAAAAGTGTATATTAAAATCAAGAAAAGCCCATCAGATGTATATCTCTTGTTTCAGATATCTGTAACGTTCATTTCAGATATCTGTCAGTTGCGTCTTAGATATCTGTCAGTTGCAATTTAGATATCACAACAAACTGTAACTTTACAATCGTGCTTTTTTCCGAGAAAAATCTATTTTTTTCCCACCGTACCTATTTTGATGTATATAAATATGAGAGAGATGAAAACTATGCGTTGTTGCCTTTTGTAAAAACAGTTATATGTCAATCTTAAAATTAAATGTATAAAAAAACGTTGATAGTGCTGAGTATAAAATTATATTTGTAATTTTGCAGCGGAAATAAATCTTTATGGAAACAACCTAGCAATCGTTTTATAGCAAATAAATAAATGTTGTCTATGTATCTTCACACTCTTCTTTTGGAATACATATATCAGCCGTTATAATGTTTCGAACGAATTTGCATTATCTCCATATATAATATAAGGTATAAGTCTACTTATTAATTTTAATATAAATGAAACAAAAATCTACATTCTTATTAGGCACTTTATTTTCGTTACTAATATCGTTGCCTACTAATGCACAACCTGAACCACAGTCTGTGCTACAAATCAGGTCTGGTAACCTTCTTCCCTCAGAGTTTACCTCGGCTAAAAAGGTAGTGTCAAACAATATTCTTTCTGTGTTTAAGGCTAAGATGCCTAAGACACAAGAGAAAAGCACAATGCAGACCAACCATAAACGTAATACACAACACTTACTTGTAAATCCAAAGCAATGTATTTGGGGAAATGTTGTAACCGATAATCTACTTGGCGTTTATTCATTTTTCCCAATGCAATCAATCGATTTTACAGAACTTGCTCCCTTTAAAAAAGGATTACTAAATGGAGGTTGTGGTATTGTCGATGATGAGCTACATTGTATTTATGTTGATGATACTTATGCGGCTTATGGAGTTCTGGGAGTTACTCACTATGCATTCAACACAGATACATGGGAGTTAATAGAGCAATCGCTTCAACCAAAAAGTTGGAACGTTATAGCTACAGAAACAGCTATAGACCCTAAGACAGGTGAAGTTTTTGGTGAGTTTTATTCAGCAAACTTGAAATCGTTAGAGTGGGGTGTTATAGACTATAGAACATTGACACGAACCACAATAGCAAAAGCTGAACACAGTTATATTGCTCTCGGAATAACTAACGATGGCAGAGCGTTTGGTGTTGCAGACGATGGAAACCTTTATCAGATAGATCGCACAACAGGTGTAGAAACATTAAAGGGTAGTACAGGTATAAACGTAAAGGACGAGGCAGAAAACCATTTCTATCAAACTGGAGAAATAGACCCTAATACTAACGAATTTTATTGGGCTGCAAAAACGGCTAATGGCAACTGTACATTATATACAGTAGACCTAAACGATGGACATGTTACTGCTGTAGGCTCAATGGAAAAAGCTACAGTCTTAGGTATGGTAATTCCAATGCCAAAAGCAGCAGCTGCAGCTCCAAATGTGGCAACCGATTTGCAAACTCAATTCAATGGAGCATCAACCACTGGTTATATTTCATTCAAAGCTCCTGAAACTCAATTCGATGGTACTACTCTTGCAACCAATAAGCCTCTTTCGTATACCATCACAGCCAACAACAAGCAGGTGGCAACAGGAACGGTGCTTCCGGGACAGGTGGCACAAACATCTATCCAAGTGGAAGAAGGTATGAACCACTTCATTGTTGTTACAACCAACGAGGGTGGAAAAAGCCCTAAGGCAAAATACGAAAAGTATATAGGAAACGATGAACCACTTCCTTTAGACTATGTAGATTTAAAAATAGACGACACGCGTAAAGCTACAGTGTCTTGGGACAAACCTACACAAGGACTTCATCAAGGCTATATAGGAAACCTTACTTACAATGTATATCGTTTCAGTAGTACAGATACTATAAAGGTTGCTTCAAACTTAACAGCCACTACTTTTACAGAAACCTTGCCCGAATCTACACGAACAGGCTATGCATACGGTGTACAAGCCGTTAATACTACTCAGTGTAGCAAGATAACAGTAAGTGAATATAAGGTTACTGGTAACGTTTTCGACACGCCATACTTCGATGATTTTAGAAACAAAAACGATGCTCTCATCTATACTATTGTCGATGGAAACGATGACGGATTTACATGGAGATGGTATGATGATGAAGAAAAAGGAAGAGCTTTCCGCTACTCGTATAGTCGCAATAATGCTGGCGACGATTGGTTGATGAGCCCTCCTATAAAGTTGAAAGCTGGTAAAACCTATAAAATTAGCTTTAGAGCTAGCAATGCTGAAGAAGAATACAAAGAACGATTAGAGGTTAAAATGGGCAATGCACCAACAGCTCAAGCTATGACAACTAATGTTATATCGCCCATTGAACTTACAGATCCGCAATACCATGAGTTCAGCGCACAAGTTACTCCACAGAGTGATGGCGATTATTACATTGGATTTCACGCAATTTCTGACGCAAAAAAAAGCTTCATCTATTTAGGCGAAATGGGTGTTGAGCCTATTCCCACAACAAATGCTCCTGCAGCAGTAGAGAATATGAATGTTATAGCAAATCCAACGGGCACATTAAAGGCTGCTATTACTTTTAAGGCTCCAACTAAAGCAATCGATGGAAATCAGCTTACTGCTATTAAGAAGATTGAATTGCGCAATGGAACTAAAATACTAAAAACATTTGTTGCTCCTACGCCTGGTGCTGAGCTCAAACTTATTGACGAGAACCCTACACAAGGAATTAATAACTATATTGCTATTGCTTTCAACGAAAATGGCAATGGAACAAGTGTTACACGGAGAGCATACATAGGCAAGGATCTCCCCGCAGAACCTGTAGTGAAAGCAATAGACCAAGGCACTTCGGTTAAACTTACATGGGAACCTGCCAAAGGTGCTCACGGTGGTGTAGTAGAGCCCTCTAAAGTTGATTACGATATATATGATGTTAATCAGAATGGACTTGGCAACCATATTGCAATTGCAAAGAATGGCTTAACAGAATACACTGTAGATGGTATAAACACTAAGACTGGCGCACAACGCTACAGAAAATGGGCTATTGCTGCAAACTATAATGGCTTAAGTAGCGAGTTTGCAACAGCAAGCATTATTTTAGGAGTGCCTTATACGCTTCCATATCGTAGCAGTTTCAGAAATGCTACTTTCGAACAGCAATTATTCCAGACCACCAGTTCTAATGACAAAGTATTGTGGCGACTTACTAGCAACGAATCGTCTGACGATGATGGAGGCTGTTTGTTCTTTAAACCTCGTGCTGCTGGTACATCGACTATTACAACTGGAAAAATTGATATGCGTGGAACTACTCAGCCTAAATTAGGTTTTAGTTACAATGCAAAGGCACAAACTCCTGTTCGGTTAGAGGTTACCTTCGAAAAGATGGACGGTACAGTTACAGACCCTGTATGGATACACGATTTCGCCAGCGATACAAAGGGTGGAAAATGGATAACTGAAATTGTAGACTTGCCAGAAACTCTTACCACCCAAGACTACATTCTTATGCACATAAAGGCTATAGCCGCCGATGCCTCTCCAAATATTGTGTACTTAGACAATATAAGCATTTCGGACCCATTGCAATGCGATGGCGCAATTGAGCTTTCTGCACCAGCAAGTGTAAATAAGGGACAAACTGTGAACTTAAAAGTAAAGGTTAGCAATTTAGGCCTCGACAAGATAGACCATGCTGCTGTAAAGGTTTCGTTGAACAATAAAGTTATTCACCAATCGGATATCACCAAAAGCTTATCTCTGTTGCAAGAGTTTGTTATCCCAATTAGTTATGCCACCACTATTCTCGACCCAAGCGAGCAACACAGTATAAAGGCTGAACTAACAGTTGCTAACGATATGCAAACTGCAAACAACACCGACTTAGCAAATATTATTCTCGAAAAAGCAAACGTGCTTCCACCAACCAACTTAACAAGTAAAACCGACAAGGTGGGTACGGTAGAACTGTTGTGGAATAAACCAGAAACAACAAAAGAAACCATAAGAGAAAACTTTGAAAGCTACGAAGCTTGGCAAACCGACTTTGGAAAGTGGACTACATTTGATGCTGATAAAGGCTATGCTATTCCGCTTAGCGCACAAGTTAGCTATCCACATCAAGGAGAACAATTCGCTTTTATAAATTGGAAACCCGACGACTATTTCCGTGGCACTAAAGATATAGCTCCACACTCTGGACGTAAAGCCGCCGTAGCAATGTACCAACAAAATGCAGAAGGAAACGTTATAGGTGCTGATAACTGGTTGATTAGCCAGCCTCTATCTGAAGAGGAACAAACCATTAGCTTCTGGGTGAACAATGCGCAAGGAAACAGCCAGACAACAGAAACTTTTGAAGTGTTAGCATCGCCTACCGATAATAAACCTGCTAGTTTCAGCAAAATAGATACGTATAAACAAGAGTCGGCTGTATGGAACGAAATAACAACACAGCTGCCTTCGGGTACACGCTATTTCGCAATACGACACACTACTCCTGCAAATCAAGGATTGGTTTTCATGATAGACGATATTACGTTCGACGCAAGTAACGGACCTGCTGCTTATAATATTTATCGTAACGATTCGCTTATTGTAAGCACAACGTCTCCATCGTTCACCGATGATAAACTGAAACCAGGAACTACGCATAGCTATAAAGTTACTGCTGTATATCCCGATGGTTCCGAGTCTGAGCCAATAAGCGTAACTGCTACAACCAATATTCACGATATTGTAGGGAATGTAAACCTATCGTACGATGTTTATACCGTTGATGGCAAATTGTTTGCTAAAGGTTTGCACAACTTAAACACTCTGCCAAAAGGAATGTATATTATAAATGGCAAGACTATTATTATTCAGTAAAAATTGCGACTGAGCTAAAGTCTTATACTCCTTTCTATGAGATGTGGACTTTATTTCTAATCCAAATTTTATAGCACAAATAAGAAAGGCTGAACGGATAGTACGTTCAGCCTTTTTAATTGCTCTGCTCAAATAGTTTGTGCCTAACTATATGGGCGAATAAGAAAAATGTTGGCAATGTTGTTTGTTGCTGCTTCTGCCGTCTAAATCTCTCGTCTATCTTGTAATTACATCACTACTTCGTTACAGTTACACAAGCCTTCCATATCAACGATATACCGATTAGACAGTATTACTTACGTGTAAGTAATATTTTATTTACATGTAAGTAAAACTTTATTTACGTGTAAGTAAAACTTTATTTACGTGTAAGTAAAACCATACATTGCTGTAGTCAATAATGCCTCTTACGCATAAGGATGTTGCGTATATATGTAATAAGCGAAAGAACAGCGTGAAAAAAAGTAATACATTCGCATTGTAGCATTCTGCTACACACCTTTTAGCATAAATTGCGTCATTCTAGCTTTGGCACGAACTTACCCCATATACGCCCAGCTCTTGCTTTATTACGAAGCATATTAATTATTTTATAACGAAAGCATAGTGCCAATATAAAACATTATAAAATATAATGCATATTTCTTGAACGTTGGATAAAATGAATAAAAAAGGGGGTAAAGACAACTTAAATGGTTAGTCTTTAACCCCTTTTTATTAGTTAGTGTTATTAATGTATCTATTCTTTCAGCAAAGCATTTGCCATATTAAGAGCAGCTTTTCTGCCATCGCCCATCGCCAATATAACAGTAGCACCACCGCGCACAATGTCGCCACCTGCATAAATTGTAGGAATAGAACTCTGCATTTCTTCGTTCACGGCAATAGTGTTCTTTCGCCCTAACTCCAATCCATCTATAGAATTCGGCACAAGAGGATTGGGCGATACTCCCACGGCAACTACTACTTGATCGCATTCTATCGTAATAGTTTTCCCCGTAGTTTGTGGTCTGCGACGGCCACTTTCGTCAGGTTCACCCAATTCCATAACATCTAAGACAGCTCCGCAAACACGTCCATTTTCATCAGCAATATATTCCTTCGGGTTGTGCAGCGTTAGGAAGTTAATACCTTCTTCTTGTGCATGTTTCACCTCCTCTACACGTGCAGGCATTTCTTCTAACGAACGGCGATAAACTAATGTAACATCTGCACCAAGACGTTTTGCCGTACGACAAGAGTCCATTGCAGTATTTCCACCACCAACAACAAGCACCTTTTTTCCAATAATAATAGGCGTATCGGTATCAGGGTTAGCTGCGTCCATTAGGTTTACACGAGTAAGATATTCGTTGCTCGAGAGAATATTTATGCTATTTTCGCCTGGAATGCCCATAAAGTTCGGCAATCCTGCACCAGAGCCAACAAAGATTCCTTTGAAGCCGTTTTGTTTCAGCTCTTCCACACTTATAGTTTTGCCAACAATAGTGTCTGTCTGGAAATGAACTCCCTGCTTTCTTAAGTTTTCAACTTCCACCTCAACAATCTTGTTTGGTAAACGGAACTCTGGAATGCCATATTTAAGTACACCACCAATTTCGTGTAATGCTTCGAAAACATAAACCTCAAATCCACGCTTCACCATATCGCCAGCAAAACTAAGTCCTGAAGGTCCTGATCCAATAACAGCAACCTTCATTCCATTAGACGGAGCAAGTTCGGGCAAAGTAATATTTCCACTTTCACGTTCGTAGTCGGCAGCAAATCTTTCAAGATAACCAATAGCTACAGCAGGTTCTTTCATTTTTAAATGAATACAACGACTTTCGCATTGCTTTTCTTGTGGACAAACACGACCACACACAGCGGGTAGGGCAGAGGTGTCTTTCAATACACGAGCTGCGTTAAGAAACTGGCCCCGTTCAATGTTCTTAATGAAGCTTGGAATATTAATGTTTACCGGACAACCTTCCACGCATGTAGGTTTTGCACAGTCGAGGCAACGTTTAGCTTCGCGCATTGCCATTTCTTTCGTAAGACCTTTGTTAACTTCCTCCAAACGAGTAGTTGCACGATAAACAGGATCAAGTTCAGGCATCTGCACTCGCTCTATAGTAGTGCGCTCTTTGGGCTTCATACTTTTGCGCAATTCAGTACGCCATTCAGAGTTTCGTTCAATAAGTTCAGCAAAGTCTTGCTTTGTTTCTTCGGCAGGAGCTAAAGGCGTATGCACTGTGCTATTAGTGGTCTCAACTTCTATATGATGATGCCCTATCTGGGTTTGTTTTCTCTCCATCTCTTCGCGTTCAACACCCTTAAAAGTGCCCATACGCTTAAACATTTCGTCCCAATCAACAAGGTCTCCATTAAATTCAGGACCATCAATACATACAAACTTTGTTTTTCCACCAATAGTAAGACGGCATGCACCGCACATACCAGTACCGTCTACCATAATTGTATTCAGTGATACATCGTTAGGTATACCATACTTCTTTGCTAACAAAGATGTAAACTTCATCATTATTGGAGGACCAATAGCCAAAACTTTATCTACTTTCTCGCGCTGCAACACTTCTTCAACACCAACAGTTACTACACCCTTTTTTCCCATACTACCATCGTCGGTCATTATAATAACTTCGTCGGAGTATTTTGCAACGTCTTCAACCATAATCACCAGTTCTTTCGTGCGCCCTGCCAACACAGAAATGACACGATTTCCTGCTTTTTTGAATGCTGTTAAAATTGGTAGGATAGCAGCAATGCCAATACCACCACCAGCACACACCACAGTACCATAATTCTCTATGTGAGATGCTTGTCCTAATGGTCCTACAATATCTAGAACCTCATCGCCGGGTTCAAGTTGGCACAATTTAGTAGACGAAAGCCCCACTTCCTGTATAACCATTGTAAGTGTTCCTTTCTCAGGATCAGCTTTAGCAATAGTGTAAGGTACACGCTCGCTGTTATTGTCTACGCGTACTATAACAAAGTTTCCCGCTCTACAACTGCGTGCAATGAGTGGTGCTTCTACTACAATACAAAAAACCTTTTCGGAAAATTGTTTTTTACTAATAATCTTGTTCATGTTTTAAAGGTTAAGTTGTTTATAGATTCTTTATTTTCTAACTCTCAGCAACATTTATTTTTTTCTGTGCTCTTCGAAGTAGATTGCATTATACAGACTAAATTCTGTATTTTTCTATCTCTTTCTATTTGGGATTAGGGGAGATACAATCTTAGTTTTCGGATATCCTAAATACAAGATAGTATCAGCCCTAATTTCAGCAAAGAATATTATCTACGATTTCAAAAACAATTAGAAGTTCTTGTCATCAAGTATTTCAAATCCACAATAAGGAACAAGTGCTTTAGGAACTCTTATCCCTTCAGATGTCTGATTGTTTTCCAAAATGGCAGCAACAATACGTGGTAAAGCCAATGCTGAGCCATTAAGAGTATGGCACAATTCTATCTTTTTATCTTCAGAACGGCGATAACGACAATGTAAGCGATTTGCCTGATAGCTCTCAAAGTTTGATACAGAACTTACTTCCAACCACCGTTTTTGAGCACCGCTCCATACCTCGAAATCATAACAGATAGCGGAAGTGAAACTCATATCTCCACCACATAGTCGAAGAATATGATATGGAAGTTCCAATTTTATTAATAAACCTTCAACGTGTTTCAGCATCTCGTTTAAAGATTCATAAGAATGTTGTGGAGTATCTATACGAACAATTTCTACTTTGTCGAATTGATGCAAACGATTTAATCCTCGTACATCTTTTCCATAACTTCCAGCCTCACGACGGAAGCATGAAGAATAAGCACAACGTTTAACAGGGAGTTCCTTTTCGTCGAGAATTTCATCGCGGAAGATATTGGTTACTGGTACTTCTGCTGTTGGAATTAAATAAAGATCGTCTACTTCGGCATGATACATTTGCCCCTCTTTGTCAGGTAGTTGTCCAGTGCCTAAACCAGAAGCCTGATTAACTACTAATGGAGGTTGTATTTCTAAATATCCACTTTTCCGTGCTTCGTCTAAGAAGAATGCTTCTAAAGCACGTTGAAAGCGGGCCATCTTACCTATATATATAGGAAAGCCTGCTCCTGTTATTTTAACACCGAGATCAAAATCAACAAGATTATACATCTTACATAAGTCCCAATGACAAAGAGCTTCGCCTTCAAAGGTTGGTTTTTCTCCTCCTTCTTTTACAACAACATTATCGTTTGCATCTTTACCTTCAGGAACATCTTCATTGGGAATATTTGGAATAGTTAGCAACAAGTTAGTCATATCCGCTTGTGCTTTTTCCATATTATCTTGTAGTTCTTTATCGGCAGTTTTCAGTTCGGCTACTTTATTCTTTATTTCGTTAGCCTCGTCTTTCTTTCCTTCTTTCATTAATCCGCCAATTTGTTTTGAAAGAAGATTTTGTTGTTGTTTATTGTTATCAAGTTTCTGTTGGTATTCTCTACGTAATTTATCGTATTCTAATACCGTTTCAATGGTCTTCTTAGCATTATTAAAATGCTTTTTTTTAAGACCTTTTATAACACGTTCAGTTTCTTCACTGATAAGCTTTAATGTAAGCATACGTTTTTGTATATTTTATGTTCTATTTTGACAACAAAGTTACGAAAAAATATCTGATATACAAGAATTTTAGATAAAGTTTCCTTATCTATTATGATAGGCTAAGGAATAGGTGAGATTATCAAAAAAAGAAATCCATCCATAAGCTTCTATTAGGAGCAGATGAATGGATTTCTATTATAGTATATTCTTTAATAAGTAGACGTTTTATGCGTCTCGCTAATTTATTCTATTACGACTAATGGCTCATCTTCAAGCACAGCCTGACCAACTTTTACAATGATAGTTGTAACTTTACCATCTCTTTCTGCTTCAATGCTATTTTGCATTTTCATTGCTTCAAGCACGAGAACAGTATCACCAGCTTTAACTTCTTGTCCAACTGAAACCTCTATAGAAGTAATAGTGCCAGGAAGTGGAGCCTTTATTGCATTGGAAGTATTGATATTTGCTGATGTAGCCGTGTTTTCTGTTTCATTTTCAGCTACAGGTTTCCCTAATTCAACCTTTTTCTTCTCTGGTTCTGCAGGTGCTTCCATCTGCACCTTATATTCTTCACCATTCACAGTAATGTCAGCAACATTATCTTCACTAACATTATTTATTACGACAGAATATTCCTTGCCGTCTATTGTATATTTAAATTCTTTCATTTTCTTTTATGGTTTCTTGGTCATAATTTCGAACTTCGCATTCCACAATGTCTGCTTTGGTTTAATTGTGATAATGCCAGATTCTACATCGTGAACATTATTGCCTGCATACTCATAAAGAGCCATAGCAATTGCTGCATATATATTATTGTTCATTTATAGATATTTTTAATGAAAGGAACTTGCAAATTTTACATTGGCATACAACCATGTTTCTTAGCAGGTAAATCTTGCTTCTTATTTGCTAATTGTGCAAGACCACGGCAAATGCGGAAACGTGTGTTGCGTGGTTCAATAACATCATCTATATAGCCGTATTGAGCTGCCTGATATGGATTTGCAAATTTTTCTGTATATTCTTCTTCTTTTTCAGCAATGAATTGTTTAACATCGCCACCATTCTCTTTTACTTGTTTTACTTCCTTTCCGTAAAGAACAGCAACAGCCCCCGATGCTCCCATAACAGCTATTTCTGAACTTGGCCAAGCAAAATTAAGATCTGAGCGCAATTGTTTACAGCCCATAACAATATGCGAGCCACCATAACTCTTACGCAGTGTAATAGTTATTTTAGGTACTGTCGCTTCACCATAAGCATAAAGTAGCTGTGCTCCATGTAGAATAACAGCATTATATTCCTGACCAGTACCAGGAAGGAAGCCAGGAACGTCTACTAACGAAACGATAGGAATGTTAAAAGCATCACAAAAACGCACAAATCGTGCCCCTTTTCTACTTGCATTTGTATCGAGAACGCCAGCATACGCAGATGGTTGATTAGCTACAATTCCCACACTTTGACCATTAAATCGAGCAAAACCAGTGATAATATTTTTAGCAAACTTCGGTTGTACTTCGAAGAATTTTCCATTATCGGTTATTGCTTTTATCACCTTATACATATCGTAAGCTTGATTTGGGTCGTCAGGAATAATTTCATTCAACAAATCCTCCTTACGATCAATAGGATCGGTGCACTCTGTACGTGGAGCCTCTTCGCGATTATTAGAAGGTATGTACGAAAGTAAAGTCTTAATGGTCTCTGTTGCTTCTTCTTCTGTTTTCGCTGTAAAGCTTGTTACGCCACTTTTTGTTGCATGAACACTTGCACCACCAAGATGTTCAGCATCAATATCTTCTCCAGTTACCGTTTTTACAACTTTAGGTCCAGTAAGGAACATATAACTTGTATCTTCTTTCATTAAGATAAAGTCGGTAAGGGCAGGAGAATAAACAGCTCCACCAGCACAAGGACCGAGAATACTTGAAATTTGAGGAATTACGCCCGAAGCGAGAATATTACGTTCGAATATCTCTCCGTAACCTGCCAAAGAAGAAATTCCTTCTTGAATACGTGCTCCACCAGAATCATTCATACAAATTATTGGCGCACCATTTGTCATAGCCATATCCATAACTTTACAAATTTTTTGTGCCATTGTTTCTGACAAAGAACCTCCATTAACAGTAAAATCTTGTGCGTAAACATAAACAAGACGACCATCTATTGTAGCTGAACCTGCAACTACTCCATCGCCCAGATATTGTTTTTTCTCCATACCAAAGTTATGGCAACGATGGAGTTTAAACATATCATACTCTTCGAAACTACCTTTATCTACCAACATTTCGATACGCTCGCGCGCTGTATATTTCCCACGAGCATGTTGTTTTTCTATGGCCTTTTCGCCACCACCTAAACGAGCTTGCTCTCTTTTGGCTACGAGTTCCTTGATTTTTTCTGTTTGTTTACTCATAATGTATTTATTTCTCTTAATAATTCTAACTACACTTGGCGAGATAAAAACCACCAATTCGATGCAAAAATACGAAAAAAAGCCCACTTAATATATCTTAGGCTCTTTAAAGTTTGTTAAGGAATGATATTGTTATATGCTCAAATAATGTATATACTCAGACTAGAATTGCTGTTTGGTTATTATCTATTAGCGTTCGTTTATCGATATCTCAGTTATCATTCTTTACTCTACTTTTGAGTGGAATGAAGTTTCAAACCATGCTTTCTACTTTTGAGCTACCTTTGAGTATAGTTAATATTAGGCTATTAATAATGATAGGTATCTTACGAAAACACCAACTATAAAATAACCATACGTTGGATTTTCTGTATATAACGTTTTTGATATGTTAGTGCTTTGTTTTTCGTATAAATCCTTCTTTATATTTTGTAAACAAATAATTATGTCTTTTTGAAGTACGTGATAAATATGTAGAGAAGTAGATTCCTCGTCTACATAGTCTACCCTTAAAAGCCTAATATTCCGCTGATTCATAGTATATTATGTTATAAATTATTTGCAAATATCTGCAAGTTTTTGTACCTTTACACTATAATTCTTG
>ERZ772960.1423-NODE-1423-length-19124-cov-10.683203_pt1 | contig 19124 bp, 8 predicted proteins | sample MGYA00580678_ERZ772960 | MGnify/ENA primary metagenome ERZ772960 (study PRJEB29015, sample SAMEA2737930) | human oral metagenome | biome: human oral; feature: human-associated habitat; material: dental | place: China | collected 2059 ... | reverse complement strand
GGGTGTCGCCCAGGAGCGACTCCTTCCACCCGCCGAAGGAGTAGTAGGCCACCGGGGTGGGGATGGGCACGTTGACGCCCACCATACCGGCCTCGACGTCGAGGGTGAAGCGCCGGGCCACGCCGCCGTCGTCGGTGAAGATGGCCGCGCCATTGCCGAACGGCGAGGAGTTGACCTGGGCAATGGCCTGCTCGTAGGTGTCGGCGTGGACGATCGCCAGGACCGGTCCGAAGACCTCCTCGGTGTAGAGCGGGGACTCCAGGGGGACGTCGTCGACGACCGTGGGGCCCAGGAAGTGGCCGTTCTCGTGACCGGGGACAACCAGGGCGCGCCCGTCCAGGACGATCCGGGCACCCCGGGCCTGGGCGTCGTCGATGAGGCCGGTGATGAACTCCTTGGACTTGGCGTCGATGACCGGGCCCATCTCGACGCCCTCGTCCATGCCGTAGCCGACCTTGATCCTCTCGGCGTGGGCCTTGACGCGGCGGGCCAGGTCCGGCCCGCACCCGCCCACGGCCACGACCACGGGCAGGGCCATGCAGCGCTCGCCGGCGGCCCCGAAGGCGGCGGCGCAGATGTGCCGGGCGGCGAAGTCCAGGTCGCAGTCGGGCATGACGATGGCGTGGTTGTTGGCCCCGCCCAGGGCCTGGACCCGCTTGCCGTGGGCCACGCCGGTGTTCTGCACGACGTGGGCCACCGGCGTGGAGCCGACGAAGGAGATGGCGTCGATGCCGGGGTGCTCGAGGATCCTGGCGACCATCTTCCGGTTGCCGGCCACGACATTGAAGACGCCGTCGGGCAGGCCGGCCTCCTTGTAGAGCTCGGCGGTCAGCAGCGCGGCCGAGGGCGTGGCCGAGGCCGGCTTGAGAATGAAGGCGTTGCCGGTGGCGATGGCGATGGGGTGCATCCACATGGGCACCATGGCCGGGAAGTTGAAGGGGCAGATGCCGGCGACGACGCCGACCGGCTGGCGCAGGGTGTGGATGTCCACGCCGGTGGAGATGTCGAAGGAGTGCTCGCCCTTGAGGGCCAGGTTGATGGCGGTGGCGAAGTCGAGGGTCTCGCGGCCGCGCTGGATCTCGCCCACGGCGTCGGAGTAGTTCTTGCCGTGCTCGGCCACGATCAGCCGGGCCATTTCGTCGGAGTGGTCCAGGACCAGCTGGCGCATGCGGAACATGACCGCCGTGCGTCTGGCCAGGGAGACCTTGGCCCACTCCCTCTGGGCGCGCCGGGCCACCTCGACGGCGTGGTCGAGGTCGGCGTCGGAGGCCTGGAGCAGCTCGGCCTCGATCTCGCCGGTCCCGGGGTTCTCGACCGGGAGCCGGCCGACGGGGCTGCCCTCGTAGTGCCGGCCGTTGATCCACTGGGAGATCGTCTTCATCGTTGATGACTCCTGAGTCTCATGGGCCCTCGGGCGCTCCTGCCGGAGCGCTCGGGCGAGGGGCCCTACGGTTCTACTGTAGTTCGTCAGGACATGCGGTCAAGGGGATTGTTCGCACAAATTTGGAGGGCGAGGGTAGGCCGGCGGCGCCGCCCCCTCGTGCCACGCACCCCTCGTCAGAGCCCGTCCCGGTCACCCTGGCGGACGTAGGTGATGGTGAACTCCTTGACCTGGCGGTAGACCTGCTGGCGCAGGCGGAGGTCGAACCAACTCGTGTCAAAGGGCTGGAAAACGTCAAGCCCCCTCCCGAGCACGATCAGCCACCCGGTATCGGCGGTGATGGAGCGGTCGTGGATGGAGTCTTTGAAGGCATAGTTGAAGGCGATGCCTGCCACCGCTGCGTTGTGACGGATCGTCTCGAGGTTCTCCACCTGTTTGCGTGCGTGCTCCGGAGTCGTGTCCGTCTTCGTGGTGAGATGTACGGTGACCTCGGTCGCGCGGTCGGTCACTTTAGCGATCGTCTCAATGAGCTCAATGAGGTTGCGCGCCTGGTGCGGCTGCCTGATGTACGGGTCGACGATCTTGATGCGTGTCGCTCCGCGCAGGTACGGGCCGAAGAATCGGTCGTAACTGAATCCTCGTCGCCCTTCAGTAAAGGATATGGAACCCTCCCTTAACTCAGGAGCTGTTCTCTGTGGTTCTCGAGTCACCCCGTCGCCCTCAGACTCGGTGTCGCCGCAGTTACCCGTAGCCTCACGAGCGCGCGTGTTATCAACGATGTCGTCATGATCTACAACACCATCTCGGTGGTACAGCTCTGGATACTCCTGCTCCTCAACAGTGCTGACTTCCTGCCAACCCTGGACGGTGCTGTAGCCGAAACGCACCGGGGTCATAGTTCCGTCGATGCGCACGAGCTGGTCCTTGACCCGCTTGCGACCCTCGATGGCGACCCTCAGGAGGGCCTCGATCTCGTCTGCTCCGGCTTGTCCGGAGGGGTGGATGAGCTTCATCAGCCCGGAGAAGGTCTTGTGGATACCGTCCCGGTCGCGAGTCGAGATATCCTCGGAGAGGCTGAGGTGCTCCTGGTAGCGGTCGGAGTAGTCAAGGTCGCGCTGGGACTTGAGGACCTCTGCCAGGTAGTCGACGACGAATCCGTAGCCGGTGGAGAACATCTCGCCGCGAATCTGCTCGAACTCCCACCCCGGTACGTAGCTGTGGATGCGGTCGAGAAAGGCGGGATCGTGGTACTGGTCGGGGAGCTCGTCGAACAGGTCGGAGTTCTTGAGCATGTAGGGCACGGTGTGGGCGGTGTTGCCCACGAAGACCATCGAGGCCTCCGCTCCGAGGGTCTCGACACCGCGGGAGAAGGACTTGTTGGCCATGTAGTTCTTCATGATGTCGACGAGCGCCCGGTCCGCCCGCTTCTTGCGGCCGGCGAACTCGTCGAAGGCGACGCAGTCCCAGTAGCCGACGAGTCCGATCCTCCCGTTGACATTGTTGACGAAGAGCTTGGGCACCGTCACCTCTCCCCCGGAGATCAGCATCCCGTGCGGGGAGAACTCGGAGTAGATGTGGGACTTACCGGTTCCCTTGGGACCGAGCTCGATGAGGTTGTAGTTGCGTTCGACGAAGGGGACGAGGCGCACGAGGTGGAGGAGCTTGGTGCGGGCGCCGAGCATCTCGGGGTTGAAGCCGATGGACTGGATGAGCAGGTCGATCCACTCCTGGGTGGTGAACTGCTCGCGCGTGTCGGTGTAGGACTGGAGGTCGAGTCGGGAGAGCTGGATGGGTTTAAGGGAGTGAAGCCGCCAGGGGACCTCCTTCGGGTCCCCGGAGTGGGCGTAGACGATGTCGCAGATGCACCACACGCCGCCGGTGAGGAGCTTGGGATGGTCCCGCACCGTGTCGGCACCGATCTCGACGCGGGAGATGCCGAGGTTGGAGAACTCGGCCTCGTAGATGTCCTGGCGCTCATTGAGAGAGACGGAGACCTTGTCGATGATGCGGTGCCGCCCCTTCTCACGGATGCGGGACTGGACCAGCCGGTTCTCACCGCGGTGGACGTAGTGGTCGCGGAGGATGGAGCGCACCTGTTCGATGCCGGTGCGAATGGTCGCCTCGTCATCGGTGGCCGCGTACTGCCCCAGGAGGTACTCCAGCACGTAGGTGGGCACGATGGCATTGCCCTTAACGGCCTTGACGAGGTCTTTTCGGACGACGACGCCGGGGAAGGCGGTTGCGATCTTACGGTCCAGCTCCGACGGCGTGTTGGCGGTCGGGCTCTGACTGGCGCGTGGTGCCTCCACAGGTCCGGGCTCATGAGCGGACAGCTCTGAGTTGATCATCTCTGTCTCTTCCTAGAAGTCGAAGTCGGTGCCGAAGTCGCTCGTGAAGGTACGCACCAATGTGAATCGCGCCCTGTCGGGGTAGAGGCGGCGCTGGGAGATACCAACCGGCTCGTGCAGTCTGAGCTCGACCTCCTTGCCGTTGTAGGCGTCGGCCTCCTTGCTCAGCACGAGGGTGACGGGGAAGAAGCGGTCACGCCCCTCCTGGGAGGTCTGTGAGCAGTCGATGGCGACCTCGTCGGAGATGAGGGTCTCACCGGCATAGAGACCGGCAATGAGGCGCCTTGCCTTGACCTTCTCTGTCACCGGTTCCTGCTGGTAGAGCATGACCGTGATCTGTCCGGTGGTGATGCGGTCGGTCTCGGGCATGATTCTCACGGACACCTGCCGGACGTCCGAGGTGCGGCGCTTGTTGACAGCGAGGACAGGGATGACGACCTCCTGCAAAGACGCTCCACCGTGGACGTAGCGCACACCCGATCCCGCCGCACGGATGCGGTGGACCGAGGCAGGCACCTGGACCTCGATGTCACCGGTCATCCCGAGCTGGGCGGAGGTGAAAGTGGTGAAGGCCTGGTCACGCTTGAGACCGCGCCCCAGGACGAAGCGGTGGTTGACGCTCAGGAGGGTGTCGCCGTGGGGCTTGACCGAGAGGTAGTCGCGCTCGGACAGGGGCGTGTCCTGGTAGAGGAAGCCGTGGTCAGCGGTGACGAGGATGTTGTTGACGTTGGCGTTGACGAGCTTCTTCATGACCTTGATGAGCTCAGCGATGGCGTCGTCACAGGCACGGAAGGTATCAGTCTCCGTCGGTTGCTTCTCACCGGTGGTGTCGATCTGGTTGTGGAAGACGTAGAGCAATTGGTGCGACTTGACCAGGTCTCGCGCCTCAGCCTGGCGCATGCTCAGAAGGTCTTTTGCCTGGACAGCGGTTCCGCCGACAGCGGCGAGGATCGCGGCGCGGTTGCCGGTGCCGTCACTGGGGGCGCCGTCGACCTCGACAGCCGCCCTGTCGGTGAAGGTAAGAGCCTTGTGGGGCAGGAGGGAGGCCATGCCCAGCTGGGTATAGGAGGGCAGGCGGGAGAGCATGGGTGTGAGGGCGGCCGTGAAGCGGTCCTCCTGACGGATGCGTCGGCCGAGCTCCTCGGCAACCTCGTAGCGCAGTGCGTCGGAGACGATCACAGCGACCTTGTGGCCTTTACTCAGCCAATTAGCATTCACCTTCGCGGAGAAGAAGGACCGGGCTGACGGGATGCCAAAGATCTCCCATCGCTCCATCGTGTTCACCTGCTGCTGCCAGGATCGGCCAAGAGGATCGAGGTAGTCGTCGAGGTAGGCGCGCTCGACGAGAGCCCTCAGCTGGTCGAGGTCCGCAGTAAGGTCAGTGTCCGCTTGGTCCAGGTGCCGGTGGAAGCGTCGGTAGGCCTGGTCGACGGCGTACCACTCCTGTGCGTAGCGCTCGACGCCTTCGGAGGGTGAGGACATGTCCCAGGAGCCGGTGCCGGTGAGTGACAGCAGGGTGGAGGCGGCGGCGAGCGCCTCATAGACATGCTGGACGTCGTGGTACCAGATCGACTCGGTGCGTCGTTGTACAGCCTCCTGCACCTGCTTGTCCGACAGGGTGCGGCACTCGATCCCCTGGGCGAGCCGCCGGGCGATCTCCTGGTCCACCTCCGGGAAGGTCGTGCGCGATAGAAGGTCACCCAGCTCCAGGTCGGTCACGCGATCGGCGATTCCAAGCTCGTCGGCCGCGTATGAGGCGAGGGCACGATAGGAGTCTGCGAAACGTAGATCGTGGCGCCAGGTGCTGAAGTCACGGCGAATGTTGCGGTACTCGTCGGCTCGCTCCGGGCCGGTGGGAGCGAATCCCTCCCAGGCTCGCTGGAAGAGCCACAGCACGAAGTCATCCACGGTCGGGGTCGCTTCACTGTACCCGTAGATGTGGCGGGTCCCTTCCCAGTGGAAGGTGTCAAGCCCAAGGCGGGTGATCTCATCAATGCCGGTGGACCTGCCCTGCGCGTTCTCGGTGAGCAACGCCCGCCATAGTGCGTCTAGCGAACGGTCCTCTGTGACCAGGAGCACAGCGACCATTGAGGCGGCGATGTCGGTGGCGTCGTCGTCCGGGCGCAGCCGGCTTTTGAGCGCCTGCTGGCGCCGTTGGCTCTCAAAGAAACGTGGGTACCGCTCGACGACGTCTCGCATCGCTGAGCCACCCCCGAGCTCCTGCACCACGAGCGAGACGTGGTCCGCAGTGAAGACGCCGTAGGCGAGCTCCAGGTCGAGCAGCCAGTTGTCCGTCGGAGTCTGCGGCTCGGAACCACTCCGGTAGATGAGGAACTTGCACGTGGGGCTCCTGGCAAAGATCTCTCTCTTGATGGCGAACTCATTGTTGTCGACACGCCGGATGGTGGTACCGGGGGGCACGAGCTCCGTGACGGAGTCCTCGTACCGGCCTTCCGGGTCGGACCACAGGACGACGCGCCCGGCCTCCCCGGGCCGGGCAAAGCGCTCGCGCAGCTGGTGCTCGATGGTTGACAAGGGGCTCATTCGGCGTCTCCAGAGATGCTGTCGAGGTGGGCGCGGCCGGCGTCTGTGAGCCGGTAGCGCTGGAGGCGGCTGTTGGGCTTGTCGGGGATCGTCCGGGCAAGGTACCCCTTCTCGACGAGGGGGAGCAGATGGCGGCGGTAGTTCCCATAGGCGTCGGCGAGCCCGATGGCGGCCAGCAGCTCGGAACGAGATCGGGGAGTGTCAGCGGCGGTGAGGACCGCCATGACTTGCTCACTTGACTTGCTCACTTGCTCACTTGACTTGCTCACTTGCTCACCCACCTGGCCCGGGTCGTGGCTGGGCACGTAGATCGTCACCCGCACACGGTCCTGGATCTCCTCGATGACGGGTTCGGGCAGACCCGCCTTGGCGACCTGTTCGAAGACCCGCTGGATACCGGTGCCCCACTGCTCCATGATCCCGGCCTCGCGGAAGACCCGGGCCAGGGCCGGGTTGCGGAGCCGGGATACCCGACGCATCGTCTCCACGGTCATACCGGGAAGCAGCAAGCCCGGGCTGTCCACCTGGATGCGGTCGTCGTAGAAGCCGATCCGGATGGGAGTGCCCCTCTCGGCGTAGGAGGCGTGGACCAAGGCGTTGACGATGACCTCGCGGACCGGCTCGACGGGGATGGAGTACACGTCGCGGCGGCGAACCTGACCGAAGACGGCAGTCTTGTAGGCGTGCTTGAGGAGGAAGCCCACGGCCTGATCAACGGCCAGCGGAAGGGGACCATGAATCTCAGTCTGATCGAAGATGTCGGTGCCATGCGGGCCGCGCAGGCGTCCGCACTGGATCCAGGCCGAGGGCAGGAAGCGGGTAGGGTCGGGGCAGGGGGCGAGGATTCCCGCGTTCGTGGGAATGACCCGGCCTCCTTGCCGGACTGCGAATCCGAGCGCGAGCAGGTCGTCGACGTCGGTGGGCCGACCACGCAGGTCGGACAGGACGTCAAGGTCGAGGTCTGCGAGGTCGGCACGGGGCTCGGGCAGGTCTTCGAAGGCGACACCTCGCGCGCTGCGTTCGAGCTCTGCGACCAGTGCCGGGTCCGCTTGACGGGTGGTGGAACCAAGACGCACATAGACACCTGCCTCTGGGCCTTGCCGGGTGATGTAGTGGGGGCGCCGGGTACTGAGGGGAACGTCGACGACGAGAGCGGTCTTGTCTCCGAGGGTCATCAGATCGATGGCAGGGACCAGTTGCGGTGAGATGTGATCGCTGATGAGGCTGGCGACACGCTCCTCCTCAGCGAGGGGGTCAGCAACGCCGACGACAGTGCCGTCGTCCTCGACACCGACGACGAGGCGTCCGCCCGCCGAGTTAGCGAAGGCCGTAATAGTACGCAGCGGGCCTGCGGTCGAGCTGAGGTCCCGCTTGAGCTCCAGGGTCTTGCCCTCCCGGTCGACAACCCGCCCGTCCTGCCCGAGGGTGAGGTAATCGGTCATGTGACAGTACCTTCCGACGATACGGACGCGGAATCACCTAGGAGTTCGCGTTCATCGATGGCAAGAGCCGCACACATCGCGGACACATGCTCGGGATCGACGTGGTGCATGAGCTGAAACAGTGAGCGGAGAACGGTCGTGGCTTCGGTCAGCTTGAGCGGCTGAGAAATATCGCCGCCGTCAAAATGAGAGTAAGCGTGGAGGTATCTCTCGACACGCGTCCGGACACCGCCATCCAAGTGATGATCTCTGCACATGAGTTCTTGCAACGCGACATGGAACGATCCCACCTTTCCAGGGCACCTGAAGCTCAAGAATGCCTCCAACATGCGTCTGGCGGCGTTGGGCATGAGCGCCAGTTCGTTCATTTGGTCCGCAAGGCTCTCGTCACCACGCCTGTCAACGACCGCATGGGCCACCCGCGAGAAGAGGAAGTGATACTCAGATCGCAACACCTTGGCACGCTCTTTATCCGTCTCCCAGCGACAGAGAACAGGACGCCGAACGTACAGCTCTCGCCCTCGTCGAACATGCTCCGGACGCATCTCGTACGCTTTGTAGTTGCAGTCGTCGTGACGCTGCCTGGCCTCGAGCTGCGTCAGCCAATGACGAAACAGATCAAAATTGTGAGTCATGAGGAAGACCTGGTCTGCATAGTCGTTCTCGACCAGCTCCGACCACATGTGCGCGGAGGCTCCGAACAGAATCTCATTGTCCAGACTGGAAACTGGGTCGTCGATGATGACGATCGGCGGATCCCCCTGGACCTTGTCCTTTCTGACGCTCACAAGGAAGTACAGGAGGGCAATGGCAGTCTGCTCACCCTCGCTGAGGTTCGACGCGGGAGCACCGTCGCGCTCAATGATGTAGCGCTCCCCCCCGTCCGACGCACTGAACCTGAGCTCATCCCGCCCCAGGAGCCTCGCAACATAGTCGGTCAGCTCATCCGCGCCCGGAACCGGATCGCCGTCAATGTTCTCCAACTCACTTACTCTTTTGCTGAGGCGCCCCTCCTCCTCTTTCAGGTCATTGCGGACTCGCTCCTTGTCCGCAAGATCCTCCTTAAGACGCTTATACTCATCGACGAAGTTCTTGACATAATACAACTCAACTCGGCGCGCGGCCTCGCGCGCGTCCTTGTCGTGGCTGTCGATCTTCTCTGAATGGTCGGCAACGACCTTCTCGAGTGCCGCTACATCGGGGGCGACGAGATCGAGCCCCCGGCCAAGATCCGGAATACTGAAAGGATTGTTCTTCTTCTCCTTCAGCGCAGCCACAACCACCTCAATCCCCCGCTGGTAGGCGGCATGTTCCTGCTGGTAAGCCTGGCGTGCCCGCTCGAGCTCCCCCCTCAGGTCCTCGTAGACCGACTCATCAGCAGGAGTTGAAGACAAGTAGTCGGCAGAATTCTCCACTGAGCGCTCGAGTCGGCCAACGAGAATATCAATCCGTCCTTGAAGGCGCCTGTACGACTCGTCGAAATGAGCATTGAGCGCGGCACGCCGTTCCGAGGTGAGCTCTTGACCACAGAACAGGCAGTCATTTAGACCATCATGGAGGTGAAGACCCTCCTGCGCCCACCGAGCCCGACCAGGATGCCCCCTGAGTTCTTCAATGACATTGTTGTCGAGAATGCTGCTACCCAGCAGCGAACGCGCCTCCCTGAGAGCGCCCCCCTCGAGTAAGGCTCCTTTTTCCGGCAAGACAACACGCTTCATCGGGACGCTGGTCGCAGTCTTGATATCGACCGCAACATCCGATGACGCACCATCCAGCACGGTCGAGTCCTTCTCGAAATCCGCCAGCAACTCCTCGACTTTAGGACGCTTATAAGTGCGAGCTTGATACTCAGCGAGAGACGTTCCAGCGAGACTGCCCCCAACATCCCTTGCGATATCGGTCAAGCGATCCTTCTTCGACTTCTCGGCCTTTGTCGCCGCCGTCTCGGCAGGACCTATCTCAGACCGCACCTTGTCCAGCTTGGGACGCAACTCAGCCAACTCAGCCTCGGCATCGACATTGATCTTTCCGATGGTTAGCAGGGCCTGGGGCCGCGGACCGCCGTCGGCACCGAACGCGAGATTGTGTCGCACGAAGTCCTTGTTGAAGACTCTGACTCGGCGCCAGAACTCGGAATCGTCGACGCCGATCTCGATGGTCGAGGCCCCGTCGCCCACGGTCCCAAGAAGACGCAAACCGGCGTTAGCCGCATCCTGACTACCGCCACCCGCCTCGGGCTCGGCGGCTGCGTGAGCAGCGCAGCCGAGCAGGAGGTTTGCGAGCGTGCTCTTGCCGCTGCCGTTCTGTCCGTAGATGAGGTTGACGCGAGCGAACTCGACCGCGCTACTCGGTGCCCATTTCTGGAAGATGCGGTAGTTCTCGATGCTCTTGATCTTATGGATCCGCGTTGGGCTCATCGGGTGCCGTCCTGGGAAGCGAGGGGGTAATTGGGCCAGGTCCAGGTGGTGGCGTCAGAGCGCTTCTTCTCGATGGCGGCCACTTTTTGCAGGGCTCGGCCGAAACGGAGGTAGTTGACGAGGACGCCGTCATCGAGGTCGATCTCCAGGCCCCGGGAGGCGAGGGGGTAGAGGACGTCGCGCTCGTAGTCCTCGCACTCGGTCAGTGCGCGGCGGTGGGCGTCCGCCCGCTTCTGGTCCGCAGCCGCGCCGGTGCGCTCCAGGCGGGAGGCCTCGGCGCGCAGCTTCGCCTCGTAGTCACGCAGGTAGTCGCTAAGCACCGCGCCCAGCATAGACGGCGTGTAGCGGTGGAGGTAGATGAGGGCCCGGAACGAGGCCTGGGAGTCCGGTCGAGAGGAGAACATCCAGTAGATCGGCCGGTTCGAGTACCGCTTGCAGTGGTCGGGGTAGAAGTCCTTGACGAAGTACTGGCGCAGGGACTTGTCGAGCACGTCCTCGATGTAGCGGACATTTGCCTCTAGGCGCTCTCGCCCGAAGGCGGCGGCCAGGAAGTCACGGAAGCGGGTGACGATATCGTCTTCGAACCACTCGCCGTCTGTCACCGGGATGATGCCGTCGGAATCCGGTCGGAAGGTCGGCTCTGGAACGCTGCGCAGGTAGTGGTCCAGGGTCGAGCCCTGGTCGGCGAGGATGAGGCCGGGCTCATCCAGGCTGTAGCGGCCGAGGATGCAGCCCACGCCGTAGGAGATGAGGTCCCGGACGGCGTCCGCGGTGAAGAGTGTGCGGTAGTCCTCCTCCGTGCTCGCGCTCGTCTTGGCGTAGCGGAACCAGGGGTTCGAGGTGAGGGAGACCCGGCTGAGCGGCACGTCGACAGGTACCTCGTCCTCAAGGTCGTAGACGCGGGCCCAGTGGTGGTTGTTCTCTATCTCCAGCTCCTGGGCCTCGCGTGCGACGTTGACAGAGTCATGCCACCAGCGCTCCAGGGCGTCCTCCAGTGACCCGCCAGGCTCCGCCCGTTGCACAAGCGGCGAGGACCGGAACTCCCACGAGGTCTCGTAGACGTTCCAGTCAAAACGGAATATTCCGACCAGGCGAGCGGCAAGCCGAGCGGGAAAACCGGACTCTCCGTCATTGCCGCCCACGATGGGAACACTCGTCAACTGCCCGATTTCGAACATGATAGTCGGCGCGAGCACGGACATCATGGAGTTCGTCGTGGATGCGTTCAGTAATGCCAATAGGTTAAGACCTGCCGATGATCCCGCGATGAATGGCGCCTTGTCGTTGGGAATGTAACCGTCCACGGAGTACCTGAAACCGATATCTCCGCTCGTGAGCCGCGACCACGAGATCGCGGGCTTGAAGTAGGAGTCGGGGTTGCGGATGACGGAGCGCGGGCGGAAGTCCCACAGCTCCGCACCATCGTGCGCCCAGTTGATGACGTAGTCCTGATTTCCCCACCACTTGCGGAACCCACCTCCCTTGAGATGAGGGAACCACGTGGCGCCGCTGTCGGCGGCCGCTTCACGGGAGGTCGCGTCGAAGCAGGAGCGGTCACGGGAGACCTCGAACCACAGGCGGAGGAACCGCGCATTGTCCGCCGTCGCCAAGCCCTGCTTCGGCGCCGCGATCTCCCCAAGCGGCTGCCCCTGGGTGAAGGCGCGCGTCATCGCCGGTGACAGCCAGTAGGCGAGCCGTGCGCCAGGGAGGGCCAGCATCGTGCGTGCTGTGACCTCGAAGAGCCACTCATCGTCACCCGCGAGCGTCCGAGCCAGCAGATCCTTCTTGGCCGCCTCTGATCTCCCCTGCACGAGACGGAGGTACGTCCCGGGGTCGTCGGCCGCGCGCCCTGGCTGCAGGACGAAGGCCGTCGTCGAGACGACCTCGCCTCCAATCGAGTCGAAGGCTCGTTCCCCCAGATGCAGCATCGTCGCAGGCGGCGCCTCACGCAGGAGAGCGCGACGCAACTTCTCGAAGGAAGTGAGGAACATCCACGACTGCATGGTGATCATGGCAACCAGACCGTGCTCGCCGTCGGCGAGGGCCAGGCAGCGTTCGATGAAGGCGGCGTAGAGATCCGCCTTGGCCTGCGGGTGGTGCTTCTTCACCCACCGGGACAGGACATCGCCCATGTTTCCGCCGCCCATGTAGGGCGGGTTCGTCACGACCACCGCGTACGTGCGCGCCAGGTACTCGGCCTGGGTCACCACCCGCTGCGCCCGCTCCAGCGTGTCGGCCGCGTCCAGCGTGTCGGCCTCCAGCGCCACCAGTCGCTTCCTCGCCTCGGCCAGCACCTCGCCGTCGGGGAGGATAAGAGATCCCAGGACGTCCGCGTGCATGAAGCTCTGCCAGAAGTCCCTGCTCTCCTGAACGCCACACCCCACGCCGGCCAGCTGGTCGAGCTCGGTCGCCGTGAACTCCACCGGCTTGACGACGCAGATGCGTAGCTGGACCGGGGCCCGCAGGAAGCCCCTCTGGCGTGAGCGCGCCTTCATCATGAGAGCGAAGGACGCCAAGGCCGCGGCCCGAGGGTCGATCTCGGTGCCATACAGGTTGTGGGTGAGGATGAGACCCGGAATCTTGGAGGGGGCGTAGCCCTCCTCCTCGTAGATCGCGTACAGCAGGTCGAAGGCGTAGGTGAGCATGTGCCCGGAGCCACAGCACGGGTCCATGACAGTCAGCTCCTCGGGTTTGCTGATCCGCAGGACGTCGTCGCCCCGATCCTCAGGCTCGACGTAGTACTCCATCTGTTCCACGAGCCGTGACTCAGGATGGTTGAGCATCCACAACCGGCCCACCGAGTTCTGCACGAGGTAGCGGACGATCCAGTCCGGGGTGAAGAGCTGGGTGGCGGCGGGGATCTCGTCCGCGCCCGCCTTCCGACCCTTGCTGAAGGCTGCAAACACCTCGTTCTTCCGTTCCGAGATATAGAACTGGTACAGCCAGCCGATGACCTCCACGTCCCGGCAGTCCTCCGCCGACAGCACCTCGACCGCGCGGGCGCGCACCGAGTCCTGAGACAGCATGTCCGTTGGCATGAGTAGGCCCGTGTAGTCGCCCTCGCGAGCAAACATGAAAGGCATCCCTGTGTTCCAGTGGGCGCAGTAGGCCGCCAGGATCAAGCCGTAGGCCTCACCCTGTGCGTCCGGGCTCGACACCGTCCCGTCCAGCAGACCTATGATCCGCTCCACGGAAGCAGGGTTCCTGAAGACCTCTGGATCCAGCTCGCCCCGTTTGGCGGCCGCAAGCACCGCTGGCTGGCCCACAGTCCGGCCCGCGTCTGGGGAGACAAGTGCCGGGCTCGTGTAGCCGTTGGCGTCCATGAACCGCAGGGCGATGATCCGGTTGAACCAGACGTAAGCCTGCTCCTCGGCCACATGGCGCCTGCCCTCCTCACCTCCGCCCCGTTCGCGGATACGCGCTTCCAGTGCTCGCACAGCTGTGGGCGCCTCCACCCGAGCGGCCGACGTCGGAGAAAGAACGGCGGTCATGCGCGCACCGACCTGAGCGATGAGCATGGTCCGGGCCGCGGACGCGAAGGACTCGAGCTTGCGTGTGTTCATCACAGGGACACCTGCTTCCCGGACTCTATGGCCTCATTGAGGAGGTGATGTAGCTCTTCGACATAGGCGTCAACGTCGGCTGTGGTCCGCAGGAGCCCGGTGCGTGTCCGTGAAAGGCTGCGGATCGGCACGATCTGCGGGGTCGGCGGCGCGCAGTGGCCGCTCTGCACCACCCGTGGCCCGCGGCCCGCCTCGACAGCGGTGAGGACCTCGGTGTACCCGGATTCGTCGAAATCAGCCGCAGCCTGGCGGATTGCAGGCACGGAGGACGCGGCTGCAACACGCTTCACGGCATCGGCAGCCCAGTTCTCAGCCTTAGCGCGAGCCTCGTCGTCGGTCTCGGCCCAGGCGGCGCTGGCCCGCACCGCCTCCATCCGCTCGCGCACCACCTGCTCGGCGGCCCGGCGCTCCTCGTCAAGCCTCGCGTTAAGGCAGGCACGCAGCGCCGAGGAGGCCTCCTTCAGTCGGGCGCTGCGCAGCCCGCGGAAGATGTGAGGGTCGGCCAGCAGGTTCCTGACCGCCTCCTCCAAGCCCTCATCCGGCAGGTAGGTGAGGCTGTCCCGGCCCTCCTCCAGGAGCCTGACGGCGTCGTCATAGATCTCGTGCTGGGTGCCGCTCATGAAGTGCCGCACCGGGTCGACGACGTCCTGCTTGGCATCCAGCAACGCATCCGCGCGGGAGGGCAGCTCGTCGAGGTACCACTCCGCAGGGTGGCCCAGTGTCTCGCCCAGCAGGTGGATCGGCTCGTCCAGGACGCTCCGGAAGGGGTATTGCGCACAGCGGGTCTCCTGCAGGATTCGCAGCTCACGCTGCTCGGAGGCCAGGCGGTCCTTGACCGCAGCGATGAGGTCCCGCGGGTCACCCGGCAGGACGGCTTCGGCCAGGAACTCCTGGGCGAAGGAGCGTAGGCGGTGCACTGCGGCGGCATCGAACTGACGCTGTGGGGCCGCGAGAACCGACTCGTGCTTCTTCAGGTTGCGCAGGACGCTGGGAACCTCGGTGCGCTTGACCTCACGGCCGTCCAGGGTGAGTGTCACCTGCGACGAAGCCACCAGACGCGCGATCGTGCACAGGATTCCGGCGAGGCTCCAGCCGTAGGGCTTGTCCTCAAAGCGGGTCACGATCTGCCTCACCGTGGTCCTCGCGCCAAGCCCACGCTGCCTGACCAGCCACGAGGCTATCTCCTCCACAGCCGGCTGGAGCGCGTCGGCCTCCCGGCTCATCAACGCCGGACCCTCATCGAGGATGCGGGCGACGTCAGACTCGGAGTAGGTGAGGTCACCGAGCAGCGGAAGCTGAGTGAACGTGCGCGTGACAAGCGCCAGCACCCCCTCCTCGATGCGACGCCGAGGATCGGAGGCCGAGACCGTCACAGGATCACCGGCGATGACGAGCTCGGCACCGGCGACGGCCTCCTCCACCCGCGCCACCAGCCCCCGGCGTCGTTCCTGGTTCTGCCTGCTCTTGGCCTCAAGAATGTGCCGACGGGTCTCAGTGAGCTCGGAGCCGCTGCGCAGACGCACGTACTTATCGGTCTGTACGTACAGCCTCAGGTCCTGATACATGCGCTTGTCATCCGCAAGCAGAACCCGCAGCTCGTCACGCCCCATGGACTGGCTCAGAACCACCTCGCGGGGCTGGCCCAGCGCCGACGTGATGTAGTGCACCGCCAATGTGTGGGGGCGGCTGTACAAGGACTCGTCGATACGCAGCTCGTACTTGAAGTCCCGTCCCGTGGGTTCGTGCCGCGCGGACAAGACCCTGGTGATGTCATCCTTGATGATGCCCGCCAGAAGTCTAGAGACGTCCTCCGAGTCGACGTCGGTGCCCTTGATCTCCTGCTCGACGTCCTGTTCCTCGTTGGTCAGGTACTCGTAAGCCAAGCCGTTGCGCTGGACGTAGGTCTCGCGCTCCAGCAGGTCCAGAGCCTGCGTCACCTGGTCGCTCAACGAGGCCGCATCCTCGTCGAGGCCACGGCGCACCAGGATGGTGAGATTACGCGGCGTGGCATGGAAGCCGTTCACGTACTTGACGAGGAACAGGGCCTTGAGCAGGCGGACCGCGACCTCCTTGACCGCTCCGGGCTGCAGGTGGGTCTCCGCCGTCGTGATGTTCCGGGTGGCCGCAGACTTCACGGCCTGGCGGATACCGGAGAACATCGCGTCGAAGGGCACCAGTGTTCCCACCGGGCTGCCGGCGAGATCCGTGACCACGCTCTGGACGACGCCCAGCATCGAGCGCTCACCCACGGAGGCATGGCGCCCCTCGAACACATTGTGGTCGGACAAGCCCACCAGAGCCTCCTGGAACAGGGGGAACTGGTAAGGGACAAAGGGGTAGCGCCGGATGAAGCCCTCCCTGCCCTCGTAGCTGCGGTACGTCTTCGTGCCGTCGACGAAGTCGAAGAGGGTGCGGAAGCTCGCGTGGTGCCGCGAGTACAGGGGGTCGAGAGCCGCCTCGCCGTCGGCATTCTTGCCCAGCAGACGCTTCTCGATCACCTCCTCCACATCACGGCTCGTCAGCTTCATGCGGGTGGCGAAGCGGGCCTGGATCTTGGAGAAGTCGTTGCCCTGGGTCCTGGTCCGGTCCCCGATGACGCCGTCCATGTCCTCCTGGCTGGTGACGCACAACCAGGCCCTGCCGCTGCACTTGGTGCTCAGGGTCTCTGCGATCGTCTGCAGGTTGAGCATGAGCCTGGTGCTCGAGCCGATGAACTGACCGACCTCGTCCACCAGGAACAGCAGGCGGTGGTCCGCGCTCTGGGTGGCAAGCCACTGGGCGACCTCGTCGGCGAAGTCCTCGATGGACAGCGAGTACTGGGCCTCGTAGCGAGCGAGGATGTTCTCTGTGCCAGCCTCACCGGTCACCCGCGACCAGGCCTTGGTCACGTTGTCCTCCTGGAGGATGCCCTCCTCGCGCCCCTGCTCCCACGGCACCCCGGCGGCGTCCGCGAAGGCCGTCGTGAAGGCCTCCAGCAGCCCCCGGCGGTCCAGGTCCCGTTCGAAACGGGCCACCGAGGGCTCCCCCGCGTAGTAGCCGCGCGCCTCGTTGAAGACCTTGACGAAGACCTGAAGGAGGGCATCGGTCTGGTTCTTGTCGATCAGCGGAGCCTTCTGATCGATGTTGAACAGCAGGGAGGTCGCCGGGATGCGCGCGGTCCGTGCCAGCAGGCCGCCGAGCATGGAGTCACCCTCCGCCTTGGCGGAGAACGCCTCGGACGCGTACCTTCTCTCACTCGTGCTACCGGGAACGTCCCCGAGGAGGTGGGCGAGCATCTTCAGCAGGTGCGACTTACCTGAACCGAAGAAGCCGGAGATCCACACGCCGTTGCCCCCACCGTACACCGGGGCCGTGTACGCCTCCAGGAAGTCGGACAGTGCCGCGGCCGTCTCACCTGTGAGGACGTACTCGTCGATCTCAGTGGCGAGGTGCTCGGTGTCATCGGCCTTGATAACTCCCTCGATGGGGCGGGAGACCTCCTTGGCGAAGAGGTCACCGATTGTCGCCGGGCTCATGCTGGCTCCTGTTCCAGGATGTTCTTAGCGCGGTAGTACTGGTCGTCCGTCAGCCTGTCGAAGAGCACCAGGGAGGATCCTGTGGTGGCCGACTGCCGGTACTCACCTGGGAACAGCGTGAGCACCGGGATACGGGACGCAGCGCGCTGGAGGTTGTTGAGGATGTTGTGTGAGCGGACGAAGGGGAAGACCCGTCCAACGCCGGTCAGTACGAGGATGTCCAGGTCCGCCTCGACGTCGATCTGCTGCTTGATGGCGGGAACGATGTGCTTCTCGGGGTCGAGCATCCGCTGCAGGTCGCGGCGGAAGTCCGACCTGCTGCGGGCGGGCTCCACGGCCTCCAGGCGGTCAAGCACGCTCCGTCCCCGCTCCTCCAACAGAGTGATGGAGAGATCGAAGAGGTCCACGGCGAGCACGTTCAGGCCATGCTCGGAGCGCAGGACGGAGAGGATGCGCCCGGTGGCCTCCTGGACCTCAAGCTCCTGCTGGGGCGGGTAGGCCCAGATGAAGAAAGGGACCTCGTTGCCCAGGCCCTCCATCCTAAGGAAGCGCTCGGAAGACAGGACCGCCAGGACGTGGCGCTCCTCAGCGACGATGTCTCGGCTGCTCACAGGCTGCTCCTGACCGGGAAGAAGCGCAGGTCACTCGGGGCGCGCTGGTCCAGGAGCAGACGGACTTCGCGCGAGAGCAGGGGCGCGACGATGCCTCCCTCCTCCAGCAGGCCAGCCTGACGCATCGCGAGGAAGAGGTTGGTGCGAATCTTGGCGCGGGTGGACGGCTTGGTCGCCTCCAGCTCGCTGTGCCACAGGGCCTTCGCGTCCCAAAAGCGCTCGAAGTCCTCGGCAGACAGCGCATGGATGCCACGCAGATAGCTGCCCCTCAGGACCTCATGGGCGAAGTCAGCGACGATCTCGTAGTGACGACAGGCAGCCGCCCACATCAGGTGCCTGCGGTCCGGCGAGAGGGCCGTTGCCAGGTAGCAGAGCTCGGCGTCGCCGAGCGTCGACATCCTCTGCACCACCTCCCTGGCGAGGCGGACCCCGGTGGCGCGCGTACGCGTGTGCAGCAGGTTGTCCTCAGCGAGTGCTGCGCGGACTGCAGTCCAGTCATGGAGCCTCAGGTAGAGGGGAACGGCGATCGTCGCCTCGGCGGACAGGAGGCCCCCCACCACGAAGGACAGCCTGTACGGCACGGGGACCGTCGCAACCACCTGGACGCCAGCCGTGGACGCCACGCTTTCACCCCATTCCCACGCTCGGCGCGCTCAGCAGCAACGCCTAGCGCTCACGCAACTCTACCTGACTCCCAGGCCCTCGTCGCCATCGCTCCCTCACCCTTGGGCAGCACCCAGCCACTCGAGCCCCGTGGGCACAGGGGGCGCCGACGCTCACAGGTAGTGGCGCTGGGGCCTGCGGTCCTCCAGGTAGCGCTCGTAGGCCCGCTGCGTCGACTCCAGGCGGGAGACGCCCGAGACCGCCACGTCCCACCAGGACGAGGAGGGCGGGTTGGGGCCGTACAGGTCGGTCTCGATGTGGATCATGGCGGCCTCCTGGCCCGCATGGGCCCGGGTGTAGGCCTCCTTGAATTCCTCGATCGTGGACACCCGGTAGACCTTCAGCCCCCAGGACTCGGCATTGGCGGCGATGTCCACGCCCCTGACCCTCTCGGTGTCATCCAGGTGGGAGCCCCCGCCGCGCTGGCGGTACTTGGTGCCGAAGCGCTGCGAGCCCCGGGACTCCGACAGCGACCCGATGGAGCAGAAGCCGTAGTTCTGCAGCAGCACGTAGATGACCTTGATGTTCTCCTGGACGACCGTGGCCAACTCCATGGGGAGCATCTGGTAGGTGCCGTCCCCGACAATGGAGACGACCTCGGACTCGGGGCGGGCGAGCTTGCAGCCCAGGCCGGCCGGGA
>ERZ772960.1419-NODE-1419-length-19143-cov-10.353573_pt1 | contig 19143 bp, 16 predicted proteins | sample MGYA00580678_ERZ772960 | MGnify/ENA primary metagenome ERZ772960 (study PRJEB29015, sample SAMEA2737930) | human oral metagenome | biome: human oral; feature: human-associated habitat; material: dental | place: China | collected 2059 ... | reverse complement strand
TTTTCTTCGATGAGCTGTTACCCACTGAACAAGCGTCTCTAAGCTACGATGCGGAGGACACTTACTTCCTGCGGATGAATCACGCCAAGGTGCGCCAAAACGGTTTTGTGAAGCAGGCGGCAATTTCGGTTACTCTCTATAAAAACAAGAAAACCTATCGCTTTGCACAAGGGTTGAGCGGCCAACTTGAGCGGGATAAGGAAACGCTTGCCGCAGCGTTGGAAAATGCACGCAGTATTATCGCGCAGCTTCCCGAAGACCCCTATCAGTCTATTCCTACTGCAAGTGATGATTCCGAAACAATCTATGACGGTGCGCTGCTTCCGCAAGAGATAATAGAAAAGACGCTGCTTGAGCCTGTGTCGGATTTGGATTTTGCCGGGCTTTTTTCGCAAGGGATGATATGCCGCGGGGCTGCCAATACGGCCGGTGCGCGGCACTGGTTCCAAACAAAGACCTTTACGCTCGACTATTCGATTTGGCTGAAAAACGGACGCGCGGTAAAAGGCTTGTATGCAGGGCGTGACTGGCAGCAGGCTGAATACGAAAAACGCATCGCCGATGCACGGCAGAGTTTGCAGGTGCTTGCGCTTGAACCGAAAAAAATCGAGCCGGGCAAATACCGCGTTTTTATCACTGCGGATGCCTTGGTGGATGTCGTAGAGTTTTTCTCATGGAACGGCTTCGGAGAGCGGGGAATGCAGCAAGGCGAAAGCGCCTATCTTGCATTAAAAGAAGGGCGGGAACATTTTGCCGATTCCTTCAATTTGACGCAAGATTTTTCCATCGGTGTGGAACCGTCGTTTAACAGCGAAGGAGAATCCGCTCCCGAAAAACTGACCGTTATCGAAAAAGGCAAGCTCATTCATACCATCGTGAGTTCCCGCTCGGAAAAACAGTACGGTACAAAGGCAAACGGCGCCGATTCAAGTGAAGGATTCCGTTCCGCAGCTATCGGGGCGGGGGCGCTCGCCGAAGCGGATGCGCTCAAAGAACTGGGAACCGGCATCTACATTTCGAACTTCCACTACCTTAACTGGAGCGATCCGGCGACTGCCCGCGTAACGGGGATGACCCGCTTTGCCTGTCTCTGGGTGGAAAACGGAAAAGTTACAGCCCCCATTGCAGATATGCGCTGGGATGAATCCCTCTACAATATGTTCGGCGCGAATCTCCTTGCGCTCACCAAAGAACGGAAGCTCTTTGTAGAAACAAGTACCTACGAAGAGCGCGCAGTAGGCGGCTGCCTCTTGCCCGGTATCTTGGTTAAGGATTTTAACTGTACGTTGTAGGAGTAGAGCAACCGCTTAAAATATTCCTAATGCGGTTGCTCTTGATAGGAGCTTGAGCCGAAGTTTACCGGCAGAGATATGATGCCGTTTCGGCAAGCTGTCCACCGGTTAATCCTGCGCATTCAAGAATGTCCTGCCGGGAGCCTTGCATAAAAGCCATGTCGGGGAAGGCATGTACCGCCGTTTTTATGTCGGAACGCTGTTTTTGTATCAAGGCTTCCAAATAGTGCCCGACTCCGCCGATATAAGCGCCGTCTTCGATAAAAAGAATGGAATGATATTTCCGTGTTTTTTCCAAGAAAAAAGCTTCGTCGATAGGTTTTAAAAAGCGGAGATTGTATATATCGGCGGAGATTCCTTTTTGTCCAAGCAACTCCAATGCTTTAGCCGTTTCGGGGTACATACCGCCGGTACATACCAGCAATACATCGCTGTGTTCTGCGGTTACGGTAAACACGCCGCGGCCGGTTTCCAACGGCAGCGAAAATGCGGGACATTCAGGTGCGCACGTATTCTTAGGATACCGTATTGCAACCGGTGTATTAAGCTGCAATGACCAATGAAACATCGTCCGCATTTCCGCTGCCGAAGCGGGAGCGAGTACCGTCATATTCGGGATACTGCGCAAAAAGCAGATATCATAAAACCCTTGGTGAGTTTCGCCGTCATAAGGAACCGCCCCCGCACGGTCTATCGCAAAGATAACCGGTAGTTTTTGCAGTGCTACGTCGTGAATAATTTGGTCAATTGCACGCTGCAAAAACGTACTGTAGATAGCTGCGATAGGCCGTAAACCGGCCGCCGCAAGCCCTGCGGCAAAGGTTACCGCATGCTGTTCGGCAATACCGACGTCAAAAAAACGATCGGGAAATTGCTGTTGGAATCGTTGAAGTCCCGTACCCTGCGCCATTGCAGCGGTGATTGCGACAATATCGTTCCGATTTGCCGCTTCATCGGTGATAATATGGGAAAATGCTTCGGTAAAAGAGTTCGTACTTGCTTTCTCAATCTTTCCGTCGGCAATATTGAACGGGCCGATACCGTGAAAAGCGGCAGGATTATCTTCCGCAAGCGGGTATCCTTTTCCTTTCTTCGTTTCAACATGAATAAGCACCGGTGCATCAATATTTCTGACATTTCGGAACACCTTTTCAAGTTCTTTTTCGTTATGACCGTTCAGGGGGCCGACGTATTCGAAACCGATATCGGTAAAAAGGTTATTTCTGTAAAGAATCCCCTTAGCGCCGCGCTTTAAACGGTGAATCAAAAAATTGATTCTCCTGCCTAAAAACGGAATTTTACCGACAGCGGTATCAAAGATATACTTAAATTGCTGATATCCCTTCCGCACGGTTAAACGGCTGAGGTACTCGGAAATTGTTCGTATATTGGAAGAGATTGACATTTTATTATCGTTGAGGATAACCACAAGGTTCTTTGTCCGGGGCGTAATGTTTAGCAAGGCTTCAAAGGCCATTCCCCCGCTCAGCGCACCGTCACCGATAACGGCGATAACCTTTCCTCCTTGATGTTGCAACAATCGTCCGGTCAAAATCCCTTCCGCAGCGGAAATTGAGGTTGAGGCATGTCCCGTATTGAATGCATCATGAGGGCTTTCTTCCCGTTTGGGAAATCCGGCAAGCCCATCCTTCAAGCGGAGTGTTGTAAAATTGTTATAGCGTCCGGTCAGAAGCTTGTGGGGGTAGGATTGATGTCCTACATCCCAAATAATCGCGTCTTTAGGACTCGAAAACACCCGATGCAGCGCGATGGTTAATTCGATAACGCCGAGATTACTGGCAAGGTGTCCGCCGTTTGCACCTACCGTTTCCAAAATAATGCTGCGCATTTCTTGCGCTAATATACGAAGCTCCTCTCTTGAAAGAGCTTGTAGATCTTTCGGTTCCCGTATTGATAAAAGTACGTTTTTATTCATGTATATGTTCAGTAAACTGCCGGATACATAAAAAAAGGGCTGTGAAGATATTCAACAAAGCCCTTTCTAACCGTAGTAAAAGCGATAGAACAATACGCCTATAATCATCTTGTAAACAAAAACGCCCTTTCGTTATATGCTCAATATATACTGATATAATGCAGATGAATACAAGACCATTTAAACCCTCTAAAAACTCAACGATATTTTAGAGGTTACTTGTTCTTATGTCTATTCTTTCGAAGCTTCTTCTTTCGTTTATGCGTTGCTATTTTCTGTCGCTTCCGTTTTTTTCCGCAGGGCACGTGAACACACTCCTTTTTATAAAGATAGGTGATAATAGCCGAACAGCGGTAAAAAGTCAAGGCGGCAACTTTGTATGTATGTATTTTAAATCAACAACCCCGATGCTTTGCGTCGTGGTACAGTGCTCAACGTTTCGCACTGTATGTTCTATAAGGTGGTTGCAGTCGGCTTTAATACCCTTTGTTACGACGCAGAGCGTTCGTCAAAACTATACATCCGTGTATAGTTTTGACTGCAAGTTGTGGCTCTGCCACAACATTGCTGCTGTTCGGAACCACCGCCGTCCGTGGCGGTAGAGGAACGGCGGGTATTAAATCCTCCGCACGAATAAAATAGATTTTTCTTGACAAATCAAAATTCGCGGGTGATAATATACATACTCTGTAAGCAATGCCATATTATCGGAGGTTTTCTTTGCATCATATTATTATCTTCCATAAAAAATATAGCATGATATTCACGGCTTTTGCGTTGCAAAGCCAATTTCGCTTTTAGGCGGACAATACATATTTGGTTTAGGAGTATTTTATGAAAAAATTTACGGTTGTGATGCTTGCCGGTGCTTTACTTGCGGCATCTTTCTTTCTGTTTACGAACTGCACAAGTGACGGAGGCGGAGAGAAGGTAACTTTAACGATGGGATCTTGGCGTACCGATGACGTTGCACAGATTTCTGCGCTTCTTAAAGAGTACAAAAAGCTAAAGCCGAATGTAACAATCGAGTTCAAACCGACGCTCAATGTCGATTACAATGCGACGTTACGACTGCAACTTGAAAGCGGTACCGGCCCCGATTTGATGTATGCTCGTTCGTATGCAACCGGCGCTAAACTGCTCACGGACGGCTATTTTGCCGATGTATCGGACATTCCCGGTTTAAAATCGAACTTTACCGTGGGAAGCCGCGCTCCGTGGACAGCCGCCGACGGACGACACTTTGCCGTTCCGTTTAACGCGGTTGTGCAAGTCGTCTACTATAATAAGGATTTATTCAAAAAAGCCGACATTGCGGTTCCTCAAACGTGGGAAGATTTTTTAGCCGCGTGCGATAAGCTGAAAAAGGCCGGTATTACACCGATTGCCAACGGACTTGCCGACGAATGGGATATTAACGAATGCTTTATGATGGGCATTTTACCGGGATTTGTCGGTGGAGCCGAAGGCCGTATGGCATATCAATCGGGAAAGATACCCTTAAACGATGCTAAAATGGTGAGCGCTTTTCAGGCAATGGCCGATGTAGCAAAGTATTGCCCCGACGGTTTTGCAGCTCTTACCTACAACGATTCAATCGCATTGTTTGCTACCGGGCAGGCGGCCATGTGGGTAGACGGTTCATGGAGCGCCGAATCCTTTAAGGACGTTAGTTTTGATTGGGGAACGTTTGCACCGCCCGCTCCGGCCGGTCAAAAAGCAGCTATTTGTTTCCATCCAGACACGGGTATGGCGTATAATAAGGCGAGTAAGCATGTTCAGGAATGTAAAGACTTTTTGGCATGGCTTTGCACGGTACAAGGCGCGACTGTTTGTGCCGAGTTTATGCCTACGGGCTTTTTCCCGATGATCAATTCTTCCATTAAAATCAAAGACGCTCATGCAAATGAAATTCTTGCGCTTACGGCAGAAAAACTTCAAGATGCGCGTTTTGTATGGGAACGCTTTATGGACGGAGATCCCAGCGGCTATGTACTGATGAATCAGGGCGTTATCGCGGTTATGAAGGGTGAAAAGACCGCCAAGCAGGCTGCCGATGCATTGGCCGCAGGTGTTGCAAAGTGGTATAAACCTTAAGTTTTTGTATCCATTACAAACAGAGATGGAGCTGTCGAAACGGCAATCGACTGTTGAGGCATCAAGGCAACCGCATCAAAAATATTTTTAGCGGTTGCCTTCCTTCTGTGCGAAATTTTGCTTTGAGCGACGGAGTTGCAAATATGCATATTAAAAAAAGTGATAAGTACGGATGGCTTATATATCTTTTGCCTGCTTTTGTCGTGTACACTGTCTTTATGGCATTCCCGCTGGCGGATTCAATCAGGCTTAGCTTTTTTTCCGGTTCTTCGGTATCCGGTAAAAATATCTTTGTCGGTTTGGATAATTATAAAGCGCTCTTTGGTGATGCCGACAATGCCCGCCGATACTGGGGTGCATTCGGTAATACATGGTATTTTTTCTTTATTCACATGCTGGTTCAAAACGTTTTGGGATTGACGTTTTCGCTCATACTCACCGCGAAGGGTATGAAGCGGGCACGTTTTTATCAAACGATTATTTTCATTCCGGTTACTTTGGCTATTTTGGTTACCGGATATTTATGGAAGCTGATACTGAATCCCCAATGGGGAGCCTTGCCGCTCATGTTAAAAAACCTCGGACTTGAAACACTTATAAAACCGTGGCTCGGTGAGCAGCAATATGCATTGACAGCCATTTCGTTGGTATCGTCATGGCAGTGGGTAGGGATTCCCGCCATGATGATTTTAGCCGGTTTGCAAACTATTCCGGACGATTTGTTGGAGGCTGCCGATATCGCAGGCTGTAACGGCTGGCAGAAGATCCTGTATATAAAACTTCCGTTGATAAAGCCGGTGCTCGGTATGGTCGCAATTTTAACATTTGTAAATAACTTCAATGCGTTCGACGTTGTTTTTGCGATGGAAAACGTAAACGGCGCGCCGCAATATGCAACAGATCTAATCGGTACGCTTTTTTATCGCATAGGAATTGCAGGGCAGCACCCTGTCGGTATTCCGAATCCCGGTATGGGAGCCGCAATTGCAACGGTAACATTTATTATGCTGATGATCGGGGTCGGCATTATGTTACGCTTAACGCAAGGCGATAAGAATTAATTTAACAAGGAAAATACGATGAAGGCTTCGATTTCACGAGACAGAATGCACCTCGGTTCTCATATCGTACTTATTTTTTGGACGTTTTTAGTGCTTTTCCCTTTGTGGACGATGGTTGTCAATTCGTTTAAGTTTAAATTCGACATTTATACCGACCCTTTCGGATTGCCCAAAAAATGGAATTTTGAAAGTTATGCATCAGTTATAACGGACGGTGACTTCTTTTTATATTTCCGCAATAGCTTATTTGTAACGCTCGGTTCGATTTTTCTTGTGTTATTATTCGGTGCTATGGCATCTTACGCGTTGGTAAATTGGAAACATAAGGGCTCTCGCTTTTTATACCTGTTTTTTATTGCAGGAATGATGCTTCCGATCAAAATCGGCAGTATCCGCCTTTTGCAGCTTGTTAAAGGACTGGGGCTTTTAAATACACTTTGGGGCTTGTTCCCCGTATATACGGCGATGGGGCTGCCGATAGCCGTATTTGTCTTAACGGAATTTATCCGCCAAATCCCTGCTGAATTGACCGAGGCTGCCGTTATTGACGGAGCTACCCGTAACAAAGTTTTCACCATTATTATTCTGCCGCTTTTGCGACCTGCGCTTGCAACCGTCGCCATCTATAACCTTATTCCGTTCTGGAATGACTTGTGGTTCCCGCTTATCTTTATCAACAACGATGCACACAAGACGCTGCTGCTCGGTGTAACGCGCCTATTCGGGCAATATATGACCGATTGGTCACGGATTTTAGCAGTGCTTACCTTGTCGGCCATCCCCGTTTTGGTGTTATACCTTACGATGTCTAAAAACTTTATCAGAGGTTTGACCGCCGGTGCCGTAAAAGGATAGCGCAAAAAACCTCTAAAAACCGAGGTTTTTAGAGGTTTATGCTAGATACACCACAGAACCAAACGTCATCAGCTAAGAAAGATCGCTAAAATAATTCATAATTCATAATTCATAATTCATAATTCTTAATTCTTAATTCTTAATTCCCCTGCTTCCGCCAAATTCGGAGCTGCTCCTGTATCAACTCTTTGCTTTCTGCCAATACTTTTAACTGCGCTTCCTTTGTAGTAGGCGTCGGATATATTTTTAAGATTTTGACGCGATACGAACCGCCGCGCAGGTTGGTTGCAAGCCTCGTTATCGAAGAGATATTCCATCCGCCGTCAACCGCAGCAACAGCCACCGGCATCGGCGCCTTGGATAAAAACCGCCGAAAACCCGCCGAATGAAAAGTTCCGACTTCGCCGTTCTTTGAGCGGGTTCCCTCAGGAAAGAGTATCGGTATCCAATTGTTGCGCACTATCCGTTGTGCGAATGAATCCATTGCCTGCATCGCCTGGCTGGGACTGCCGGTACGCCGCACGATACAGTGTTCGTCACTTTTCAGCATAACGGAAACTAACGGTACGTGGTCTGCAAGTTCTTTCTTTGCGACAAAACGAACCCGCTTCCCGCCGAGGTAGTTCATATACACGACAATATCCAAGATACTCTGATGGTTGGAAATCAATAAATACTGTTCCGGCAGCTGCGGCACAAGAGAATAATCACCTCTGAAACGAAAATTAAGATAGGCAGAAAAAATCGAAAAGATACGGTGAGCGATAACGGTTGAAATATGTGCATTGATTTTTTTACACCACGGTCGATGCACGGCATAAGCGATACGGTTCAACAACGCCCATCCGACCAAAGCGCCGATACAGCATATAATACAAAAAATACCCAGCATAAAGTCCCTATCAATACAAGAAATTTTCGATAGTATAGACTATTTCTTCTAAAGATGCAAAGCATTGCTTGGTTTTAGGGATACTGTCGATAAAAAATATGAGGGTTCCCAAAAACCGGTTGCTTTCGGAACATCCTTGACGAGCCTTTTTTTTAATTAAGTCTTTATATATCAATAACTTAATTGAAACTGAAGTTTTTTGACAGCACTGTGATTGAACAGTCTCTATTATTCTGCTTTCAAAAATCGCCTGATGCGTTTACCCTGTCCAGTATGCAGCGCAATAGTATAAAAGTCAAAAATTGAGTACAATGTCTATATGGATAACCTGAAAACAACTTTTGTAAAAAAAGATATTCAAAATAGGTTTAATATTTCTCTTGCCACTGTAAACAATTGGATAAAGACCGGTGTAATCCCATCTCCTAAAGGCGGATATTATACAAAAGATGCATATTCGGCTTTGATAACTTCTATCGAAACAAGTACAAATAGATTACAAGCAAGAGCTAACCGCTCATATCAAAAATCTTCAAATCTTATATTTTTAGGAATCAAAGATAAAAAACGAAAAGAACTTCTTATAAACCTTATTGAGGAGTTTGAAGACAGTAATCTCTCTATTCCGGAAGCTACCGCTTGTCTAGGGAAACAAATTCTGATAAACAATGATTTATACGATGAAAATTCAGAAATTTATACAAAAATAAATAAAATTTACAACGGTAAAAATATTTTCAAAAATTTTCATATAGAAAACAGGAATGATGATATTTTAGGTGCTTTTTATCAATCCGTGCAAAGCATTGCCAGTAAATCAAAAGATGGTTCATTTTACACGCCTGCAGATCTTCTTACGGCAATCAAAGTTCCGATGGCAGCAAAAGTATTAGATCCTTGCTGCGGAAGCGGAAGTATTTTAATCAATACACTTACAAAACAGCATAATCCATCAAATATTTATGCTTTTGATATTGATGAAACCGCCCTGTTAATCTGTTATATCAATCTTGTTATATTTTTTGAAGATGCTTTTATTTCTCCTCATGTTGAGCAGCGAGATCTCATTTTTACGAATACAAGTGATTTATTCAGCCAAAATAATGAGAAATATGATTTTATTGTTACAAATCCTCCGTGGGGAAGTAAATTATCAAAAAAACAGAAAGATTTTTTGATAAATAGCTATCCGTTTTTAAATACAACGGAAGTTTTTAGCATTGCTTTATATAATTCAATACAAAAATTATCTGAAAAAGGTGAATTAAATTTCTTCCTTCCGGAATCCATATTAAATGTTTCAACGCATAAAAATATTCGGAAATATTTATTGAACTCTCATCGAAACATAGATATTCTACCATTGGGAATGGCATTTAAAGGCGTCCAATCGGAATGTGTACTTTTGAAGCTGTCTGAAATTGTAGAAAATAGTATCAAAATTACTGTTGAAAAAGAAGAAAAACAGAGACTCAATATAAATCATATTTCTGCCCCGGATTATTTTATACCTTATAATATCTCTGAGAATGATGATAAAATTTTACATAAGATTTACTTTGTGCATTCCGTGAAACTTCCTACCGATACAAAATTTGCATTAGGTATTGTAACAGGAAATAATAAAAAATATGTTCACAAAATCAAAGGTGGAAATGAAGAAGCTGTGTTTCGAGGAAAAGATATATTACCGTATAAATTAAAATCACCGGAAACTTTTATAAGTTTTACTCCTGAGATATTTCAACAGGTCGCTCCCGTAGAAATGTACCGTACTAAAAAAATTGTTTATAAATTTATTTCCGATAAAATTGTCTGTGCATTGAATAACAATAATTTAGTTTTAAACAGTGCCAATATTATTATATCTAATAATTATCCAATGGAAATCTTGGTTTGTTTGTTCAACAGTCCGATTTATTCTTTTATCTATCAGAAAAAATTTAAATCAAAAAAAGTATTAAAACAACACTTTCAAGATTTTCCATTACCTATATTAAACAATGATTTAATTAAATTGTTTTATGATGTATATGCAGACATATTAGCAGGTATAAAGAAACAGGAACATGCCGATAAAATCATTTGTTCCTATTTTAAAATATCAGATACCGAATATAATTACATGAAGGAGAGTGTTTATGGAAACACTTGAAAATGAATTGAAACTCTTGATTTCAAAAGTCAAAAACGCTAATAATTTTTGCTCTGAAATTGAAAATATCCAAAATGTATATCCGTTCAATAAATACGAGTACATTATAACAAAACTTGTTGAAGAAAAGGTTCTTTCTTATGATGATTATCTTGAGCTAAGAAATGATTATATCAATAGAAACTTATATCTATATGTTTTTGAAATTTCTGCACCGAGAGGTTTTGGAGATACATGGGGATTCAGTCATTTACTCGCCGTAGAGCCGGAATTAAAACGGCCTTCAAAGAAAATTGATTTGACTTATAAAGGACAATATGATTTGTATTTACCTTACATGGGCAAAACTATAAAAATTGAAGTAAAAGGTTCTCGTGCTGTAGACAGGAATAAACCTAATGAACCTTTGTATATGAAGGCTCTTTCTTCTAGCTCGACAAAAGACTTTCTTATGAATTTTCAACAAGTAAAACCAACTTGTTGTGATGTCATGCTTTGGTTTGCAGTTTATAGAGACTGTGTTAAATATTGGGTTTTGAAAAATACGGATATATACGATTTAAACTTTTCGCCACAGCATAGAAATGCTACGACAGCAACTAGAAAAGAAGATTACAAAAAGACAGATATTTATGAAGGGCAGGTAATGATTACTCGTGAAAACATTGCTTCCATACAGAAATTCCAAGTTGAAGGGCGAGCATTAAGACAAGCAATAATTGAAAAATATGAAGGATAACGCATAAGAACTCCTGCCGATAATTTGAGCTGTTGCGGGAAGATGCTTCATCTCAATACAAGAAGTTTTCGATAGTATAGACTATTTCTTCTAAAGATGCAAAGCATTGCTTGGTTTTAGGGATACTGTCGATAAAAATTCTCCCGTACTGTTTAACAAGCGCCCGCTTGTCGAGCAGCGTTACAATGCCGCGGTCGGTTTGCGAGCGCATCAGGCGGCCGAAACCTTGCCGGAATTGTACGACCGCTTCGGGAACACTCAGCTGCATAAACGAGCTGCCGCCTCTTTTTTCGATGGCATCGGCACGGGCGCGGAAAAGCGGCGCACTCGGTACCGCAAAGGGCAGTTTTACCAAAATGACATGGCTGAGCGCTTCTCCCGGTACGTCGATTCCTGCCCAAAACGAGGCGGTCGCGAATAAGCTGCTTTCGATATGTTCTTTAAAAGTTTGCAACAGGCGGCTGCGATCGTCCTCTCCCTGCTGTAAAAGCTCCATATCGGGGAGTTCTTTGCGGGCGTATGCACAGGTTTGTTTTAACGACTCGTAAGAAGTAAACAGAACGAGTGTTTTTCCTCCGGTCATCTCAATCAATTTGGTAACGGCGGTATTCACGAAATGCTGAAACTGCTCATCATCAGGGGCGGGCGCATCGGTCGGAATATTCAAGAGCACATTCTTGTCGTACGGAAAAGGAGATTCAAAGGTACCGGTGCGTACCGGCTTGTCGGAAAAAGGATGCAAGCCGACCCTGCCCAGCCAATACGAAAAGCTCGTGCCGATTTTCAGCGTTGCGGAAAGGGCAATGACGGTATCGAAGGGCGTGAATACCGCCTGCCGCAGCAAATCCGACATGTCCACCGGCGTTTGATTAAAGTAGGGAACTTCTCCCGCAGAGCTTTGGTATTTTTCTATCCAAAAGACATACTCGGGCAGTTCCTTCCATCGGAAAAAGTTTTCGAGCGTTTCGGAAATATCTTGCAGCCGGTGCAGCGCGAGCGAACCTTCCCGCACCGCTTCTTCATACGGAGAGCCTTCATCCGGTTCGGCATTGGTAATCAGCACCGCGAGCTTGACATTGAGGATATTCAACTCCGCGTAAAAATCCTTGCACGCGGCAAGCAGCGCCGCCGTCTTCGATGCCGGTACTTGTGTAAAACCGAGACTGCTCACATTCCCGCAAAACGAGAGTGCCCGTGCCTCCAGTGCGGAATAAGCCGTTTGCGTTTTTGCAAGAGCCGCGATAATAGCGGGCATCAGTTCAGCTTTAGTAGAAACCGCAGTGATTTTTTCGAGGCAGCCGGCGGCTTTTCCCTTTTTGGTACGGGAAAGCGTTGTAATACAGCGGGTTAAATCATACCGGGAAAAGGTGCGCGAAAAAAATCCGCTTGCCGCCTCTTCAATCGTATGAGCTTCGTCAAAGATGATTGCGTTAAAGGGCGGCAGAACGGCAGTTGAATCGTAACCGGCGCCTTCTTTTCTGCTGGCGAGATCGGCAAAGAGCAGATGGTGATTGACAATTAAGAACGCCGCCTTTTCCGCCTTTTTGCGCAGCTTCATCACAAAACAGTCGGTATAAAAAGGGCAGCGCTGCCCGAGGCAGTTATCCGATTCGGAGCAAATCTTTGACCACAGCCCTGCGGCGGGCATAAACGGGAGTGAAGAGCGGGCGCCGTCTTGGCATGTTTGCGCCCATTTTTGAATGGCTGCCAGCTCTTCCGCCTCATGATTAAAGAGATCCGGTTCCCGTATCGTTTGCATGAGCCGTCGCAAACAGAGGTAGTTCTGTCGCCCCTTAATGAGCGCCGCCTGCGGCTGTTCCGATTGTCCGCCGCATACACCAAGTATTTTTAAGGCGTCGGGGACATCCTTATCGATGAGCTGATGCTGTAAATTGATGGTACCGGTGGAGATGACAATGCGGACTTTGTTGGCAAGCGCCCATTCAAAGGCGGGCAACAAGTACGCTAAACTCTTCCCGACGCCGGTTCCCGCTTCAAAAACACCGATTGCGCTGTCGTTAAAACAATGGGTTATTGCACGGGTAAGGTCGAGCTGCGGAGGACGCTCTTCATAGTGATCAAAAAAAGACGCAAAGCTGCCGGTTTCTTCAAGATAGCCTGCTATTGTATCGGCATTCAGGCGGTGGTATACTCGTTCCTCCGCTTCATCTTCGTAGTGCATAAAGGCTTAATCGCGCAGCCATTCTACCGTTGCGGTATCGTATTTAACGCTGATAATAGCCGTTTCATTGTATTGAATCTGTGCATCGACCTTTGTACCTGAAAGAATTTTTTTATCGGGGGATACCAAAAAGCGCCACTGTGGAGGATTGGTTTTTTGAACCGCCTGACGGGCAATTTCATCGGGTAAATTGAGAAATTGACGGGGCTGCAGACTGCCTTTTTGCGTTACCAGCAAGTATCCGTTATCGATTTTTAAATCGAGCGAGACGGACACACCGCTTGAAAATACCGCCATTCCGCGGCCGCCGCGCAAGATCATCACACGGTCGAGTCCCGGTTCCCCCTTCCATGAACCGGCAAGCGAATCGACGGTTTCGATGTATCCGAACTCCGTATTCTGCTCAGTTTGCGGCAGGGAGCGTGCAAGCTGTTCCAGCGGAACCGAAAAGTCAAAGAGGTTGAATACTAAAAGGCGGGAATCAAGCAGGATTTTATTAACATTATCGTATACTTTTGAGATAATCCGCGTCAACTGCTCTGTTCGTCCTTTCAAAATGAGTTCAAGTTTAATTCCATCCGGTACTTCTTCCAATGCACCGAAAAAAATGTAGTCAATAGCCGTATCGTTGGGGAAATCAACCGGTACGGACTGGCTGCGCAAGTCAAAGATAGTATAGGTTTTAAGTTCTTTAATAAAAGAAAAGACAAGGTTATCGACCGTTTGTGTAATCTGCTCGGTTATGGTCGGGGCTTGTAATTGATAGACGGCAACGCCCGGCAGCGCTGAAAGCGCCGACGGCAGGCTGATAAGCAGAAGGAGAAGCGCTATATAAAGTTTCTTTGTTCCTCTGTATTTCATTGCTCGTTATCACCTGTTTTTTAGCTGCAATTCTCGTTGCATGTCCCGCTTAATATCCCGCTCCTTTATGTCGGCTCGTTTATCAAACTGCTTTTTCCCTTTACAGATGCCGAGCATAACTTTAATCCGCCCCCGTTTTAAGTAAAATTCGAGTGGAATGAGCGTATAGCCTTTTTCTTCCGTTTTTCGAGTTAAGCGTTTAATTTCATCTCTATGCAGCAGCAGTTTCTTAGGACGGTCGGGATCGTGGTTGAATATTGAAGAATACACATATTCCGAAATATGAAAATTCTTCAGCCATACTTCATTCCGTATAATTTCGGCAAACGAATCGGGAAATGAGATTCGCCCGTCCCTCACCGATTTTATTTCCGTACCTTGCAGCGCAATCCCGCACTCTATCGTTTCTTCAATAGAATAGTCAAAATGCGCTTTTTTATTTTTTGCGATAATTTTTACCGACTCACCGTCCATTAAACTCATTATATTCATCTGAAAATACTTGTCAACGTAGAGACAAAATGGTACTGTATCACAAAAGATATTCCATGATATTTCTAAAAACTTTGGTTAGATTTTTAGAGGTTCCCATCGACGCCCTAAATGCGGATGCGCCGGTGCAAGGTAAAATAGGTTTTTTATGTTTTTTCAACGGTACAAATTTACTTCATATACTGAGCGGCGGGCAAAACGATTTAAAATTCTCCGTATTGCTTTTATTATTTTTTTAGTGTTTATCGTATATCAGCTTATCAGCTTGTATATAATCGCGACATATCGCATTCAAGCGGATACGATGCAACCGACTTTTTCCTTCGGCGATATGATCATCACCGCTCCTTTTTATTCCGCTCAAAAAGATATTGAACGAGGTACGCTCGTAATGGTCGAACCGATTGAAAAGCCGCATCAAAATTTTTTAAGAAAAACGGCGCAAAAAATTGTTACTTTTTTTACTTTTCAGCTCATTAATCCATTTGCCGCTTATCAACCGTTGCACGCAAAGCCTTTTATCCGACGTGTGGTCGGAATTCCCGGCGATACCATATATATGGAAGGATTTGTGCTGCATATTAAAACGAAAAGCGGCGGTCATTTTTTAACCGAATTTGAAGTAGCGGAAAACGACTACAACGTTACAATCGAAAACCTGCCGGAGAACTGGGATACAGCACTGCCGTTTTCAGGAGCTTATCCCGAAATTACGCTCAAAGAAGGGGAATATTTTGTGTTGTGCGACAACAGGATTGCCTCAAGCGATTCCCGCCTCTGGGGGCCGTTGCAGGCGGATACACAGATAAAGGGACGTATATTGATGCGGTATTGGCCGTTTTCCCGTATCGCGCTTTTCTAAGCTGAAACCGCACCTGTGAAACCTTCCGGTCTTTACATCCATATCCCATTCTGTACACAAAAATGCCGTTATTGCGATTTTTACTCGATAACACAAAAGGCGGATTTCCGCCCATACCATCCTAATCCTCAATTTATCGAACGGCTTTTGCAGGATGTCCGCTTTTTTAAAGAACGCTCTGCTATTGAATCATGGAAAACCGTCTATATCGGCGGGGGCACGCCTTCGCTGCTGCACCCCGATGATATCCGCACCCTCGCGGACGGTATCCGTGAAGGACAAAAACAGCCGGTTCAAGAATTTACGATAGAGGCAAATCCCGAGGATATTCATCCCAAATGGCTTGCAGCCTGCAACGAAAGCGGCATCAACCGGCTTTCCATCGGCGTACAGACTTTTGATAACGATGTACTGGCCGTAAACGGACGCCGAGGGTCAAAAGAAAAAACGATAACAGCTTTGGAGACGATAAAACGTCGATGGCAGGGTGAACTTTCCTGCGATTTAATTGCGGGATTGTCCGGACAGACTGCGCAGAGCCTTGCCGACGATGTACGGCGGCTCATCGATTACCGCATCGAACACCTTTCTCTTTACGGGCTTTGCAGCGAAGAACCGCTTTCTGATACCCGTGAAGATTTTATTTCCGAGCTTTTACGAGAGAACACCGAGCTTTTAGCCGAAAACGGGTACATCCGGTATGAGGTGTCGAATTTTTCGTATCAGGATAAACACCGTTCCCTACACAACCAAATCTATTGGAATATGGAACCATACGTCGGAATCGGCCCGGCTGCATGCGGCACTTTGATATATGAAGATTCAGGCGGCAGATTTATCGCAGCGGAGCGGTTTGAAGGACTCAAAGATATCGATAAATGGATGACCGCAGCCGACCGCACTTCGGTATATCCGTGCGAACATATCGGCCGGAATACCTTTTTGGAAGAAGTCTTAATGATGGGCTTCCGGCTTGTAGAGGGGATTAACCGTGCGTCATTTGCTCGGCGGTTCGGCGCGGATATTACCGCCTTTATCGGAGAAATCCTCAGCCGCTGGGAAAAACGCGGGCAGTGCCGCATCGAATCTAATCGCGTATATCTTACGGAAGAAGGCATGCTCTTTCTTAACCGCTTTTTAGTCGATGCGCTGTCGGAACCGGATACAAAAGCGCTATCCCCTGCTGCCGTATCAGGATAACCGCATCAGAGGTGGAGCAGATGCTTCAACCCCGGACATCCTCGCCCAAGAATGTCCGTCCGTGGACATTCTGAAACCTATTATGCACTCCAGCTTTCGCTTTCTCTCTGCAACCTATACATCTCCCGATAAATGCCGCCCTTCTCCATCAGCTCAGCGTGGGCGCCGGTTTCGGCAATTACCCCCTTATTGAGTACGATAATTTTATCGGCGTTTTCTACGGTGCGGAGGCGGTGAGCGATGACGATAACGGTTTTATTTTTTATCAGCGTACTGATGGCATGCTGAATGAGCGTTTCGTTTTCCGGGTCGAGGGCGGCAGTTGCTTCGTCCAAGAGAATGATCGGCGCGTCCTTTAAAAGGGCGCGGGCGATGGAAAGCCGCTGGCGTTCTCCGCCGGAAAGGGTATAGCCGTTTTCGCCGATTTCCGTGTCGTAGCCCTGCGGCAGTTTTTCGATAAAAGACTCACACTGCGCGGCTTTTGCGGCGGCAAGTACCTGCTCTTTTGTCGCATTCCGGTTACCGATTAAAATATTGTTGTACACGGTGTCGTTAAAGAGCACTACGTCTTGGAATACAATCGAAAATGCACCAAGCAGTGTTTCCGGCTCAACCGTAGAAACATCGACGCCGCCGACGCTGACCGTACCCGATGACGCATCCCAAAAACGCGCAGCCAATCGCGCAATGGTGGATTTCCCGCAGCCGGAGTGTCCCACGAGCGCGGTAATTTCGTCCTGCTTGGCAGTAAAGCTGATACCGCTTACCGTGTTTTCTGTTCGATTTGCCCCTGCGACAGCAAGTACGCTCCATACGAAATGACGAGCGGAAAGCCGAATCGGATCAACGCGTCCACACCGAACATAAGCGCTCCGATCACAGCTTCCGATTTGAGCGCAACGCTCGTCGTTTCGGTAATATCGTCTTTGAGCTTTTGCACATACAAATATTTTTTATCGGAAGATTTCAGCACCTTGATATTGTCTATCATCTGCTGCAGCGAATCGTATATCCCATCCTTCCGTACGATGACGCTTTTCATCTTTTTTTCCGACAGCTTTCGGCAGCCGACAACAATAAAAAATCCTGCAAAGGCACAAACAAACAACGCAATAGTCATTCGCCAATCCAAAAATCACAAACAAATTGATAATAACCGCGAGCGTAATCGACAAACGCAAATTCCGCGTTGAAACCCGCCCTCAAAGTTAGATATTCAATCCCATTTCAATACATTCCCATACGCCATCCGGCATCATATAGGTTATAACTTTCCCTGTTGGTTGAAAACCGGCGATTTCATAACAATGCTGAGCACGCTCATTATTCGTAAACACTCCCAATGTTATTTTTGAAGCATGCAAAACGGTTTTTGCATATTCTATTGCAAGAGCTACCATTTCCTTTCCATTTCCCTTTCCTCTGCACTCAGGCGAAAGTATAATAAACCCGAATCGGACGAGTGTTTTATCGTCTTTATTTGGGTACCGGATAAACAAATGACCGAGCACGGTGTGTTCGTCAACGGCGCAAAGAGGAATGATAGACTGTATACCGTTCATCGAATCATAGTATTCATTTAACTCATTGCCGTTTAACGGAAACCGCCCTATTCTGTCGGCAGACCATTGATAAAGCTGCTTTGTATCCTTAATCCAACTGCAAATGATTTTGGAATCTTGCACCTCATATTTTCTTAATGTCATGAACACCTCGATAATATTTTTTATAAACCAGTCACCAGTACCATCTTATATCATTATCAATTATTTACCCTTTCCGCGCCGTTACACACAGATACCTTTTTGCAAAAAGCGAGTCGGTTTGTATACCGGTAAAACCTGCCGAAGTCAGCAGTGCACTCAACTGTTCACCGGTATAGATTTTCATACCGCTAATTCTTTTCGGCCATTTTTCATCGCCTTTATGAAGCCCGTCTACTTCGTTGCAGATAAAAAAGTGCGCCCCTTTTTTGAGCACACGGAACACTTCTTTAAACGCTGTTTCTATTTCCGGCCAAAAATAAACCGTTTCAAATGCCGTCGCAATATCGAATGAATCGTTTTCAAACGGCATGGAAGAAACGCTTGCTTGCAGTATACGGCAGGATCCCCGTTCGATATACGCCTTATTGCATTTCGTCGATTGCGCAACACAGACATCGGAATAATCAATGCCGGTTACCTCTTCGCAGCCACGCTCAAGCAATCGTTTGACATTTGCGCCACCGCCGCATCCTATATCAAGACCGTTGCCTAAAATTTTTCCATCCAAATGCGAAAATCCCCATTCCGCCATGCGCGTATGTCCTGAATTCATTCCCGCGACAATCAGCTTACCGATAAAGCCCGCAGGCTTCCTAAAATTATCTCCTAAACTCATTTTCTTCTCCCTTCATTTAATTGGTAATTGGTAATGTTTAATTCATAATTATGAATTATGAATTCTTAATTACACATTACAAATTATCCATTATTTTCGTCTCTTCCACGGAATAAAGCGATTAACCCGTCTGCAAT
>ERZ772960.1417-NODE-1417-length-19162-cov-10.044800_pt1 | contig 19162 bp, 15 predicted proteins | sample MGYA00580678_ERZ772960 | MGnify/ENA primary metagenome ERZ772960 (study PRJEB29015, sample SAMEA2737930) | human oral metagenome | biome: human oral; feature: human-associated habitat; material: dental | place: China | collected 2059 ... | reverse complement strand
AGGGTGCGACTATCATGGGGGTGCACCTTGAAGGTCCGTTTATTTCGCCGGAAAAGCCCGGGGCGCTCAGTCCTTCCGCAATCAGTCCCGTTAATTTGGATTTAATGGATAAGCTCTGGGCTGCTTCAAACGGAAATATCGTCAATATGACGGTTGCACCCGAGCTTAAAAATATGCGCGAATTGGCGCTTTACTGCATCAAGAAAAATATCGTGCTGCAGGCGGGGCATACCAATGCACTCTACGAGAATATGCTTGAGGGAATGCAGGCAGGTATCTTGCACTCAACGCATCTTTTTAATGCGATGAGCCAGATGCACCACCGCAACCCGGGCGCCGTCGGGGCGATTTTAATCCATCCGGAAATGTCCTGCGAGATTATTGCAGACGGTATCCATGTTCATCCCGATCTTATCCGGCTGTTGGCACGCGATAAGCCGATCGATAAGATTGTCTTAATAACCGATAGTCTTAAACCTACGGAACAGCGCACGGGCAAGCTGATTGCAAACGGAGAAGAAGTGGTGCTTCAAGGCGGTTGTTTCCATCGTAAGGCGGACGGTGTTATTGCAGGTTCAAGCCTTTCGATGATTCGCGGGGTTAAGAACCTTGTATCATTCGGCTTTCCGGTAGAAACCGCCGTCCGCTTCGGTTCCGCGAATCCGGCGGAGATCATGCGGTATTCAAAGCGAGGTTCCATTATGCCGGGATACGAAGGAGATATTATCGTATTCGATAAGCAGTTCAATGTACTTGCAACCGTTATCAAAGGCTGCTTAAAGAAAAATTCTTTTTAAATTTTGCAAAAGTTTTTATAGGAGAAGTTATGCGATTAATTATAAAACCAGATTATGATGCCTGTTCCGTATGGGCGGCGGATTATATTTGCAAAAAAATTACGGACTTTGCTCCGACGGCATCAAAGCCGTTTGTGCTCGGCTTGCCGACCGGTTCTACACCGCTCGGTGTCTATAAAGAATTGATTAAGCGGTATCGGGAAGGGAAGATTTCGTTTCAGCACGCGGTTACCTTTAATATGGATGAATATGTCGGTTTGTCCCCCGACCATCCGCAAAGTTATCACTACTTTATGCATGAAAACTTCTTTAAGCATATCGATATAGATCCTGCGAGCATCCACATTTTAGACGGTATGGCGAAGGAGCCTGAAGCAGAGTGCGCTCAATACGAAGCGGCGATTGCTCAATGCGGAAAAATTCATTTATTTCTGGGCGGAGTCGGAGCAGACGGGCATATCGCCTTTAATGAACCGGGGTCTTCCCTTTCATCCCGCACACGTCAAAAAACACTGACGCAGGACACCATTGCGATGAACGCCCGCTTTTTTGACGGTGATACGGCGGCAGTTCCCAAGACGGCGCTGACCGTCGGGATCGGCACGATTACCGATGCGGAAGAAGTGATGATCCTTGCGACCGGCTACAACAAAGCGCGGGCGGTACGGCATGCGGTAGAGGGGAGTGTCAATCATATCTGGACAATTTCTGCGCTCCAGCTGCATCCGCACGCAATTATCGTGTGCGACGAACCGGCCACCGATGAGCTTCGTGTCGGAACCGTCCGGTATTTTAAAGATATAGAAACTTCAATTTCAGCAGGCGGTACAAAATAAGCATGCAAAAATCGCTCAAGTTTCAAACCGTTTCTTTTTTTATCATACTGGCAATTACCGTTGTGCTGGTGGCACGGGTCTTTTTGCCCTATGCGAGCGTACTGTTATGGTCGGCTATCCTCTACATCATGTTCGCTCCGCTGTATCATAAATTACTTAGAAAATTGAAACAGGAATCCCGATGGTTTAACATGCGGCGTAAGATAATTGCCGCTTCATTTTCGGTCGGTATTATCATACTGGTTGCCGGAATTCTGTTTTTTTTTGCCATTAAACTGATCGGACAGGGGCAGATGTTTGTAAAGAAAATGATGGATTTTTTCGTTACGCATCCGCAGTTGTTTAGGATGGAAAAAGATGCGCCGCTCAACGAATTGGTCATGCAGATTTCGATGGGAACAATCGATCTTTCGGTATTCGATGTAAAAAAGGAACTGATGAACTTTTGCCTTCAATATGCAGAGACGATTGTCCGCTACGCAACGGGTATTGCGAGGAATATCGGTAATTTTGTGCTTTCGCTCCTGTTTATGTGTTTTGCGCTCTATTTTCTTTTTATCGACGGACAGTATTTGGGGGCGGTATTTGTAACGGCTATTCCGATTCAGGTGTCGGAAGGGCAAAAACTTGCAGCAAAGATAAAAGATACCATTACCAATCTTTTTATGGGGTATTTTCTTGTTTCGATATGCCAATTTGCGGCGGCCTTTATCGTGTACACTATTTTTCAGGTAGAAGGAGCGTTACTCTTATCGTTTTTGACCTTTTTCAGCTCGTTTTTGCCGTTCTTCGGCTGCGCGTTGGTATGGGTGCCGCTCGGTATTGAAATACTGTTGACGGCCGGCTTACTTAAAGGGATCCTCTTTTGGTGTGTTGCAGGCTTTTTTATCAGTTCGGTCGATAACTTTTTACGGCCGATGTTCTTGCAAAACCGTATTCAGATACATCCGCTGCTGATCTTCTTTTCGATACTCGGTGGAATCCGGTTTTTCAGATTGAACGGAATTGTGCTCGGCCCGCTATTCGTCATCCTCTTGTTTACGCTGATCGATATTGCGCGAACTTCCGACAGTACGGATATTGAGGAACAGTTTTGAGACAATGAACAGTCGCCCGCTTTTGGACAATCGGCGTATCGAGCGAATCCATCCGTTGATTTCTCCGCAGCAGATGCTTGAAAAAATTCCCGTATCGGATGCATCGTGCCGGACGGTATTGACCGGAAGGAAAGAGGTGGAAGCGATTTTGTCCGGCGCAGACAATCGTTTTTTACTGATTGTCGGCCCGTGTTCCATCCACGACCCTGTCTCTGTGCTGGATTATGCGAACCGGTTAATGCGCCTGCGAACAAAATACCGTGATACCTTTTGTATTATCATGCGGGTATACTTTGAAAAGCCTCGTACCGGTTTAGGCTGGCGCGGGTTGATTGTGGAACCGCGCTTGGACGGCGTAATCGATATTGCAAGCGGGCTGGAAACGGCGCGTAAAACGCTGAGCGCTATTACCGAACTGGGACTGCCGGCCGCTTCGGAGCTGCTCGATCCTATTGTGCCGCAATATACTGCGGATTTTATCAGCTGGGCGTCTATCGGTGCGCGCTCCGCCGAAAGTCAGATACATCGGGAGCTTGCTTCGGGGCTGTCGATGCCGGTCGGTTTTAAGAACCCTACCGACGGCGATATCAGCACGGCGATAAACGCGATTGTTTCCGCACGGGAACCGCATGCCTTTCTCGGTCTTATGCAGAACGGCAGCCCCGCGGTGATGCATACAAGCGGCAATGAATACGCGCACCTCGTATTGAGGGGCAGTGTGCACCGTGCAAACTGTGACAGAGGTTCGATAGAAGAAAGTTGTCGAATCTTGGCAGGGCAGGGGATACGGCCGGCTCTTTTGATCGACTGTTCGCACGGCAACTCGCAGCGGCAGCCTGAAAAACAACGGGATATCCTGCTCGAAAGCCTCCGTTTAAGGCTGGAACAACCGCAGATTGAGGCAATCCGCGGCTGTATGCTCGAAAGCTTTATTCAGGCAGGAACCGTTTCGCCGGAGCATTGTACCGAGCAGAGCGAATACGGTAAATCAATCACCGACCCCTGCATGAGCTGGGAAATGACCGAATCGCTTCTCACCGAAGCCGCGGATATATGGAGATAGTTTTATGACAACAGCAAAAATTAAATTGTACACCGATGGAGCATGCTCTCAAAATCCCGGGCCGGGCGGCTGGGCATTTGTGATGATTCTTAAAGACAGTGCAGGCGAGCAGCAGGAACAGGAATTACTGCGGGGTTCCGGCGGAGAAAAACTGACAACGAACAATCGAATGGAATTACTGGCGGTTATTCAAGCGCTTATTGCCTATAAGGAAAAGATACGACCCCGATATGTCGACTGTCCGGTAACCTTGCATACGGATTCCCAGTATGTGCAGCAGGGGATTTCTTCATGGATAAAAAAGTGGAAGCTGAACGGCTGGAGAACAGCTGCTCGGGAACCGGTAAAAAACCAAGACCTGTGGCAGCAGCTCGATGGGCTTGCTTCTCAAGTCAGCCTTGAATGGATGTGGGTAAAAGGGCATGCCGGTAACCGCTACAATGAACTGTGCGACACTCTTGCCGTAGAAGCGTCGAAAAAAGCGAACTAATCTAAGGTATTTCGATTTTCCGTAACGGTCACATAAAAGGGAGAAATAGTATGAAAAATGAAACAACATATCAAGAATTGGCGGATCGTATCGCGGCGGCGCAGCATTGTGTTGCGTTTACAGGTGCGGGAGTCAGCACCTTATCCGGTATCAGGGATTTTAGGGGTAAGAACGGACTTTATACGTTGCCCGAAACCGATAAGATGTTCGATATAGAAGTATTTAGGGAAACGCCGTCCGTGTACTACCGGCTTGCAAAGGAATTTATCTACGGATTGCCGGACAAAGAACCGTCGATTGTGCATCAGGTACTTGCCGGATTGGAAGCCCGCGGAATACTAAAGGCGCTTATTACCCAAAATATCGACTTATTGCATCAGAAAGCCGGAAGCAAACATGTTATTGAAGTACACGGTTCTCCTTCGCGGCATAGCTGTACGCATTGTTCTTATAGTACAGCCTTTGAAGATGTCGTCGATGTCGCTCGCAAGGGAGAGGTTCCGCTCTGTCCGAAATGCGGTCATGCATTAAAGCCTGATATTACGTTTTTCGGCGAAGCGCTCCCATTTGCGGCGATAACGGAGGCTCAACAGGAATGCGATAGAGCGGATTTACTGCTGGTATTGGGAAGCAGCCTCACCGTGTATCCTGCGGCAGCGTTGCCGCAACTGACCCTGAAAGCGGGCGGCGCGGTGGCCATCGTTAACGAACAGCCGACATATTTTGACGATTATGCAATTCTCCGGTGTACCGATTTGCAGGAATGTTTTGAATACCTTAGCCATGCACTGCTTGAATAGTGCGGGAACTCCATCTGCATATATTTTGAAAAATTTTTGCTGGTAAAAAGTACAAAGCGATGATATACTATTTTATATCTACCATATTTAAAGTTGGCAATTGAAAATTCATATCTGAATTGACAGTTGTCTGCCTGAGGAGGATGAGATGAAAAAGAGTATTGCGTTATTGCTCGTGTGCTTATGCAGCATTGCATTTGTTTTTGCAATGGGGCAAGGAGACAATGCAAAAGCCGATTCGAATGCGCCGGTAACCCTTTCGGTGTATATGCAGATGGATCTTGCAAACCCGCAATCGGCGTACTGGCCGGAGACCGTTGCAGCCTTTGAAAAGAAATACCCGAACATTAAGCTTGAGTTCGAGTACGTGAACGGCGAAGCTTTCCATGATAAGTTCCAGATCATGGCAGCGTCCGGAGATATTCCCGATGTATTCACCACGTATGCGGGCGCCCGCTCCGGCTATGTGCTTGACCGCGGTATGGTAAAAGACCTGCGTCCTTATTTGACGGACGATTTAAAGAAACAGTACAACCCTGCCGTGTGGGCGCCTCAGGGGCCGAACGGAGAAATCTACATTATTTCACCGAACCTTGCGGTGTGTACGGTTGTCTATATCAACCCGAAACTACAGAAAAAGCTTGGTTTGACCACTCCGAAAACTCTTGACGAAATGATTGCTCAGGTTCCCGCTATCAGAGCAGCCGGTTTGACACCGCTTGCGTTTGCAAATAAGGGACAGTGGCAGGCTCAGTCGCTCTTATTGTCTATGTTGACCGATCGTATGGCAGGTACCGCATGGTTTGATAAGGCGATGGTCGGAAAGGCAAAGTTCTCCGACAAGCAATTTGTCGATGCAATCAATGTGATTAAAACGATGACGGATTCCAAACTCTTCCCTCCGGGAGTAAACCAGATGGAAGGTACCGCTTCTTGGGGTGAATTTATTGCGGATAAGGCTGTGTATCTTTTGGATGCAGGCTGGCGTATTTCTGCATTGAAAAAAGCTGCAAAACCCGATGACTATGCACAATATCAGCTGATGGCATTCCCCGCCGTTGCAGGAGAAGTTACACACGGCTCAAGCGCTGCGACAACCGGTGAATCTTTCGGTATGAATGCAAAATTAAAGGGCGCAAAAGCGGATGCCGCTTGGAAATTCATTTCCTTTATGTCCGGTAAAGAAGCGTGCGAGATTTTGACAAAGTACGGTACTACTACCACCTATAAACTTGATCTTTCAAAATTCGATATCGATCAGCTTACAAAGCAATATATCAACCTGATTAACAATCAGAGCATGGGCTATGTTATCGATGCGAAGATGGACAGTGAAGGTGTAAATAGCTTGCTGAACCCCGGTATCCAAGCAGTTATGATCGGGCAGAAAACACCCGCCCAACTTGCAAACGAATACGAAGCATGGGTTTCCGCTAACGATTCCCATCGCAAGAAGTAAAGCAAATAAAGGAAGGCAACCGCCTTAAATATTTTGGACCGGTTGCCTTAATTTTTATCCTCAATGCGCCAGTAGCCGTTTTTGTCGGCACCGACACGGGTGATAACGCGCTGTTCTTGCAGTTTTTTCATGTTCTTAATAATATTCAGCCGCGCTATGCCGACAGCCGCAGCAAGTTCCTCTTGCGTAATATACGGATTCTCCTTTATTGCCTGTATGATCTTTTGTTGATTTACAGTAATCTTTTGGGTAATCTTTACAGTAATCTTTGATTCAGCTGCAAGAATAGATTCGATGGTATTTAAAAGTACAGACAGCATAAATTCAATGAAAGCAGTGCTGTCGGAATTCGTATCGCTTAGACCTAATGCTTGATAATACTCGTTTTGATGCTCTTTAATCAATGTTTCGACAGGCAGCCATGCAAACAGCGGTTTCCATTCTTTCAAAATTACGGTTTGCCAGAGCCGCCCCATTCTGCCATTACCGTCTTCAAAGGGGTGAATAAATTCAAACTCGTAGTGAAATACGCTGCTTTTGATGAGCGGGTGCACATCGGTATCTTTCAGCCATTGGAATAAATCACTTATCAAAAACGGAACCCGATCGGCAGGCGGCGCCACATGTACAACATTCCGGCCATCAAAAATACCAACACCGTCTTTCCTATACTTACCGCTGCGATTCACCAGTTCATTCATCATCAAACGGTGCGCCCGTAGTAAATCTTCTTCTTGATATGGATTTAATGTTAAAAGCAGTTCATAGGCTTGTACGGCGTTTTTTACTTCCTGTATCTCAGTCGGAGAGCCGAGCACTCTTTTGCCTTCAATAATCGCAGTAATTTGTTCGATGGTTAAAGAATTATTTTCAATTGCCAGTGAAGAATGAATCGTTTTAATGCGGTTCTTTTTCCGCAGATGCACACTGTGTGCCGTATTTTCGAGATTATGTATCTCCCCGATTTTTTCGGAAATCTGAGAAATAAGGTTTATCGCTTTTGATGTAATCTTAAACGGCGGTTCGTAGGACATATTCGAAGTTATTATATCGGATTTTTCCCGATTCTGCTAGCTTGCGCGTCTCATACAAAAGATAATGGGAACCTCTAAAAACTGCAAGTCTATCGGATTGTTCCGTAAGGAAATGATTTATCGTATCCGTTAGCGCGGATTGCGAATCGGTTTTTGGACAGTTTCCTTCGATTTAGATGCGATGTTGTGATGAAAAATGTACGTCCTTGTACATTTTTCATCGGCGAGTTTTTGCTGTGCAAAAACGTCGCTGCTGCCGGGAACCACCGCCATCCGTGGCGGGTCTGACAGTCATTACTGTATAAAGGCTTAATTTTAAACTCGCGGGGATGGCAAAAAATCAACCAACTTTTGAGACATCCCCGTATTTCCCATGTTCCATGCACCGGACAGTGCAAGACACACTGCAACGGCGGATGTAACGGCAGTTTCCGTACGCAAAATTCTCCGGCCCATAGTATACGCAGTAAAGTGTTTTTTTGTAAACAGCAGCCGTTCGTTCAGGCTCCAGCCGCGCTCATTTCCTACGGCAAGCCAAAGCGTTTGTTTCCCGTCCCATTGTAATTGAGGCAGCGGATACATCGCAGGGCTGAATAGCGCGCCGTCTTGTTCACTATGCGTTTGTTCAATGTGATTTTGCGCAGTATGATCTCGTTTAAGGTGCTCTTGGTCAATAGAACCTTGTTCAATTTGAAAAGGAACATCGAGCACCGCCTGCAAGTGATCCGCCTGTATCTCATCCTCATACCGGTCGAAAAAATGCCGTACGCTATAGGCTCGGTAAACTTTTGGGATATGAGTATCCCCTGCCTGACTGCATCCGTCGATCAATAGCCGCTCTATCTCCGCTTCTGCAGCGATATCGGACTTTAGATAGGATTTTTCCCCCAGCTCGGTGCCGGTCAGATACAGCGCTTCAATCCCGAGCCCTGCGACATCACGCAGAATACGGCGAAGCTGAATGGGGCGCGGGAAGCCGAGTATCAGTCTGATAGGCGGCAACATTGAATAACTGTTTGCTCCGTCAACGCTCTCCAGTGTGGTAAACCGTGCAGTCAACAACTCATCGGAAAAAGAAGTGATTTTCGCCGTTCCTTTTTCCCCGTTAATGGTACCCGCCTTGAATACCGAACCAACGCCGAGCTTCAGCACGTTTTTGATATGCAAAAAGCGTTCATCCGTTTTGGAAAAAGAAAATGTTCCGGCAGAAAGTTCTTCCTGTCGCAATAAAATAATATTCATGGCAGCCGATCCGATAATTTTAGACATCGCTAAAAGTCCTGTAATCTTTTAGAGATGCTTATTTCTTTAATCCGTAATATGCCGTAATGTAAAATTGAGGATAATGTACGCAGCATAAAAGATAAATAGAACCGCACCTTGTACTCGGGTTATAACACTGCGTTGGCGCGTCGAGCAAAATCGGAAAATACCGAGCACTAACAGCATAGTCGGGAATTGCAGATAGTAAAACTCTACCGGTACACGAATACCGGAAGGCGTTACTGCGGCCGCTACACCCAATACAAAGAGGACATTCAAGATATCTGCCCCGATGATGTTACCCGCAGCAAGTTCCCCGTGTCCTTTCCGAACGGCAGTAATTGCGGTTACCAATTCGGGAACGCTCGTACCGAAAGCGACCAAAGTCGCAGCGATAATACTCTGCGGGATACCTATTTTTATTGCGGAAACTTCTACCGCAGGAATCAATACCTTAGATGACAGTACGACCACTGCAATTCCGGCAGCCAGCCACGCAAGCAGCAACCATAGCGGTTTTTGTTTTTTTTCTTCGACGGGCTCCTGTTCGCCCCCTTTCATCGATTCTTTTGCCCAACGGAACGATATATACATGTAGCACGCAAGCAGCACGACAAATATCCAGCCCATCCACTGATAGATTTTTCCCTCCCTGCCCGGAGAGAAAAAGGGGAGCGAAACGAGCGTCAACAGCAACGCCGCCGAAAATTGCACGGTACCTTGCCTGCGGATGAGCCGTTTGTCAACCGGTACGGTTCCGAGCATCGCGGCAAGTCCGATAATGAGAGCAGTATCCGCGATAATCGACCCGATAGCGTTTCCGAGCGCCAAATCGGCATTGCCTTTAATTGCGGCCAATGTAGACACCGACGCTTCAGGCAGCGTCGTACCGAGACTGACGATCGTTGCACCGATCACCATCTTGGGCATTCCCCATTTAAGCGAAAGGGCAACCGCGCTATCCACCAGCCAATCGGCACCCTTGCTCAGCGTAAATAAACTTACGACGAGCACCATCAACGATATAGCAACCGATGAATTTATTAAGAAATCATGTAAGAGTGCATCCATATAAACCCCGTAAAATAAGCACACCTAAATCCCCAAATAATAAATAGTATGGAAGATTTTAGGAAAACCCGTTAGCAAAATATATGGAAATATACAGGTTTAGGTAAAATCGTGCAAGCCGGAGTTTACGTTTAGTCTGTATAACAGGGCAACCGCATTAAAAATATTTTTAGCGGTTGCTCGCTCCGAGAAATACAAAATATTATTGCAAAACTTCCAGTTGTTTTAACATTTCAATACTTTTCAAATTAATTAAACCATCGTAATACTTTTCCATAAATGTATTACCGTCAGCTGTAAGTAATCTTTCATGTAATGAAACATTTTGATCGATTCCTAAATCAAATATTTCTAAACCTTCCGAATTTAGCATATTTTTCATTTTTAAAAACGAAAAAATAATTTTAAATTTCTCCACAACCTCATTCGGATTTTCATCAGCATCTATATGCCAAGCTGCCTTATCATATATTTTCATTTTAATCTCTCCTCTCAATTCTGGTATTTACATCTTTAGGGATTTCTATCAGATTACCTTCTGAATCCTTAATATAATTTCCTCCATTTTCTCTAATCCTTTGTTCCTTTGCCGTCTGTCCTGTTTTATCGGCAGTCTTTGATGTAACTTCAACAGAATCCACCACTTTGCCATCTTTCGTAACGACAAAATCGATTCGTCTTGCTTCTCCTGTTTCAGGATCCCTTACAATATTTCCATTTTTATCACGCAAATACATTTCGGATTCAACTTTATAACCTTCTTTTTCAGGATATTTTTCTCTTAATTCCTCCTCAACTTCTTTTTCACGTCGTAACCCGTCTTGCTTATTCTTAATCGGCTCTCTATTTTCTTTTTCATTGTTATCAGTGTATTCATCTTTATTTGTATTTTCAACACGCTCCGTATTTTTCTTTTGTTGTTCAATCCGTTTATCGGGATCGTAGTGTGCAATGGTTTTTTCCTGTTCCCCTTGTGTTGCCTCTATACGGCGGTCGGGATCATAGTGTTGAAAATCCGATTGCTCTTTTTGATTTTCACTTCTTTGCACTGCATCTTTTTCAGGCGGCGTGAGTCGAGCATCAGGATTAAATGATTTTGATACTTTAGAAAATGAAGGTCTTGTTTCGGCAGTTTTTGCTAATGCTTCGATCAATTTATACCTCCCTCTTTTGACCATTTTTCCAGTAGTTCCGTTTTACCAAGTTCGTTATGCAAGTAATCGGTGATGATACACTGCCGGATATCCTTGCTGAGCTGTTCTTCCGAATTGAGGTGCAGAATCCGCTGTATTGTCTCATCGACATCACGCGACCATTGTTCTCCATCATCAGTGCGGGAAAACGATTCGGTAAATGCTTGTTTTATCTCCGGAAATAGGGCAGAAATAATCGGTGCTATTTTGGTGAAGCGGGGCATTTTCGGCGGTTCGTGTATGTATTTTTGCAACTGCACAACCGCAACAGCACGGATATTCAGATGACGGATTATTTCCGTAAGGCGTGTTTTTTCAGCCGGACTGATAGAATCAGGATTGCAGAGAAAACGGGCAATGGACAAGCGTTCCGTATATATCTGAGGTTGTTTTTCTTCAAGCGGCTTTGTGTATGCATAATGCTGTTCTGCAGTATGATGATGTGCAACCTTGCACAACACCGGTTCAATCCAATCATTCTGATACACTGCAGCGACACCGAGGGGTAATTTGCCGAGTTCAATAATTTGATCATCATTCAGTCCTGCGGCTTTTCCAACCAATTCGCGGTCGGAAAGATCGGGCAGGCGCATAATGACTTTGGTATTGGTATTACGGATAACCGCCATATCCAACAATCCGGGAGCTTGGTCTGCAATGATAAAACCCTCACCGTAAGTGCGCATTTCTGCAATGGCATTCCCGAGCATTTCTACCGATTTGCCCAAAAGATTTACCGTTTCGTTTGATTGTTCCATAGCGGTACGCTTGAGCAAATGGTGCGCTTCTTCCAAGACGGTTACGTGCATTAAATCGGCATTCAATCTGCCGGATGTCATACGATATTCCTGCAGCTGCATGACCAGTATGCCCATTATAAGCGACTTTGTTTCCGTCGATCCGACTCGGCTTAAATCGACAATCACATTCTTATCAAAAAGATCGGAATCTGTGATAGCATCATTGGTAAAGATAAGCCCGTTTAATCCATTGGTCAGCGAGCGCAAGCGGGTAATAAGCGATCCCTTGTATGCACCTTTATTTTCCGCATCATAATCAGAACTATCGATAATAATGCGAACATTACGGACAACATCGGCAAAAGACGGATACAAATTTTCTCCATAGGGATTTTTTGATTCCGTTAAATCCCATCCTGCATCCTGATATGAACGCTCCACCGCTTCTTTTAATACGGCCGGCATAGCCGCATACATCGGCCAGCACACATTAAAAATTTCAACCAGCCGATCAAGGTGTTCCAAGATATGAATTCCCTTTGGAAACTTAAAAGGGTTAACGCGCAACAGCGGAGTTAATGCAGGATTTGTACCGTACACGGAAACACCATCTTGCATACCGAAAATATGTTTGTATTCACCCTTTGCCGGTTCAATAACCAAAAACGTACACCCGCTTTTTTTAGCTTCTGTGAGTATTTGATAAATGGTATTTGATTTACCGCTTCCGGTTGAACCGGTGATAAAGGTGTGAGATGCAAGGCTGTTGGTATCCAAAGTTACCGGCAATATTTCTTCAGCGTGCATGTGATAGATATTGCCAAGTCTTATACTTTTACCATATTCAGTACTAGATCGGCTTGCATGGCGTACAACTGCACGACCAAATTCAGCACATTCAAAAACCGGCAGCCCCGGTACAGAATGGTTCGGCAACCCTGCATGGATAGCAAGTTCCTTACTGCTAACTATTGCAGCCGGTGTGAGCGAAAATCCATTAATTATAAAATGAGGATGTTCAAATCGCCGTAAGAAGTCCATAATAGCGGGTATTTTTTCTTTGTTGCAAACGGTTATTGCCCCATCTTCCAACGATGAATTTTTACCGCGTATTACTGAACGGTAAATACTTGCCAGCATTTGGGCGGTTACCTTATCAGCAATACAGTATGCTGCACAATTCCACATACCCATATCAGCACACTCGTCATACCGTTCAAGCATTATATCAATACGCTCAAGCACTTTTTGTATGGAATGATTTTCAAATTTAATCTGCATACTTTCGGTACTGCCGGTTGTTTTTGCCGTGCCTTCCGTATAATTACGAGATTCGCTTATTGATTGTCCTTTTGTATCGGTTGCTCCGGTGGCATCCGAAAAATTACTGCCGTAAGCGGTAGAGCTGGATACACCGCTTGCTACGGAATGACTGGTACCTTTAGAAGTAGAATGATTTGTTCCGACTGTGTGCGACGTACTTCCTCCGATAAATAGCGGAAGTGGTGTTGGAATAACACCGCCTGCTGTTATTCCAACACTGTTTGATGACGATGTTCCATCTGTAACCGTCTCGCTGGTGCTGTCAGTAGTTGTTACCGATTGTCCCATTGTTGCCGTAACAGATTTTCCGACAGTATGGCTTACCGTATTTGCAATACTCGTACTTAATGTATTGGCGACTCCTTGCGTAATTGATGAGTTAATCGTATCGGTTTCATTTGTACCGAAAGAATAATTACTGCCTGAAAACGGCAACAGCTGAGAATACATTGTTTCCAATGCCCGGCGGCTTACATTTAAATCGGACAGATTTAAAGGATCTGCAATAAGAAATAACGTATAGGTATGACCACGCATAGCATCAATGACTTTTTCAATTCCCTGCATGAATAGCCGTTCTTTGGTTTCATCTTCCGAACGTATACCGGCAATATCGGTTACGGTAACGACTGCTTGCGTTGCACTGAATTCATTGATGATATCGGTTTGTAACTGTTCCGCTTTAAGACGGCGTAATCGTGTTCCCGGAAAATTACCGGTTAGACTATGTTCTAAAACATCCTGTGCTAAAGCGGTAGAATCAATATTGTTGTCGCTGCTTTTTATACCAATGCGAATGCATACCTTATCGGGTGAACCTTTAATTTGTACTAAGAGTGAAGCCGCAGTATTTCCGACAGCATTGAACACGCTCATTAACTTATCCCGAACATTCTCATTTTTATTGATAACAACTTGGGTGAGTTCAAAAAAACGTACAGAGCTGTTTAAATATTCACCAAGCTGCGAAACAGGAACTTCAAATGTATGCGGCTTATCAAGCGGATAACAATTTAAATTCGAAAGATATGTCCGTTTTAGAATGCTGTCCGCCTGTTCGAATATTCGGGATAATTCCTGTTGATCTTTTAATGCAATTTTTGTATCCATATAACAACTCCTTGATACCCGTTATACTGCCGGCTTATCTGACATATCAATAAATCGGTAGTATAACCATCGTAATTTTACTTACTGCATCCAAAAGCTATCGCAGCGATAACGATTATTGCAACTACGGCAGCACCGGCAATAAGAGCAGTCTTATTCATAGTTGAATCTGAGTTATGCGAGCGTCTCGTTTTGTTGTCATAGCTATGTGATCCTGACGTATTGTGCCGATTAGAATTGTATGTTGAGCCATTATGAGGACGATCTAAAATCGGCGTTTCAGAAATTTTACGTCTGCCGGAAGAATCGCTTTCTTGTGGTTCCGCAGCGTTATGCTGTGCGGCTCCATCTATAGATGCAACTGAAATAATACGTCTTCCGTCCGCATCATTGGTAGTCTTGTTTACAGTCTGTTCAGATTCTGTATTCGATTGTTTTGCCTGTTGAGTCTTGCCTTGTTCTTCCGGCCATACAGCTTGACCAATTTCTAACAACCGTTCAATACGCTTTTTAGCAAAATTCGTACTCAGTTGACCTAACAGCGTGGTAAAGTTTTCTTCCGTATTTGCGCTGGGTAATGGACGCCCGTCAAATGCTTGGTATAAATCCAATTCCGTAATGCCGTGTGTAAGGCAATAATTGCGGCATTCAATAAACATCCCTGATACACAATTATGATCAAGCGTTAAGCGCATACGTAAAAAGTCCCGTATATCCGCTATTTTTTTAGTATCTACCGCTTTTTGAAAATTTGTATCTACCATATTGTTTACCTCCTATTAATTGGCTAACGCCTCATTTAAGCGTTTCTTAAAATCGGAAATCCAAGCAATATTCCGTTCATTTTCCTGAATCATCCGCTCAAATTTTTTTTGTTCGCTTAAAGCTTTTTGTTGTTCTTCCAATTTATCTTGAATTTTTTTATTCAGTTCATCAAAAGAAGCCTTAAAGCTTTCTTTTAATTTTATCTCTTCTTCTTTTGCAGTGTCGAATGCGAGCTGTCGCGCTTTGGTAATAAATGAGTCAAACAAGGGTAATATTTGCGCGTTAAAGAAATTGGAAAAGTTAATATATGAACGCATTTCATAATCATCGACTTCTTCTTGCACCTGATACGACTTTTCATACGGAATGTCTACCGTATAGTCTTCATAGTCATATCCCCAATCATTATCGACAAACCAACTGGCTACCCAGCCGAAACCTCGTTTAAATGAACCGCCCCAACCACTTTGCTCTACTTTCCTTGTTCTGCTTTCTGTTTTATATTCGGTTCTGGTTTCGATATGCGTTTCAATGTGAGAGCCGACTTTTTCTTTCTTTTCATATTCATAGTCGTCAATATCATCCGCAGAGAATTGCATATGCGCAAGGCTGCCTAATATCGATGATGCTTCTACCTGATGATCAAAAGCTCCTCCTAACAGTTCTGCAACATAGTTGTTGTATTCTTCTGCATATTGTTGTGCTTCTGCACCGATATGCGTGTTGATCAGATTTTGAATATCAAGACCGAAGCTGTTACCGAATTCCTCTAGCGCCTGCCGTAATTCCTGTGTATAGCGTCCTGCTTCCTGTCGTGTTACTTGATTTTTATCATACGCAGTTTTCTTCTTTTCAATAAAACGGAATAATTTTCTGCCGGAAAGTTCTTCATAGGCTGCTTTAATTTTTTTCTCAACAGAAAGCGCGTCGATTTTTGCTTTAAACTCTTGACCTTGCCGTCCTTTTGCTATGTTCTTCTGTAAAATAGCAATAGCTTTGATCAGTACAGTTCTCTTTTCTTCGTTGTTTTTCAACGCCTCTTTCTCTTTTGCTTCGTTATTAAGGTCATCGATAATTTGTTTGAAAGAATGGAGCGCTTCCGTTATTTTTGCCGGTACCGCATATTTTTCAAGGTATTCGGAAATTGCAGCTTCAACGGCAGGAACCCCGGTATGTACCAATGCTTGCCGATATCCATCATTTTTCGCTTTTGCTTCTTCCAGCAGTTTGTTTATCTTTTTACGCGCTGAATCAGAAAGCGGCGCCATATCGGAGAAATGCCTCTCGTCTTCCTCAATAAATGCCGAAATATTGTTATTGAGCTCTCTTGTCTCTTTCTTAGTCAATTCTTCACCTGCTAAATACTGCCTGATAATTTTTGCAAAATACGCAGAACAAGGAAAGATTTTAGGATTTTTAATTCCATGCTTTTCAAGATATTCTACCGTTTTATCGATCATGCGAGAAACGGATCCGTCTCTTTCAGGATCAAATGTATCCGCTTTATTCATTACAAAAAGGAATCGATCACTTGCTTGCCGTCCGCCGGCACGCATTGCATCTGCAATTTCATTAAGCAGCGTATTATCATCATTTATTTCTAATTGCGTTCCGTTCAAAACATAGAGAATCATCGGTTTATATGTTGAATCTTTTATCACCTTGCGTGTGTGCATTTTATGGTCATCAGTTCTACTGTTGTTTGGTCCGGGGGTATCCGTCAATACCAATTTTAATTTTTGAGATGATATACCGACAATATCTCCATAAATGTGAATTTCGGGAACACATGCGGAATTAAGTTCATTCATATTTTCGAGCGTTACGGGATCATAGGTTTGCTGTATTCCGCGTTCATCAATATATTCACATCGGAAATGATCTGCATTGTCGTCATCATGAATATATGACAGCGTTGCTGTCGTTGCGTCATTTCGTGCCGGAAGTAATTCCGTTCCCAGCATTGCGTTAATTAATGTCGATTTTCCGCTTGACACAGTTGCGACAACCGCAATTTCAAAATCCGTATCCAACGCCTTGTTAAAAGATTCTTTTATTTTGTCGTCATCACGGAGATCCGGGAAGGGGCAGTCTACACTGCGAAGATCGTTATATAATAGCTTCAATTTTTCAATTTTCGACCCGCCGCTTTCAATACTTTCATTTTTCCGTACTTCGCGCCGTATAAGTGTAATGCGAAAATCCGCTCCGCTTTTATTAAATGCTACAATGGAATCTTCTAAAGAATCGCAGTCGCGTTCTATGCCGTTAAATTCAATTCCGACATCATCATTGTACTTGCGAATGATATAGTGTAAAAACTCATCACACCATTCGCTAAATTCTTTTTTGCCTTTCTTTTGCCCTTCCAGCCATTCATCGGTTTTCCCGCTGCCGTCTTCAAGCTGCGCTTCTCTTAAATACGGATTATACTTCATCTTAATGTTTTTCATCTGATCCTCCTTAGAATCTGGTTCTATATAACAGCATCACTTTGATGCGATTAATTCCAATGCAGTTTCTACAGCAGTAAAGCCGGTGTTATACAACGCTTGTTTTATCTCTTGTGCAGTAAATGTTTGGTTGCCAATCGTAATACTTGATGAGACCTCTTGAGTTGTCGATATCCCTACGTTATCTGAAACAGATACGATAGAGCTATCTTCTTTAAGTATACTAAGCCCTGTTATCAGATCGCGCGTTTCTTTCGCGGTAAGTTTATTTGCTTTATCAGTAAGCGCCATTTTGAACAATCGTGCGTATTTTGCCGAAACAGGAATAATGACGCTATTGGGTTCAAATCCAATACCAGTAATTTCATCCCGTAAGACTTGGCAATGTTTAGAAAGATTTTCTTTTTCGGTATCTAATGAATCTGCTTTGTTGATAATAAATATAACTTTTGAATTTTGCGTTTTTGCTATTTTTTCGTAAAGTTCAGTAAGCAAATAACGTTCATCGGTAGTTGCAAGGTGTTCTGCATTTGCAACATAGATAATTACATCCATCTTATTTTTTTTGAGAAAATCAAAAGTTATATCATGATGCGTCTGATCTCCAGAAAAATTAGTTCCCGGCGTATCATGCACTGCAACAATCTTTTTGCTATTTGTAATATTATCTAAGTTCCCTTCAAGAATAATACGGTCAAAGTCGGTGTTACCGTTCCATTCAGCTAAATCAACATTATTGAGATTATTGGAAATACGTTTCAACTTTCCGTTGTGTAATGCAATACCGGTAACGCGGTTGTACAAATCATTGTCGTATACCGATGTAATTTTAGCAGTGCATGCCGTATTTGCCTCAGGAAATATTTCATTTCCTAACAGTGCATTTACAAAAGTAGACTTTCCGGCGCTCATAGTAGCGATAATAGAAATATTAAACACAGGCAGTGGTTCATAGTTAATAATAGCAATTAGATGCTGAGTAATTCTATCGATTGTTTGCCGTATATAAGTATCTTGTGTTGTTTGTATGTGAGCTTGTAAAAGTTGTGTTTGTTTTGCGCATAAAAATTCTCTATACCGGTTAAACCATTCTTGCCTATTTTTATCTGTTAGGCATTGATTAACGATAGCGGTACAAAGGCTATCGACATTTTTATTTTTCTTCATATTAATGAGATAACACGCCTCAATAATAAGCAGATAGATATATCGATGTTTATAAATCGGGGCTTTAAAATATCCAAAGAAACCACGTTGCCGTTTTATATCGGGCTTAGAAAGAATCTTAATACAATCTTCGATATTTTGTTCAGGAAGCGATTCGGGTAGATTAAACAGTGTTTTTAATTCGTTAAAAAATACCGTATAACCTTCCATATTATTTATATCGTTTGTCAATGTTTTTAATGCAGTGTAATATACCTGCCGGTATCTGAGCGGTGCATCGCAAACAATATGCTGCGGATCATATAGGCGGAACAATCTAAAAGGAGTAAGTCCGTTGTTTTGTATATTTCCGTCTTTTTTTCGTATCATTTAACATATCCTCGTATAACATATAATTATAAATTGAAACCACAGGGAACTATTACGCTTTAAAGTGTCCTTGTCCTCTTCCTTCTCCTTCATACATCTCTCGCATCCTTTCTATCTCCTCCCTCACCGCGT
>ERZ772960.1413-NODE-1413-length-19180-cov-3.912784_pt1 | contig 19180 bp, 17 predicted proteins | sample MGYA00580678_ERZ772960 | MGnify/ENA primary metagenome ERZ772960 (study PRJEB29015, sample SAMEA2737930) | human oral metagenome | biome: human oral; feature: human-associated habitat; material: dental | place: China | collected 2059 ... | reverse complement strand
TCGTGCAAACAGACGAACTCTGCCCCTTGCTCGACAAGGCACCCTTCGTCTGCAATGCCTGCCCCAAGCGCCGTTCCGCTAACTGCCGCTTCCTCCGCCTTCTCTATGTCGCTCCGCAGGCACATGCCGAATACGAAGCGCTCCTGCACGATGCACGCGAAGGCATTCCGTTGAACCGTGCATCTTTTTACAAGCAGGATCACATCATTTCCTCTTGCATTGAGAAGGGGCAGCACATCTATCATATCGTCGCTTCTCAACCGGAGCTCAATGTGTCTCTCAGCACGGTTTATCGGCATTTTCCCAAGGGATATTATTCGTCTTCCAAGATTCGCCTTCCACGCGCCGTAAAGTTCAAGCCTCGCAAAAAGAAACGAGCGGATGTCGTTCTTTCTGCCATAAAGAAGGAACGCAGCTATGCGGATTTCTTCGCGATATTGTCCCGAACGGGGCTTCATTCGACCATTTCACACAGGATATCGTCAACTTGAGTTTTCTCACGTCAACGGCATCGCCGCAACATTTACAGTGACAAGTCTCCCTATGAGATGTTTACGTTCGATTTTTCCAAGGAACTGGCCGCTCTTTTTGGTATCTCGTATGTTGAGCCGGAAGACGCCGTGCGGTCTCCTATGCTCCTGAAGGGCTGATCTTGCTCTGTACGTCTTCCTCAGAGTAAATCCCGCTAGGGTTAGACTTACTCTAAAAAGCCTCTCTTTTCGGAGTGTGAAGCATGCCTTTTTCTAGATTCTCCCTTATGATTCAGTCACTTTTGAGATGATATTGTGCTTCCATTACATACAAATTTCGATGCTTCTCGCACTTACTCTTATCGGCATTCTTAGACTAAACCACACAGACCCAAATCAGCGGAGTTCCTTTGCGAATTTACGGTTTTATCGAAATGAATACGACTTTCCAAGCGTTACCTACAGTAAATAAGGAAAGGCCATTGTTACTTATCCGAAAAATTTAAATCAGAAACTTCTCGTTGAGCACATTCCAGAGCCTGTTCTATAATCTGATCCATATTATAATAGCGATATGTACCCAATCTCCCACCCAAAATTAGATGGGGGCAATGTTTCTCTGCCCGTTTTCGATATTGTTCATAACGGTGCATATTATCTTCATCATTCACAGGATAATAAGGTTCGCGACCTTCCTTCCACGCTTGTGGATATTCACGGGTAATAATTGTCACAGAAATATCCACGGGAGAAAAATGCTTATGTTCTATGATACGTGTGTACGGTGTCTCTGCATCAGTATAGTTTACGACTGCGACACCTTGATAATTCTCTACTGACAAATGCTCACTTTCAAACTGAAGGCTGCGATATTCCAAGCTCCCATAACAAGAATCAAAATACTGATCAATACGTCCCGTAAAGACAATTTTTTCCGCTGATTTTTCAAGTTCGTATCGATTAGCGAAAAAATCCACGCCCAGACGCACATCAACGCCCTCAAGCAATCGGCGAACAAGCGTCGTGTATCCCTCACTCGGAATCCCTTGAAAGATATCGTTAAAATAATTATTATCAAATGTCAATCTAACTGGAATTCGCTTAATGATAAATGCAGGAAGTTCCTCAGCCTTACGTCCCCACTGCTTCTCTGTATATCCGCGAATCAGCTTCTCGTAAATATCCCGCCCCACAAGCTTACAAGCTTGTTCCGCGAGATTTTTTGGCTCAACATCTGCAAATTCTGCACGCTGCTCAAGCAACTTTTCCGCCGCCTCTTGAGGTGTTCTTACCTTCCATAAGGCATAAAACGTATTCATATTAAACGGTAACGGGTAAAGTTCGCCCCGATAGTTCGCAATAGGCGAGTTGACAAAAGGCCTCATAAAAACAAACTTATTAACATAATTCCAAATAGCTTCCTTATTCGTGTGAAAAATATGTGCTCCGTAAGAATGCACCTCAATACCATCCACATTTTCTGTATAGACATTGCCGCCGATATGACTGCGTTTTTCGACAACAAGGACACTTCTCCCGTGTGCTTTCATCTCATGCGCAAAAACTGCACCAAAAAGACCCGCTCCAATAATCAAATAATCATATTGCGCCATTCTATATATCCCTCTCGAAAATAAGCAAGCTCTCCTAAGGTATGGATTTCAATTTCCTTCACCCAAACAATTCCCACGCAAGCGGTGTTCCCCGCTTCACATCCCGATTGACCTTCTTGCCCAATACGACATCATAGTATTTCGGCAAAAGCCCCCGTCCAGGACGAATGCTTCTCACATTCTCTTTCGTAAGAACATCTCCTGCTGAAAGATCCTCCGTGATGTAGAGACTTCGACGATCTTTAAGGGAACAGCGCTCCTCTGGCGTTGGACCATAAGCGATTTTCCCAAGGGAAAGCCAAGCCTTCTCGCTTTCTTCCGCCAATTCCTTAAGCTCGTGCGGCTCCATTGAGAAAGCAGAATCCACCCCTCCATCTGCTCGTGCCGTTGTGAAATGCTTTTCAATCACCGAAGCTCCGAGTGCGACAGCAGCAAGAGAAACCCCGACGCCCATCGTATGATCTGAAATGCCAACCTCGCAGTCAAAAAGCTCTTTCAGATGCGGCAGTGTTCGCAGGTTCGCTCCCGCAGGAGTTGCAGGATAGGCGCTTGTGCACTTCAGAAGCACCAGCTCGCTACAGCCATTCTCTCTCGCCGTGCGCACAGCCTCATCAAGTTCTGCAAGCGTCGCCATCCCCGTCGACATGATGATAGGTTTTCCCGTCGCCGCAACTTTCTTAATAAGCGGAATATCGATATTCTCAAAAGAAGCAATCTTATAGAAGGGAACATCCAACTCTTCCAGAAAATCCACGGCAGACGCATCAAACGGCGTACTGAACCCAAGCACTCCAAGTTCAGTACAACGTTTGAATATCGCCTCGTGCCATTCCCATGGAGTATATGCCTCTTGATAGAGTTTATAAAGCGAAGTCCCCTTCCACAAATCATCCGGATCATCGATGAAGAATTCACCTTCGTCAATGTCAAGTGTCATTGTATCTGCGGTATAAGTTTGCAGCTTCAGTGCCGCCGCTCCATTTTTCGCCGCCAATTCCACAATTTCCAGAGCGCGCTCCAGCGAATGATTGTGATTTCCTGACATCTCAGCAATAATGAACGGTTTCTTATCTTTGCCGATATAGTCTTTCAACTTCATCATCATTCCTCCATAGAAGCGCTGCGCTCCATCAGAGCCGCAATGGCAGATACCGTTTGAAAATTCTCCGGGACGATGTCAATTGGATCAATCTCCGCACCGAATGCTTCTTCCAACTGTGAAACGAGATTTACAATGTCGAAGGAATCCAAAAGGCCTGTAGCTAACAGGTCTGCATCATCATTCTTAATATCAGGATTGACCGCTTTCAATACCTCAGTCACTTTCTCTCTCGTATCCATATTGCCTCCTAGAACTGCGTTTTCAAAAAAACGCGATCCATCTTTCCGTTCATGTTGAGTGGGACCGCATCCATTTTTACAAACCGATTCGGAATCATATAATGCGGAACGTATGCCGAAAGCGCCTCTTTCAATTCATCATCATTTTGCGAACCTGCATAAAAAAGCACGATCCTAGAACGTGCCGAATCATAGAGGCAGCACGCCTGTCTGATTCCTTCCACAGCAAGTGCAGCCGTTTCGATTTCCCCGAGTTCGATACGATGCCCCATATGCTTGATTTGGAAGTCTTTCCTTCCAACATACATCAATTCACCAAATTCGTTATAGCGAACCAAGTCACCTGTACGATAAATGATTTCAGGATAATGAGGCTGTAATGGATTTTGAACAAATACTTCTGCCGTCTTCTGAGGATTATTGTAATACCCGTAAGACAAACCACGTCCTCTCACACAAAGTTCTCCAATGGCATTATCCATAACCAACTTATCATCCTCATCGAGGATAAACACTTCCATATTCTCACAAGCACGTCCCATAGGAAGCGACTCTTCATCCTTGAATTCGCGATTCACTTTATAATAGGTGCAAATCTCTGTGATTTCAGTTGGTCCATATAGATTAGCAAATTTTGCTTGCGGAAAGGTCTTTCTCCACATATTCAACTGCTTGTTCGGCATAACCTCACCAGCAAACAAAACATTTTCCAAATCAGGAAGGTTTACTCGTCCAAGTGCTTTCAAATTTGCAACCAAAATCAATGCAGAAGGCACCCAGAAAATCGTATTAACATGTTTTTCTTTAAGGTACTCGAGTAATCTTATGGGAAAAGAAAACTTTTCCTGCTCTATAAGATACGTTGTCGCCCCCATCTTGAGTGGGACATATATATCCTGAAGAGACACATCAAAATACAAAGGCGACTGATTTCCAAACACCGTATGATTATCAAATGAAAAAGCCGCCGTAATCCACTCAACATAATCAATAACCGCTTGCTGGGAAATCGTCACTCCCTTAGGGATTCCTGTAGATCCAGAGGTAAATAAAACATACAGCAAATCAGTATCCTGCTGCTTCAGCTTTACTGAAGCTAAGATTTCATAATCATCGATATCTGCTTCCAATTCCTCATATATGAGGATGTCATATCCGTCAAAAATCTGTTTTGCAGAAGATAAGAGATGCCGATTAGTAATAACCACTGCTGGACTTAATGTTTCTATTATTTTTTGAATGCGAGAAACAGGCATCTTCGTATCGATCGGCGTATAAAAATTCCCACTATATGCAACACCCAAAAAGGATGTAATACAAGCAGGAGATTTTTCCATAAAGACAGCGACTGGCTGTTTGAAAACATCTTTCTTGCTCAGCCCAACCGCCACTTTTCGCGCACTCTCCTGCACCTGAGCAAAAGTCATCGAGTCCTGTTCGTTGGCAAAGGCAATTTTCTCCGGGTATTGCCGCACGATATCGTCCAAATAGTCCGTAACTAATCGCATACTACATCCCCCATCACTGCAGAACCTACTCTTCCATCAACTCAAATACCTGCGTCCCGCATAGGTTCAGTGCGCCGCCGGCACACGCAAGTCCTGTGCCGAATCCACAAGCCAAGACCCTTTCAAACGCCAAAACCTGACCGCCAAAGGTTCCAGTCAGCATAATCGGAATGGACGCGCTGCTGGCATTTCCTGTTTCTCCCACAGAAATCGGTACGCGTTCTTTCGGCAGTTTCAGCCGTTTCCTGATATATTGAACGATCAGCGCATTCGCTTGATGAAGTGCAAACAGATCGATATCGGAAAGCTCCCAGCCGATGCGTTCAGCAGTCTCTCGGATGGAAGAGAGGGTTTCATTAAGAGCAAAGCCCATGACTTCCAAGCCGTTCATATAAAAATCTTCATCCGTACGAGCATTGCCATCGGCATCCGTATGCAGTACATCCGTCACTCCCGCCTCACGCGGCATACGATTCGCTCCAGCCCGAATCATCAGATGCTCCGCGCGACTGCCGTCCGTATAAAAAGAAAACGCACTGCGACGCATCTTCTCATCCGCTTCCACAAGCGTAGCCGAACCGCCATCTCCCAGCACCATGCGAGCAGCCTTGTCCGCAGGATTCACATAATGGGAAAGCGTATCTCCCGTGCAGACAAGCACCCGTTTGCAGTAGCCGCTTTCAATGAGCAGGGACGCCTGGAAGATTCCATAGACATATCCCGCACAACCATAGTTGATATCAAAAGCAAGCGCACGATTTGGCAAGCCTAGACGTTCCTGCAAAATCGCCGAGGTGTGCGGAATGATATAATCGGGCGTTTCCGTCACAAAAACAAGGCCGTCAATGCTCTGTGGATCGATATGCTGCTCCTTCATCAGTCGTTTTGCCGCCGCCGCGCAGTAATCTGCCGTTGTCGTTCCCTTCGGCGCCACACTGACGCGCCGTATGCCTGTCACCTTCATAATTTTGGCGACAGTCGCTTCTCCATAGAGGTCAGCAAGTTCCGACAAATTCAAACGATTCTTGGATACGCAGGCAGAAACTGCTGCGACACGGGGCTTGGTAAAAATCTTATCCATCAGCCATCCCCCCACAAATAGCCACCATCAACAATAAAGTCTTTTCCCGTAATCCAATGCGCCCGTTCACTGAGTAAAAACAAAACAAATCCACTGACATCCTCCGGCTTCCCCAAACCTAATAGACACCGCATCTCCGCCGTATCCATCAAATCTCCAAATACTTCCTGCTTCGCGCGGTCCACCATCTCCGTCTCAACCCATCCGGGGCTAATCGTATTGATCCGCTTCCCATTTCGGCAAATCTCTTTCGCAATCGAGCGAACCGCCGCCTGCACCGCAGCTTTGGCCGCCGAATAGGCAAACATGGAAGAAGCGCCCGTATACGCTGAGATCGAAGAAAACAAAATGCTGCTGCAGCCATCCACGGAGAATTTCCGTTGATTGACGAGCTGCATCGCCTTGATGGCACCCCAGAAACTCGTTTCCATAATGGTACGCGCCATTTCTTCCGAAAAAGCCCGCAAAGGCGTAAGCCCCTCCACGCCCGCTGTATAGACCGCACCATGAAGCTTTCCAAACTGAGCAACAAAGGGCGCAAGCACACCATCCAGCGGCATATCCGCCGTCATATCCGCCGTTGCAACAGAAATAAGCTTTGGATGCTTCTCTTGCAATTGAAGCAGCGGCGCCTCCCTGCGCGCTACCGCCAGAACTCGGGCGCCTGCTTCCGCCAACTCCTCGGCAATCTGACGTCCCATACCGGAACTCGCCCCGATGACCATGAAGTTCTTTGACGAAAAATCATATACGACATCCATCGGACTACTCCTGTGTCAATACAAAAAGATCCCTAACCGTCTGCGCCTCACGCACCTTGCTCGGCTCAATACGGTGCACACTATGCCCGCTCATCGCTGCAAGGAAGCTCACGAAGCTAAGGGAATCCCATGTATCGAAATCCTCTAAAGATGCATCCAAGCAGACCTCATCCTCGACATCAAGGATTGTCTGCATTTCCTCTAAAAATTCTGCCTCCGTCATATGTTCATACTCCTCCGTATAACTGATCAAGACGCTCTTTCTCACGCTTCCACTCTGACCGCAGGATGCCAACCACATGAACATCCTGGAGCTCTCCATTTTGCAGGAAATGCTGTCGCAAATAGCCTTCTTCTTTATACCCTAGCAGAAGATTAAGTTTATAGGCGCGCTTATTATGTGCAAAGACATACGACCAAACTTTGTTCATTTCTGTCTGCGAGAAAATATACTCCAGCCCCATATAGTCCAAAAGCAGTCCTGCATCTATCGGCACATCTGTCACAGAACCCAAATAAGAGCCAGCTGAGCATCTCTTGTTTTCCTCATCCCAATCAGAAAATCCCATATAGCCAATTGCCCGGTTTTCATAACAAAACACAAAATTCCGCAGCGGCTCACATCGTTGAATCCGCTGAAACCAAGCCTCATGCTCTTCCCATGTAATTTCATGAGAAGTCAACATCTCCGAGGCAATGCGCTCTGAATTTCTCCACGCCAAGAGCGTCGACAAATCTTCCTGCCGAATGGGACGCAGACTATACTTTCCATGTTTCAGCACTTGCCGTCACCTCCTTCAGCATCGCTTCCACCCGCTCTTTCTCAAAAATGGATTTCCCTGCCGCACGCACAGCCATGCGTCTTGGCTCATCCAGCAGGAAAGAAACGATTTCCTTCGCATATCCTTCATCCGTGATATCTTCAAAATATCCCGCATAAACGATGATCCCCATCGAATCATGCAAGACAGCATCCTCGCGCTGATTCTCAGCGACAGCCACAACGAGGGTTGGCAGCCCCAAATAGCAACGTTCCCAAGTCATCGTCCCTCCCGCCCCGATCGCACAATCCGAAGCACGCATCAAGCGGGCGACATAATCAATCTGGCAATAAGCATGCCAATCATGCATCTTGCAAAAGGACTCCACCTCTCCGCGATGCGGATTGGACGCCCCCACAACGACATGCACATTGAATCTTTGCGGGAGACTCGCTAAAATGCGCAATGTGCGCAAGGTCTCATTCGTCGGATCACTGCCACCGAAGCAAACGAAGACGGTCATATCGCGTGAACTAGATTCACTCTCTACCTCAACAACATGCCCCGCATCATAAAACTCCTGCCGCAGCAGCAAATAAGATATGCCAAGAAAGGCACGACAATCCACAGGCAGCAGACCAGCATACTTGTCATCCTTCTCCGCTCCCAGATTCGCATCAAGCAGGAAATCGCAACTATGCGCTCGATCAGCCAGATCGTCGATGACAAAGATGCGCTTTACATGAGGGCGCAGCGCCTCTTCCCAAGTATGATCCAAAGCATAGTGATCCACAACGAGCAAATCACAGCCTTTGCCTCCCAGGACGGCAATCGTATCGGCAGCATCCTCAAACTGTTCGACACCAAGCCAAGAAGCATATCCCGCACCCGCATAACGCGTTGGTGTCGGAAGCATTCGATAGGAAAAGCCTTGCCTTGCAACGACCGCCTCCATACTGCCTTCATGTGCGCGCATAAAGAAGCACACATCATGCCCCATCCGTCGCAGGCGCTGCGCAAGCGTCAGACAGCGCATCAAGTGTCCGCTGCCAATGATCGTGGACGCATCAACACGAATGATAATATGCAGCATATCATATCCGCCTGTTCAGACGGAATTTCAATTCCGCAAGTTCCCAGTCCTCTATTGTATCAATGTCCTGTACCTGCATCTCATTCAAAATGAACGCTACCCTTTTGTATTCGCTCTCTGGCGAACGGAAGAGTGCACTTGAACGCATAAAGTAAAACTGTCCAGCATCATGGTAGATAGGCTCAATATCCTGCGAGCGTTTGTCTTTATATTCTGGCCAGCGATAGAGCAGATTCACCCCATCCAGTACAAATCCTCTCTGAGGCGGATATGAAAAGCGAACAACCGGAACCAACTCATCCGCTCCGGTCTCTCGAAAATGTTCATACGCTTTACACAAGACTTCACCAGTAACAAAAGGTGCAGTAGGATACAGGCAACAAAACTCCTCGACCTCCACACCTCTTTTTTTGTACTCTTGCACAACTTCGCGCAAAACTGTATCCGTATCAGCAAAATCATCCGACGCCCCGGCACTGCGCAGGAATGGTACCGCTGCTCCGTATTTCTTTGCAACCTCAGCAATCTCAACATCATCTGTCGAAACCATAACCTCTTCAAAAACCTGCGAACGTCGGGCAGCCTCAATCGAATATGCAAGAATTTCTTTTTCGCAGAACTTTTTAATATTCTTGCGTGGAATACGTTTGCTTCCTCCACGAGCTGTGATGATTGCCAACATATGCAATCTCCCCTCCAATTTCCTGAGCAAGTACAGCTGACGATTCTCATATCCAATACATTAGCAGAGGCAACACCCTACATTTTCCCAAAACAAAAACTATACTCATATCCTCAACAAACCGATGCACAGACATCGATTATCCGCATTTCCCAACATGATGCCTAAAACACACCATATATCTGTTCAAAAGCCGATCAACATCTTTCCGTCAGCACTGAGGCCAAGTTCTCCACAACTCCATCCTGCTCCTCATCGCTCAGGCCATAGTACAGTGGCAGAGTCAGCGCTTCGCGGTAATATTCCATTGCGTTCGGGCACTCCTCGGGACGATGCCCGAGCGCTTCGTAATACGGCTGCGTATGAACGGGAATATAATGAAGATTGAGTGCGACGCCCCTTTCCGCCATCTGAGCAAACACTTCTCGCTTGCTCTTGCAGACTTTCGTAAAATCCACTCGAATGACATAGAGATGCCATGAGGGATCCGCCCCTTCCATGACATACGGTGTCTTGACAGGAAGATCTTGCAACGCCGCATCATATCGCGCGACAAGTTCCCGCCTTCGCGTTACGAACGTATCGAGACGATCCATCTGACTGCATCCCAGTGCAGCTTGGAGGTCTGTCATTCGATAGTTGAATCCCAGCTCGAGCTGCTGATAGTACCAAGGCCCATCCGGCTCATGCGTCATATCCGCCGCATTGCGCGTAATCCCATGGCTGCGATAGAGCAGCAATTTCTCGTAGAGATCTTCGCGGTTCGTCAGCACCATGCCGCCCTCTCCCGTCGTGATGATCTTGACTGGGTGAAAGCTGAACACCGTCATATCCGAGAATGCGCAGCTTCCAACCTTCGTATTGAGATAGTCTGCTCCGACAGCATGAGACGCATCTTCCGTTACGGCAAAACCATACTCCTCAGCAAGTGCATGAATGCGCTGCATATCACAAGACTGCCCAGCCAGATGAACAGGAATGACCATCTTCGGAAGCTTTCCTTCCGACTTTGCCTTGCGAAGCTTTTCTTCCAGGCAATCGGCACTCATATTGTACGTCTTTTCATCAATATCGACGAAATCCACATCCGAGCCGCAATAACGGGCGCAATTCGCCGAAGCCACAAACGTGATCGGACTCGTCCACAAAACATCGTCTTTTCCCATCCCAGCAGCGAGGCACGCGATATGGAGCGCGGACGTGGCATTCGTCACTGCCACAGCGTACTTTGCCCCGCAATAGTCCGCAACACGGCGCTCAAACCGCTCGATCGCAGGACCCTGTGTCAAAAAGTCAGAACGAAGAACCGTCTCGACCGCCTCGATGTCCGCCTCATTGATATTCTGTCTCCCATAATATATCATGGATTCATCTCCCTGAGTTCCTCAATGGTCAAGAAATGCGAGTTCGAGCCTGAGTCATACGAAAAACCGTCGGGAACACGCTTTCCCTCTTCTCCCAACGCATTTTTCCCATAATCAACACCGGACAAAGGTGTGGCCGGCATGATGACGAAGTGGCTAGGGAATTCAAGCGTCTCGTAATAGAGATCAGCCGGACACATGACCTCGTGCAGTTTCTCACCGGGGCGGATGCCAATCACCTTCGTCGGTACGCCTGGTGCAATAGCCTCACACAAATCCGTGATACGCATGGAAGGGATTTTCGGAATAAATATCTCTCCACCTCGCATACGTTGGAAATTCTTCAATACGAAATCGACACCATCTTCAAGCCGCAGCCAAAAGCGCGTCATACGCGGATCGGTAATCGGAAGTTCTTTCGCGCCGTCTGCAATCAGTTTCTTAAAAAAAGGGACAACGGAACCCCGCGAACCGACGACATTGCCGTAACGTACAACAGCAAAGCGCGTTTTTCGATCACCCACGAGATTGTTGGCTGCAGTAAAGAGCTTGTCTGAGGCAAGTTTCGTCGCACCATACAGGTTGATCGGATTTGCCGCCTTGTCTGTCGACAGAGCAATGACCTGCTTCACGCCAGCTTCGATCGACGCATTGATGACATTCTGCGCACCGTGGATATTCGTCTTGATGCACTCCATGGGATTATACTCTGCCGCCGGCACCTGCTTCAACGCCGCTGCATGAACAACATAGTCCACCTGATACATCGCATGTCTGAGACGTGGCTCATCCCTCACATCACCGATAAAATAACGCATGCATGGTGCATTAAATACCTGCTGCATCTCAAACTGTTTAAGTTCATCACGCGAATATACAATAACCTTCTTAGGCGAGAAACGTTGAAGAAGGATTTCGACAAATTTCTTTCCAAACGATCCCGTACCCCCCGTGATCAAAATTGTTTTATTATTAAACAAAACTATCCCCCCATAACGTCGACATTATCAGCAGCTAGTATAAGTATATCTAGCCACCCAGCCATTTTCAGATTACCATAAATCTTTTTTTTTTACAATAGAAAAAACCCATTCCTAACACTTTCATTCTACCAGTTTTTCCTACATTTTCTCCTCTCCAAAAAGTCCACAATTCGTCTCACATCCCTTCTATACGCAAGAATTGCAAACAAACCAATCGTAATCACTACAAAAATCTCAAAACCCATCTTATCCGTGAGCACCACATTGGAGATGGCCATTGCCAGAATCAATGCAACTCCCAGCAAGGTCTTTCTTATACTCGAGATACTCTTGTAATAAATTTGTCCGCGCCACGATGACAGCAGAAAGCGAACAACAGCTGCAAGCATAGATGCAATTGCCGCACCAATCAAGCCAACATGCGGCAATAAAGATATGCATAATAAAATATTCAACAAAACTGCTGCTACATAAATGATTGTATCCTGATAGTTTTTTTTGGCTATAGACGTTCCATAACCTGTCGTTTGCTCCAATAGCAATAGCAAAGGATCTATCAGCACCAACGTAAAAAACAATCGGCTGGAACGAAAATCTTGACCTATAAACTGATAAATCCCATGTTGACACAAAATAAACAAACCTAGAACCAGTAAAATGCCTAAAACAACAAAATCATGCACCCTGATTATCAAGCTCTGTTCATGCTGATAATTCTTATACATAAAGGTTGACCAATACGTGCGGAAACCGCTCTGAATAACACCAAACGCTGAGACAAAAAAAAGCGCGGCTGAATAAATTCCTACTTGATAGCTATCTAGATAAGATACAATAAGAAAAGGAACAACAAACGCGTTCAGTGTTGATAATGTCGACAACGGCCAAATAAATATTCCAAACCGAACCACCTCGCGAAACTTCTCCCATGAAAAGGTTCTAGGGAACACGATGATTTTTCTTCCTTGAATGACCGCACAGACCAGCATAAAAAGGAATAAACCCACGGTGTTTATAGTTAATACAGTATCAATTCGTTGCTCAAAAAAAACAGATCCGATAACGAATGTCTTCGCAAAAAATTGCACAAGAATTTGCTGAATTGTATAGTGATATGGATCATTACTCATCCTATAATACTGGGAAAAATAATTATTTAGCACAAGAAGAGAAAATCCGTTCACACAAATCAATGCAACAAGATAAACATTTTCTTGATGAAACAAATAATTGGAAGCATTTGCATGAAAAAAAATCAGTACAAAAGCAGAAAAAAGAAGCAGCCCACCGATGGAGAGAAGAAAGCAGTAAGTAAACAACTCTTGTGGGGAGACACCCTCTGGCGGTTCATGATAGAAACGGATAAACGCATTATCCATACCCAGGCAAGCCAAACCTACAAAAGCAGCACTGGATGTATTAAATATATTGATTGCTCCATATACATCTGGAGTAAAGATACGCGTAGCAATAAGAACCGTAGTCACGCCTATAAAAAAATTGATCCACGACGGTACGGAAAATTTTGCGATGGCTTTCAGAAAAGAAGAGACTGCCACTGAAGAACTCATATATCCCCCTCGCCCGTATACGCAATAAGCCCCATCAAACAAGCCGATGAAAGACATTACGATTATCACGAAATCGGTCTTTTTAAAAGATATCTAACCAAAAGATAGAAAAACATCACTGACAAATATGCCAACGTACTAAAATTAAAAAGCCCATACAGATTACCCATCCCAAAGGCTTCTCCTAAAAAAATTCCGATTTTCATCAAACAAACTGTCATAATGACATCACTTTTCATAATTGCGTAATACATAGTTCGCGCCCAAATTCCATAAACCACGCCCACCATGATTTGCAAAAAGAATAAACCCACAAAACCAAAATAATAAAGACCTATTGCAGGATAGCCTTCCGTAAATCGTATCCCTGCAAAAAGATATCGTTCCACACGGTCTGGAGTTGAAATGATATTCATAATTTTATATAATCCCACGCCATCCATCTCAGACTTTGTTAAATTGAGTTGAAACCACGTATCTATTTCATTGCTGAACTCAGCTATATGAGAAGATATTCCCTCAGGCTCTATCGCCTTATCCACAGCCCACCAAGTCTGCCCTTGTTGCGCAATACGACCCAAGAACATATCCTCTACCGGAACAGAGACATTATTGATCAAATCTGTATAGTGATAGTACATCAAACTGCTCGTAAAAAAAAGAAAAATAATTAAAAAAGGCATAAACTTTATAAGAATATTCTTATTTAAGTGGATGTCATTTTGCAGAAAATAAACCATAACAAAGGTTTCAATATAAAGCAAAAAAGGCGTAAATTTATCTCCACCCAAAACAGTCACAAGAACAATCGTTGCAATAAGCAGAAAAGAAACTTTTCTATCAGTCATACAGGTATATAACAGTAAAGCAAAACAGGTACTTAGCAAATAATGTGCAATCTTAACAACCGGATTGGTGACAATCTCCCCCCAATACTCAAAACGAAGCATTTCCTGGAAAAGAGGCGATCCATAAACCGAAAAACCATAAAAGGATATAAGAACCACTGCAAGAGCCAATCCTATAGCGAAGCCACGCTCAGCCACGTTCGGTCGAACATAGGAAATTGGACGACCTATAGCATAAAAAGTCAAACTGGCAATAAGAAAAAACAGCATTTGAAAGAAAACCAGCCGAGTCAACGCCCCTGTGGCATAAGTCATTTCATTCAATTCAACAATAAATATGGGAAACTGCTCAAATATCAGATTGGGAATAAAAACGCCATAGCATGAGATAATAAGGGACAGCATGATAAAGGAAAAAACTCTGGCATATTTAAAAAGCAAAATAGAATATACAACCCAAATAAGAAAAGAGAGGACATTGAACACCAAGACATAATCTTGCATCACATAAGAAAGTGCTACTAAGATTGCGGAAAATATAACAAAAACGACTGTTTCTATTATAAAGTCTTGATTCATTTCTATACTCCTCTATCACTCTATAGCATTTTTCAAAACATGATACTTGGTTTCATCTATTGAAATATACTTCTTCAATAATTTTTTTACTGCATAATGTACTAAAAAATTATTTCCTTTTGTCCTTAAGAAAATATCTTTACAAATATCGCACTGTACTCTGAGTTCATCCTTAGAACAGCATATATCCATTCCCCAGTATTTATTGCATATATTCACCTGACAATCTGTAATTGAACTTGCCCCCAAAAAAGCATCATAGATTTCTTTCAGGCAAACATCTCCACTATCAGATTCCATAGGATCTTCCTTATAAGAAGACCCTACTTCTATCAACCGAAACGGTATCCTCCGGCTGATACAATACCCGATATGTGTTCCCACACCATCGCCAACAGCAAAATCTGCAATATCAAGCAGGGTTTTCAGGCGACTCAAAAAAAACGGGTCATCTCGAAATCCCGCACAACTTATATGACACCCCTCTGATTCGAGTTTCTCAATCAAGGAATCATTGATATTCCACCAAAAGGCATTGATAATAACCGTATCAAACTTTTTCCCTATCTCCTTTATGCCTTTAACAAATAGTTCCTCCCGAACAGATAAAGCTGAATCATCTGTAGAGTGCATAGGAAAAACCAACAATACTTTGCCCAGCTTCTCTTTAAGCGCATGAGTTCTTTCCTCACTATAATATCCATCTGCGTAATTGATATATGGTCCAACGAGAAAAACAGGCTTGTTTATATATTTTTGTATGATTTTTTTACGAAATGAACTAAATGTTGAAATGCAGCTTCTTGACGTCCCCAAAGTATCCATCAAGACTTCATCACCAAAAATCAAGCCATGTTCAACGGCAGGACTATATTTTACATTTGAACCAATCAAATCCGCATATAAATTATGCCAAATTCCATAAATATGTGTATTCCCCATCTCCGGACTCGGTGTACGAAACTCCAATCCTTCCTGCACTTGTCTGCGAAGCTTTTTAATCTCTGTCACGTCTTGTATAGTGTCCCAAAACTTCATCTCAGATATTCTCTTGAACATTTTTCGACGCTCGGAAAAAGGAAGTAAACGATATATGAAATTATTAACATAATAATTCTCCCATATCATTTTTTGACATATCTCTTTCAACATAAAATTCCTCAATCCCCACATCATAAATCACAATATCTATAGAAAAACTGATAAATTCAGTCCCCCGTCTTCATCCATCTGAGCAACTTCATTTTATCAGTGTTTCCTGTGGTTTTGATTTCTCTATAACATCCGTATGGATTTGACTATATACTCTTTCCAACTTCTTGATTGCCTCATACGAATCATATCCTGCGGTTCGTAATGATTCTGTTTGATCGACGCGCGATTTCCCAACAGCACGAAGAATTTCCTCTACCCATACGTCAGAAGCAGCTTCTAGTGGAATCGAAATATATGATTCCGTAACCTTTGTTTCCATTGACAATCGATCCGAACATAGGCAAGGGAGGTCTGCCATCTGCGCCTCGATAGCAACGATACACAAACCTTCAAAGCGCGAGGGCATTACCATGATATCCATCGCTTGATACAATGATGCAACATCATCTCGATTGCCCAGAAAAAGAATATTGTCTTGCAATCGAAGCTGTCTTGCCATATTTTCAATCATCTCGCGATTTGGTCCGTCCCCTACTAACATCAGCACGGATTGAGGACATTTTTCATGCAAGGCCGCAAACACATGCAACAATTTTTCGTGATTCTTCTGATACGTAAACCGCCCAACATGTCCTATGCAAAGACAGTCCTTTCGTATACCCAGATGCTGTCTCATCTGAACTCTTTTCTCCTCATCAAATTGGAACTTCTTCAACAAAATCGCATTATACATAAGCTGATGCTTTTCATTTTTCAAAATAGAGGACGGAAACATCCACTCAGCTGCCATTTGAGAGCAAGCAAAAAAATCAGTCGTCAACCAAGGCATCAGCATTTTTCCAAGAGTGTGCAGCATCATCTTAAACCCTTGAACAAAACAAGATTTTTCATCAAATCCCGTACTATGCGAGTGCACAATAATCCTTGGAAACCCAGCCAATTTAGCAGCTAAAAGTGTAGCTGCATTGGCATATGAGAGATGATAATGAATGCAATCGTATGAATTCTCTTCTTGAATTCTCTGCAGCGCCCTATAGTATGACATCCAACGAGATGGCCTTGGTAATCGAAAAATCCTTGCACCTAAGCTTGATATTTCGGCGGAAAAATCCAGTTCATCATCATAGGTGATAAAATCAAACTGAAACTTTTCCTTGTTAATTCTTCTGTAATTATTGATAATATACCCTGTAAGTCCTCCTCGATCATTCGCTACAGTCGCTTGTAAAATGCGCATTATAAAATCTCCTCAAACATTTACTACTCATTTCAAGCCAACTTTTCGCAAAAGGAACTTTCCCCCTTTTTTTATCCAGTTTTGTGGCTCCAAAAACGCTACATTTTGTTCATGGTATTTTATGCGATTCTTTTCCAACCATACATCTAACAACAACTCACTGATATAACCGTACAACCTCGCCTCGATTGGATCATAAGCGCTAATATCCGTACGCTTTTCCAGTTCTCCCAAAACATTGAACAGCCATTCACAGTAGGCGTCAAAATAGTCACGTCGCATAACAAACATATTGAACATATGCGCCCATGTACGATTCATTACTTTTTCAAGAGCGTCACTATATACCCCATATTTTTCTTTTATAATACATTCTGTTAAAAGCAAATCTTTAGCATAATGCGCATGATTATAATGACTTCGATTTGTTTCAATATAATATTTCCGTTTATCTGGAACAATAACAGGTGAATGTTGTAATATTTGTTCAAATTCCTTACCCGTTAAAATCTCCTTTTTCTTCTTCTCGCAATTCCTCGGATTACTCCTTGTAAAATAACGTCGATAATGACAAAGCCCCAAATAATCTGCATTCAAATTCTTCCATGCCCAATACAGCCCTGTGAGTTCACAATAATTCTTGTTTTTTACACTAATGTTATCACCCGTATCATCTCCTTGATAACCAAGATTCTCTTTTCCCGTTCGACCTACATGAAGCGGCAAATACACTTCATCCTTAGGCATCCAGTATTTTTTATGCGTAGCCACAATAACTTTTATATCCAATACTTTCTCCTCCAAACAGAAAACCTATTCAATACGCACCCTTCCCTGTAAACACAGTTTTCACAGTTTTAAACAAATATACAAGATCAATCCAAACGGACCAATTTCGCACATACCACGTATCCATGGCCACGCGCTCTTCATACGTCGTATCGCTGCGCCCGTTCACCTGCCACATGCCGGTGATCCCCGGCGGCACCATGTAATATTCGCGGATGTAGTCGCCGTAGCGCTCAATCTCTTTCGTTACGATAGGACGCGGACCGACGAGGCTCATATCGCCCATCAGGACATTCCACAACTGCGGCAGTTCGTCGAGACTTGTCTTTCGCAAGAATGCGCCAAGCTTTGTGACACGCGGATCGTTCGTAAGTTTAAAAGATTCTTCCCATTCTTTTCTGGCTTCTGGGTTTTCTGCAAGATATTCTTCCAAACGCTTCTGCGCATCGGGCACCATGGATTGAAACTTGTAGCAAGGAAAGAGCTTACCGCCCTTTCCCACACGGCGGTGGGCGAAAATAATTCGTCCTTTATTGTCAATTCCCACCACTATGGCCAGAAGAAGCAGGATAGGCAAAATCAGCAGACCACCGCTGATCGTGGCTGCTAAATCAAAAAGTCTCTTTGCCCAACGGTTTCTCCGACGCGCGAGATTGTTTCGAATATGGAGCATGAACACCTTCTCGGTGAAGAATGGTTCTACGCCCACGTTGCCGAGCGGAAGCATCATGAGATCTGGTACGAAAGAGATATCACGGACAAAGGGCTGAATCTGTGCAATTAGCTGCTCCAAACGAGACGAATCCATGCCAGGCGCCGTGATGATCACAGTCTTGATTCCTGACGCGCGGATGATTTCTGGCGCATCCTCCAATGTTCCCATGAGTAAAAATTTCTGTGGCAATTTCTCTGAAATCGGATCATCGTCAAGAATGCCTACAATCTCATAACGATATCCTAAATCGCCTTCAAAAAAATCCAACACTCGCTCCGCTGTCTTGCCTGCACCGATAAGGATAATGGGTTTTCGTAATAAACCTGTCCTCTTCAGGAACTTCATGACAATATAACGCGAAGCGTAGACATTGAAAAGTACAAGACAACCAAACAGAACGACATAAAGCCTTGAGGCTAAAAGGCTCGCCTGCAAGAAGTAAAGCACGATGATGCAGGTAATGAGCGCATAGAGGACAGCGTAGAAAATCTGCCGTACCGTTTCAAGAATTGGCTGCATCTTCGTATAGGTCTGTGCCATGCCAAGAAAAGCAATAAACAACAAAGGTATCCAGAAGAATACATAGGCATTTGCAATATGATAAGAATCCCCTACAAAGAGACCATAGA
>ERZ772960.1412-NODE-1412-length-19181-cov-2.811252_pt1 | contig 19181 bp, 16 predicted proteins | sample MGYA00580678_ERZ772960 | MGnify/ENA primary metagenome ERZ772960 (study PRJEB29015, sample SAMEA2737930) | human oral metagenome | biome: human oral; feature: human-associated habitat; material: dental | place: China | collected 2059 ... | reverse complement strand
TTCACATTACGTTATACCGTCCGCCGCTCTTTGGGATAAAACTTGATTTCCATGCCGTTAGGTGAAATATCGAATTTTATACGAAACAGTTGATAGTCCGAATATACGGTAAAGCGCGCGCAGAGTGTTGCACCCTCGTAAAGAGTTCAATAAAATAGCCGCGTAAACAAAACAAAATAGGAACATACAATGAATTTAACATCTCTTTACGATTTTATAGAGCAAAACGAACGTTCTATGGTCGCGCTTGAAACTCTTCTTACATCAATTCCGGCTCTTGCCCCTGAAGCCGGCGGTCAAGGCGAATTCAAAAAATGTGCGGCTCTTACGGAATGGCTTTTGTCGAACGGATTAACCGATATTGAACGCTTTGAAGCTCCGGATTCCCGCGTAGAAAGCGGCGTCCGCCCGAGTATCGTTGTTACGGTGCCGGGTGCAAACGATGATTTTTCCGTGTGGATAATGGCGCACACCGACGTTGTCGCCGCCGGTGAAGAAAGTCTTTGGGAAGCCAATCCGTGGACGGTCATTGAAAAAGACGGGAAACTTATCGGGCGCGGAGTAGAAGACAATCAGCAGGGATTGGTGAGCGCGGCTTTTGCGGCTCTTGCATTCGTAAAAAATGGTGTTACGCCGCCGCACACCGTAAAACTTTTATTCATGGCGGACGAAGAAGTCGGGAGCACATACGGAATAAGCTGGCTTTTGAAAAACACAAAACTTTTCCGCAAAGACGATTTGATTTTGATTCCCGACGGCGGCGACAGCAAAGGTGAAACAATCGAAATTGCCGAAAAAAATATAATGTGGCTCAAAGTGCGCGTTGACGGCAAGCAGATTCACGCATCTCGTCCCGATCAAGGCATAAACGCGTGTCTTGCGGCGGATGATCTTGCGTTGAGACTCCATGCAATGGAAAAAAAGTTTAATGCTGTAGATTCGTTATTCGAACCGGATCACAGTACTATTGAGCCTACCATGCGGCAGGCGAACGTGATGAGCGTAAACATAATTCCCGGAACGGATGTTTTTTATATGGACTGCCGCATTCTTCCATGTTATGCGCTTGATGAAGTGCTTGCAGAATCAAGACGCATCGCGGACGAAGTACAAAACGAATACGGTGTTAATATTTCGTTTGAAACGCCTAACAAAAGCGAATCTCCGGCAACGCCCGTTGATGCAAAAATCGTTACGCGTCTAAAAAAAGCACTTAAAGAGGTTCACGGAATAAACGCTCGCACAATAGGTATAGGCGGCGGGACGGTAGCCGCCGAACTTCGTAATGCCGGTTACCATGCGGCAGTATGGAGTACCCTTGACGAGCAGGCGCACATGCCCAACGAATACTGCCGCATAAAAAATATTATCGCCGACGCTAAGACAATGATAAATCTTATGGCGCAAGATTGATGCGGTTTTCCCGAATATGAAAAAGTTATCTGCCGTAAACTTTTGCATTCTCCCTTTGCTTTTAGCATCATGTCTTACGATGTCGGACTATAATTTCCGCAAAATCGACAGGGAGATTGAAGAAGGCAACTATTCCGAAGCTTACGGCGCAATCGTTTCGGATAGATCCGCAATTTATTCACCGTTCGACAAATCTCTTGAATCTTTAGACAGCGGACTTCTTTCTCATTATGCAAGAGAATATGACCGCTCAAATAAAGAATTATCGAATGCGGAAGAACTTTTCAAAAAAAATTCCGCAAAAAGCGTAAGTCAAGCGGTAGGCTCGATGTTCGTAAACGATACGGTTATCGACTATTCCGGGGATCCTTACGAGGACATTTACGCAAACGTTTTTATGTCTCTCAACTATCTGCACTTGGGAAAATTCGACGATGCGATGGTAGAGATTCGAAGATTCGATACGAAGCTAAAAGAAATAAGTGCAAAATATCAGACGGAAATCGAACTTGAAAAAAAACAGCTTAAATCTAATGCAAAATCCGTTCCGACTGCAAAAATGCGGTTCCACAATTCCGCCCTTGCGCATTATTTAAGTATGCTTTTATATCGTGCCGACGGTGATGAAGATAATGCTGCCGTGGATATGCGGTTTATTGCAAACGCATTTAAATTTCAGCCTACGCTTTACGATTTTCCGCAACCCGCAAGTATAAAGCAGGAATTGGAAGTTCCTAAAGATATGTGCCGCATAAATTTGATTGCATTTGCGGGGCGCGCTCCGGAAAAAAAAGAAGTTGTCGAACCTCTTTGGGCGGTAGATGCTTTTTACAGAATCGCTCTTCCCGTAATGGAAAAGCGCAAATCCTCAGTAAATGCAATTGAATTTTATGTAACGGATAAAATAAGCGGCACAACATATTTTTCCAAAGCGGAAAAACTTGAGAGTATGGAAAACATTGCGGAGGAAACGTATTTACAAAAATACTCGCTGATTGCGGCGAAAACCGTTGCGCGCATGGTTGCAAAACTTACGGCAAGCGCCGCTCTTGATGCGGCTGCGGAAAACACTGACGAATCCGTCGTTTCGGTTGTATTTTCGCTTCTCGGTTTTGCTTCAAAAGTAAGCGCTTTTGCAACGGAGCGGGCGGATGTGCGTACTTCGCGTTATTTTCCCGCAAGCGCATTCGTTTCCGGAATCAATATTAAAGAAGGACTTTATGACGTAAAAAGCGTTTTTAAAAGCGGAAACAGAATTATTTTTTCGCAATCGTATACGGACATTCGCGTAACTAAAAACGGAATAAATCTTATAGAAGCATTTTGTCTGAAATAACTTAAACTAAAAAAATGATTTTAAAAATATAAAACCGCCCGAAGCATTTTTACTCAAGGCGGTTTTGCTGTATATGGCGCATTCGTATATCTCGCCGGTTTTGAAAAACACAATCGATAAACGATGTGTGCCGAACGGCAAACTTGCCGTTAAAGCTTGACTGCGCCGTTTTAGCAGTCAAGCTTTAAGTTTTTATTTCGCGTCGCTTACCGCATTGTAAACGAATTCCGTCATTTCCGTCATTTCGTTCATAACGGTTCCGAACTTCTTTGCTACAGTGTAAACCGTAATTCTTGCAAGATTACCGGCATTGTCGAATTTTACGATAGTGCGCGTATCCAATCTGTTGTCGGCACCGTACGTTGTAATTTCGGATAAAACATTTCCGGTTCCGTATCTGAATACGTCTTTTGCGCGCAGCATACCGTTTCCGTCAAAGTATGAAATAGTGTCATTTAAACCGGCATCGGTATAAACGTAGGTTCTGCGCTCGTTTAGCGCGCCGTCGCCTGTGTATTCATTCTCTTCGGAAAGCTGTCCGCGGTCGTTATATGCGTATACGACTTTCCAAATAATTGCGCCTTCCCCGTTATACGATGTTTCGTCGGAAAGTCTTTTTCCGTTGTAAGAATATATCGTTCTGCCTTTCAGCGAATTGTCTTTTCCGAATTCGGAAACATCGGACTTCATTCCGTCTTTGTATGTTATAACGGAACGCCAGACTTTCGTATTTTCTTCGTCAAATCCCGTCTGCTCCGTAAGATTTCCGGCAGCATCGTAAACATTTACGACTTTATTTATCAGCGCGTCGCGAACGGTAAGTTCCGATGCTTCCGTCCGTCTGCCGTAAGAATCATACTTATATACGAATTTTGCACCGGGAGTTCTGAAATATTCTCCGAATTTTGATGTAACCGAGAAATCCGTTCTTGTAACGGTTCTGACTGCTCCTTTTACGGGAGAATTTGCAGCTATATCGTAAGCAAATACGGAAATTCCCGCAGACATAAGTGCGGCAAAGATAATAATTTTTTTCATAAAGCCTCCAAAAAGCTCTTTTTACTGGTTTGATTGCGTTTATTATAGAATATAACGTAAATTTGTCAAAGATACCGTATAAGTCACTTTGGCAAAAACTCAAAAATCATGTTATATTAGCGCAATCGATGAATTTTTATGAATTAAAAGCGTTTTCCGTACTTGCGGAAAAACTGCATTTTGCAAAAACCGCCCAAATCGTAAATATAAGTCCCTCCGCGTTAAGCAGAATTATTGCCCGTCTGGAAGAAGAAACCGGTTCAAATCTTGTCGATAGAAGCAACAGGCAAGTTATTCTTACCCGTAAAGGCAGAATGTTTGCGGAATTTGCAAGGAAAGCATTGGAAGATCAAGCAGAGATTTTGCACGTTTTAACTTGCGGAGAAAAAATAATTTCGGGAACACTTCGCGTTTATGCATCGGTAACGGCGTGTTATACGATTCTTCCGTATTTCATAAAAAAACTTGCCGCAAAATATCCCGGCATACAGCTTGAAGTTGAAACCGGAGATCCTGCAGGAGCCGTTCCTGCCGTGCGGGAAGGGAGAGCGGCACTTGCGATAGACGCAATTCCCGAAGACGGGCTTTCCAATCTTGAAACCATAAGCGTTTTGAAAACGCCGCTTATATACGCAGCCGCGAACACAAGTCGCTATACTGCCGAAAGCGGCTCCCCGCAAGATATAATTTCATCGGTTCCTCTTGTGCTTCCTAAAACCGGTCTTGCCAGACGCAGATTCGATAAATGGGCAAAGTCCCGTAATGTAAAACCGATTATTGCGGCGGAGGCGGAAGGTAACGAAGCCGTACTTGCACTTGCGCATTTGGGAATCGGAATTGCACTTATCCCGAAAATCGTACTTGAAACCGGACCGTATTCGCAAGGTTTTAAGATTCTCGAAACCGGGAACTCGCTGGGATTTTACGATGTCGGTTTTATACGCCGCACGGAGCTTTACGGAACAAAATCGGGAAGAAGCATTCAACAAGCTGTAAGTGAGATTCTGCATTCTTCCGACTGGAGCAAAATATGACGGAAGAAGAATGGAAAATATTCTGCGATTTTAGAACGAATTTTAGACGGAAAACGGAAGAATGGTCTGCTTATTCAACCGAACTTTTGCCGCTTCAAGCCTCATCGTCGCAAAAGGACACTCCGCCTTATCCTATAGAAACTTCCATCGTTTATAACCGCGCGCTTGACGATGTAATGCAAGGCGATGAAATAAAATTGATTGTAATCGGCGACAATCCCGGAAAAGACGAGCAGTTGAGCAAAAACAACCGCTATTTGGTGGGACAATCCGGCAAAATTGCGGAAGGATTTTTTAGGCGCAATCAAGAACTCGGTACGGATTTTAGGAAAAACGTAATTATTTTAAATAAAACCCCGATACATACGGCAAAAACGGCGCATTTAAAATACGTTAGCAAAAACGGTGGCGATAAAATCGCCTCGTTAATTAAAGAGAGTCAAATATGGATGGCAAAAGAAACTGCGCGTCTCCATAAAGCTCTCGAGAACACGGAGTTATGGCTTGTAGGTTACGCCGAGCTTAAAGCGCGGGGAATATTTACGCTTTATAGAGACGTGCTCAAAGATTCCTACAAAGACGACACGAACGCATGGGACAGAGTTTTCGTGTTTCAGCATTTTTCAATGAACCGTTTTTTGATCGATTTGAAGGATTTCCGCTCGGAACATAAGAATCTCACATTAAAAGCTTCGATTGAGATGCTCGGAGAAGCACATAAAAACGAGATATTCGGCAGATAATCCGTTTTAGGCTTCAAAGTTTTCAAACATATCTTCGATTTCCTCATCCGCGCATATCGAATCGTCTTTTTCCCGCCGCATATCGGTACGTTTTCGTGTAAAGGATGAAGATAAATCTGCCGGCTCTTCGTCGGGCGTAAAAAGCAGTTTGTTTTCCAAAAAACTGAAATACGAATTCCTGTTTATTATTATGTGATCCAGTAACGGTATTCCCAAAATGTCAGCCGCTCTAATCAAAATTCCTGTGGTTTTTATGTCTTCCGGCGACGGTTCGCATGAGCCGGACGGGTGATTATGACAGACGATGATTGCAGCCGCATTTTCCGTCAGTGCTTCGGTAAAAACTTCTCTGGGGTGTACTATTGTTCTGTTTACGGTGCCTATCGACGCAACTCTGATTTGAATTATTTCATGCCCTCCCGTAAGAGATACGCATATAAAATGCTCCCGGCTTTGCATGGAATAGTGCTTTATGAAAGGAATTATATCTTTAGGAGACTTTACGATTGCATTCTTAAAACTGTTGCGTCTTCTGCCGAATTCAATCGCGGCTCTTATTGCAAGCGCTTTGCTTTGTCCGAGCCCTTTTATCGCCGTTAGATGCTCATTTAAATCTTCCGCATTGGATGTATTTACTACATCGACAACGCTTCGCGCAAGCCGTTCGATAGGGACGGCTTTTGTTCCGCTCCCCAAAATCATCATTACAAGCTCTTCATCCGTAGGATATGAAATTCCGTGCTTTAGAGTGAGTTCCCGAATATTCGGTTTTAAATTATTTTCTGACATACACTATTTATTGCAGAAACATAAAGAAAAGGGCAAAACTTTGCAAAAGACTTAGCTGCAAATGCGAAAATTTGCACTAATAATAGAAATCTCAAGCCTTAGTATGCTATACTCGGGCGCATGAAGCTTTGGATAAAATTTCTTATCGGCAGTTTAATAGGAATTGCCTGTGCATTCATACTTCCTTCCGGTAATGCAGCCGTTGAAAAAGTTATAAAATTTCTTGCGGAAATTGCAGTGCGTTTTGGACGTTATATTACTGTGCCCATATTGTTTTTTACGGCAATAACCGCCTTCAATAAATTGCGGGACACACGGATTCTGGTAAAAACCGGTATTTGGTCATTAGCCGTAATTATCGTCTCTTCATTGCTGATGACTGCAGTAGGGATGCTTTCGGTGCTGCTTGTACGTCTTCCGCGTATTCCTATAATGGTGGAAAGCGCAGGCGAAGAAGCCTCTCTTAATGTTGCGGGCTTGGTAAGAGCACTTTTCCCTTATTCCGCATTCGATTCTCTTAACAACGGGACATTTCTTTTGACCGCATTCTTTTTTGCAGCCCTTATAGGAGGAGCCTCCGCGTCGGATGAAGTTTTGTTCCGTCCCGTAACGCATCTTGCAAACGCCTTGTCCAAGTTGATATACAATATCGGAGTCTTGTTTACGGAAGTAATGTCGCTGGGCATGGTTGCGATTTCCGCATATTGGGCTGTAGCATACCGCAAAATACTTACCGGCGGCGTTTACACTCCGATATTCATTATGATTCTTGTAGATTTTTTAATAATCGCAGGAATCGTATATCCGCTGATTATCCGATATTTATGCCATGACCCGCATCCTTACCGCGTTTTGTATGCCTCGATTTCTTCCGTCATAACGGCGTTCTTCAGCGGAGACGCAAATCTTACCATGCTGGTAAATATTCGTCATTGTAAAGAAAGTCTCGGAGTAAGAAGACGAATAAACGGAGTCTCGAACCCGCTGTTTACCGTTTTTGCAAGAGGGGGAGCCGCATTGGTTACAACCGTAGGTTTTATTGTAATCTGGCGTTCGTATTCTCCGCTGAACATTCATTTTTCGGATATAATGTGGATTATGTTCACTTCTTTCGGAATATCTTTTTTGCTTGGAGGTTTTCCTTCCGGCGGGGCATTCCTGTCTCTTACGGTTTTGTGCGTCTTGTACAGCCGAGGATTTGAAAAAGGCTTCCTTTTGTTAAAACCGGCGGCATTTATATTATGTTCTTTTGCCGCAGCCTGCGATTCTCTTACGGCTGTTTTCGGAAGCTATATCGTAGCCGTAAAAACAAAACTTGTCGAACATCACGGAATAAAGAATTTTATATGATTTTGACTAAGGAAGCGGCGGACGGAAGAATCGATTATAACGCTATGTATCATTTTTCCCGTCCGCAGCCTTTTGGAATCCCGAATTATCCGCATATTTTAATTTTCAAGTAACTCGACATTCGACCTAATAAATAAAGGCGGATGTTCGGTTGTAAAAAAAGCGGCAGCAAGGAAAAAGACTTTAAATGCAGTCTCCGTAAAATCTTGCTGCCGTTTTTTATATATTAAGTTTAAAGAGAAGTAAGCGCACGCTCTATGCGTTCAAGCGAGCGCGGGATACCCAAAATCAAAATGGAACCGATAAGAGGCGGACTTATACGGCTTCCCGTTACAGCCATACGAATCGGCATCATAAAATCTCCGAGCTTTACGCCGAGTTTTTCTGCAGTGCAGCGCGCAAAATTTTCCGCTTCTTCATGCGTAAGCGGCGGAAGAGCTGAAACAAAATCTTTTGCCGCAGTAAGAATCTCTTTTGTTTTTGCCGCATCGAGCTTTTTGGGAATAATATTTTCCGGCGCGGGGACGGTAGGTTCCGTAAACATAAAGTGTACCATTTCCGCAGCGTCGGTAAGATATTTAAGCCGCTCCTTTATAAGCGGCATCAACAAAAGCAATGCCTTTTTTACATCCGTTCCGCTCATGTTCATCGACTTATCAACGCAATACGGCTCGCCGTCATCACCCAAAGCAACACCGGAATATCCGCTTCCAACATGGGGTGCAGGAAATTCTTCGGAAATATTTATATCTAACGCCGCATCTCCGGTCCCGGTAATGAACGGTAATGTACGATTATACAATTCTTCATCGGATAGCTGACGTATATACTGACCGTTGTACCACTCAAGTTTTTTATAATCGAAGACGGCGGGACTTTTATTCAGGTGTTCCAGCTTGAAATTCGCTTCAAGTTCTTTGAGCGAATACATATCCTGTCCGTCTATATACGAGCAACCGAGCATGGCGACGTAATTGATAACCGCTTCCGGTAAATAACCGCGCGCGCGAAACTCGTTTACCGATGTCGCTCCGTGCCGCTTAGACAATTTTTGACCGTCCTTGCCGTTGACCATAGGTAAATGGCAGAATTCCGGATGTTCCCAACCGAATGCGCGATACATTTGGACGTGAAGAGGCGTTGACGGAATCCATTCCTGAGCGCGCATAACGTGAGAGATTTTCATAAAATGATCGTCAACTATATTTGCGAGGTGGTAAGTCGGAAATCCGTCGCTTTTAAGCAGAACCGGATCGGGGCTTATATCCTCGTTTTTCCATTCAATATCGCCCAGCAAATGGTCATGGAATTTCGTAACGCCTTCCATAGGAACTTTAAGACGGATGACATAAGGTTTTCCCGCATCAAGATTCGCTTTTATTTCCTCTGCAGTAAGATGACGGCAGTTGCGGTCGTAACCGGGAGCCATTTTATTTTCGGTTTGTATCTTTCGGATGCGTTCAAGACGCTCGGAATCGCAAAAGCAATAATACGCCTCTCCTTTTTCTACCAATTCAAAGGCGTACTTTTTATACAACTCAAAGCGTTCGCTCTGAACATACGGACCGTATTCTCCGCCTTTATCTCCGCCTTCGTCCCATTCGATTCCGAGCCACGACATCGTATCGTACAGATTCTTTACATATTTTTCATCAAACCGTGTGCGGTCGGTGTCTTCAAGCCGCAAAATGAATTTTCCGCCGCGTGCGCGCGCAAAAAGATAATTAAAAAGCGCAGTGCGTACGCCTCCGATATGCTGCATTCCCGTCGGGGACGGAGCGTATCGCACACGGACATCATTATTTCCCATAACAAGCCTCTTTTGAAATAAAATAAAGCGGACTAAAACTAAAGTCCGTAAACGGGATTATATCGGATTTTTTCCGCGCGCGCTATCGGTTGTCGCGAGAGAAAAAAAAGATTGCCGAATGCCGCAAAGTAGCGGCTGGGGCAATCTGCGTTTTACTGCGGATTTTTAAAAAGTATTACCGGGATTCAAAGTCTTTTATTTCGAGCGATAGCGTCGCGGTAAGAAACGAATAAATCTTACTTACGGCTACCCGCGTACGCAACGGTAACTCCGGACAGCGGGCGGGTTTCATAATAAGCCATAACTTCTTCGCTGAAAAGACTGTCGATTCTTTCGCGGTAAGCCATAATTTTTCCGGCATAATTCAAAGTCGACTGCGGCGTGTTGTTCGACCGGACTTTCGACGTTCCCGCATTATACATACAAAGTGCCGCAACTTCGTTTCCGGCAGTATTCATACAGAATCTCAAATGAGACATTCCGTATTTTGCGCTCACAACCGGATCGAAAAATTCTTCTTCCGTAAGTTTCGGAAAAGAACGGTTGTTGAGCTGAAAAAGACCTCTATCTATAGTTGCATTTCTATTCTTATTGACGGCATTTGTCTTATAGCGGCTCTCGGTGTAGGCAAGCGCAAATGCAAGTGAAAGCGGAATGTCATTTTTGTCGGCTGCGTCAAGAATAGCTGCGGAGGTTTCTTTGTTGCCCGTTACACGCATATAAAACCATTCGACGGCACCGCGCGAATCCGGACGTCTGTAAAGTGCAAGCCCGTCATCGAGTTTTGAAAAAGCCGATTGATTAAATCCCGATTCTTCTACTAAAAGTCCGAAGTCCGCTATTATTTCATCGCCGATGTCGGTATTTATTTTCGGCTGATGGGCGGTTACCGGTGTTTCCGATTTTGCAGGAAGCAGCGCGGCAACAATTACGGTTGCTGCCAATATAAATCCGAAAAGAATTACTGTCGTACGGCAATTTCTGCCGAATTCATTATTTTCCGGCTGTGTCATAATTTTGTTCTCCTGTCTCGGTATATTTGTAATTCTGCTCATCCGCTGTGAAAATATCATATCTTTTGCTTAAATACAATAGAAAAATCGACATTTTTTGCGAAAATGTCGATAATACTTTGAAATGTTTGCGGTTTTTCGCAAATAGTACTATTTGAACAAGATTATATCGGTTTTGCGTATTTTAGATTCAAGTCCGAGCGGGAGAATTAAAGATTCATCGGCAAAATAAAGATAGTGTCCGTGCTTTGCTGACAGTTCTTCCATAAATAACGCGGTACGGCTCCCCGTATCGAAAGAAGTTATCCCGTCGGCGGAGATTAAAGCTGCAGGCAAAGCAAATCCTATTACGCTGCGGGCATCTTTTATACGGCGGGCAGTGTGAGAAAATGCTTTTATAAAATAATCTGTTTCGTCTTCTTTAAGGGGATTTTCTGCGGAAAACTCGGGGATTACAAAGACAAAACGACCGCTTTCTTCGATTTCTTTTAATACGGTACGAAGACCTGCAAGGAATTCCTCGTCGTATACGCCCGCCTCCGGTTCGATTTTACTACGAGGAATATTTAATCCTGCGACGTAAAAATCTTTTCCGCCTGCAAGAGCTTCAATATCGTACATAGGCGGATTTAAAGTAAGAATTCTCTCACCGTCGGAAATTCTTACAAGCGAATTATTTTCGGATTTAAATAAGGGTTCAAACTTCATACTTTTTCTAAAATCAATACCATTTTAAAATAAAAAAGACCTTTATCCGTATTAAAGGTCTTTTGCAGCAGAACTATTCCGTAAGAATCTTAATGACTTCCGCTTTATCTTGTGTATTAAGAATCTGCTGGCGTTTGTCGGCACTCTTAAACAAAAGACTTACTTCGGCAAGAAACTGAAGGTGCGGTCCGGTTTTGTTTACGGGGGAAAGAGTCATAATGAAGATTCTGCACGGCTCTTGATCCAAAGAATCAAAATCAACAGGATTGTCGGAGATTCCTATGCAGGCTACCAAATCAGTTACGGAATCGGTTTTACCGTGCGGGATGGCTATACCGTGCTTCATGCCTGTAGACATCTTTCGCTCACGGTCAAGCACACATTCCTTTGCGCTGACTTTATCCGTAACTTTGCCGGCTTTCACCAGAATATCCAGCATTTCGTCGATTATCTCTTCCTTTGTTGTCCCCTTCAAATGAAGGCTGACCGTATCGGTTGTTAATACTGTTCTCAAATCCATAGTTATTAGTGTATTTACTGTTTTTGTTTATGTCAAGGAAAAAAAATGCTATTGGTGTAGAATTTTGCAGGTATTTCACATAAATTGCATTTTATGTTATTATCTGCAACATTATGACAGATATACGGAAATTTCACTCGGACGTTCAGCGTTCGATAAAACATAACCGCGCAGAAAAAAACGGTCGCTACGACTGGGAAGAAGCTTGTGAAGATGTAATACATTTGTTTTCACATGAATGCGAATATACGGTTCCCGAATCTCTTGCCGCTTCCGTTGCGGAATATTGGAAAAAGACTTATGTCGACACTTCCAGCGACATAAACGAAGAACCGGTTCAAAATAATATAGATAAACTGGGGGCGATGTTGGCGTTTCTGGAAGGCTCGAAAGAAGATTCGGAGCTGCTGTCGCAGCAAGACTGGCACGCACTTGCAGACCTCGTAAATTACGAAGCGGAAGGAATGGCTGTAGAAGTTCTGCAGACGCTTATGAGCATTCTCATGAGTAAAAATGCTCTTGACTAAATGCCGCCATCTATAAAAGACCCGTATTACCCTTGCTTACAATGTCCGCGCAAATGCGGAACAAGCAGATTAAACGAGGCTTCGGGATTCTGCCGAGAAGCAAAAGAAATAAGAATAGCACTGGCCTGCCTGCATTTCGGTGAAGAACCGCTTGTTACAGTACACGGCGGCAGCGGAACGATATTCTTTACAGGCTGTACACTCCGCTGCGCATTTTGTCAGAATTATCAAATCTCGCAGCAGGGCATGGGTCGCACAGTTTCAAAAGACGAATTTACGGAAATCTGCCTGCGCCTTCAAAACGCAGGTGCGGAAAATATAAATCTTGTTACAGGAAGCCACATTATTCCCAGTTTAGCAGAATTTATCGGTGCGGCACAAAGTGCCGGCTGCTCCATTCCGTTTTGCTGGAACAGTTCCGCATACGAGCGCACCGAAATGCTCGAGCTTTTAAAACCCTATGTAAAAATCTGGCTGCCCGATTTAAAGACCTTAAACAGCAAACTTTCAAAAGAGCTTTTTGCGGCGGAAAATTATCCGGAAGCGGCAACAAACGCAGTACAATGGATGATAGATAATTTTCCGCTCAAAATACAAAGCCTTTCTGCGCCGCATTCTTACCGCGACAGTGAAAACCGTCTTGTAAAAGCCGGAACAGTAAAAGAAAAAATCACGCAGGGTGTCATAATACGCCACTTGTTTTTGCCGGGCAGATTTGAAGATACGGCAGACACTCTTGTATGGCTAAAAGAATATGCGGATTCAAAAGCATGCATATCTTTAATGTCGCAGTACACTCCCGTTCCTTTTATCGAAGATGAAAAACATCTGCTTAACAGACAGGTCGCATTGAAATCCATTGAAAACCGTCTTGTCAACAAAACGGAAGACGATGATTTGCGGGATTTAATAGAGGCATTGGATTTCGATTTGCTTTTTTATCAAGAACTTTCCGACGACACAAGCTGGCTGCCCGATTTTTCGCGTCCCCAGCCTTTTTCCAATAAATTGGCTGTTCCTGTATGGCACTGGAATTTCGGCTTTTACGAAGATTTCCCCCAAAATAAATCTTTACTCTAATCGAAAAAATAAAACACAACTTTATTTTTCCGTGATATAATACCGCTTATGAAAAACACTATTGCCAGCGGCGACAAAACGGGACGCCGAAATCCCGAAAAATCAACAGGCATAACAGTTCCTCTTGGAGCTTTATATACGGAAACAAATTCAGTTATCGGAGAATACTCCGATCTTCCTGCTTTTGCCGAATTTGCTAAAAAATCAGGCTTAAAAGTCATTCAATTATTGCCTGTAAACGATACGGGGACGCAATCTTCTCCGTACAGCGGACTTTCTGCGTTTGCCTTGCACCCCATTTACATCGACATCAAAGCTTTGCCCGAATTTGCAGATGCTTCCAAATCCGATAAGAAATTTGCGAAATCATACGCGGACATGGTTAAAAAATTCCCTTACGATAAAGACGGACGTTACGATTATTCGGGGATTTTAACGGCAAAGACGGAACTTTTAATGCGCCTTTACGAATCTACCGAAACGGCAAAAGAAGGCAAACCGTCGGAAAAATTGAAGAAATGGATTGCCGAAAATACTTGGATTGTAAATTACGCCGTATACAAAAATCTTAAAGACAAATATAAACAAGCAACGTGGAAAGACTGGGAAGAAAAAGATAGACATCCTAAAAACGGCGAAATACAAAAGCGTTGGGAAAATAAAACTTCCAAAAAGGCGCACCTTTTTTACGCTTGGCTCCAGATGAGAGCTTCCGAACAGTTAAAAAAATCTACGGATGCCGTAAGAAAACTGGGGATTACGCTGAAAGGCGATATGCCCATTCTTATGAATGAAGATTCATGCGATGCATGGGCACTGCCGGGCATTTTTAATCACAATCTGCGTGCAGGCTCCCCTGTTGACGGCGAAAATCCTACGGGACAAAATTGGGGCTTTCCGACCTATAACTGGGATTATCTTAAAGAACACAATTACGATTGGTGGATTGACCGGTTAAAAAGTGCGGAACAATATTACAGTGCTTACCGCCTCGATCATATTTTGGGATTCTTCCGAATTTGGGCAATTCCTGTGCGAGATACAACAGCCGTTTTGGGGCATACGGTTCCATATTCCGTAATTTCAAAAGAGGAATTGAATTCAAACGGTTTTGATGATGCAAGAATCCGCTGGCTTTCCGCGCCGCACGTACATACCGGCACAATCGAAGATATAACATGGAATCATGATTCTGCGTGTGCAATTTTAAGTTTGTTTATGAACAGGATAAACAACGAAGAATTATGGCTGTTTAAGCCTGAAGTAGGCGGCGATAAAGATTTTTATGAAGCGGATTTGAGCAATTTTTGCACAGAAGATGCAGCGCGCCGCATAAAAGACGTTTTATCACAAAAGTGGCGCGACAGGGCATTACTGGAAATAGAGGCGGGAAAATTCGTTCCGGTTTGGACATATTACACTTCGACTGCATGGAACTCGCTGAATTCAGGTGAACAGGATGCTCTTCGCCGCATTATTGAAAATAACGAGCGTGCGCAGAATGAACTTTGGAAGCGGCAGTCTGATGAAATTCTTTCCACTCTTACAAAATCCGTAAACATGGTTCCGTGTGGAGAAGATTTAGGCGCAAATCTTCCGTGTCTGCCGTCCGTAATGCAAAATAACGGAATTCTTGCACTACGCGTAATAAGATGGTGCAGGCAATGGAACATCCAGCCGGATATGCCTTATACGCCGCTCGGAGAACTTACTCCGCTTTCCGTTTCGACTTCTTCAGTTCACGATTCACCTACTCTACGTCAGTGGTGGGACGAAGACAAGGCTGCGTCTGCGCTGTTCGTGCGCTCCAACCCGCAGCATTTCGTAAACGATACGAACAATTGGGGCGAAATCGACGCTGCTGCAAATTCTACGTTTACACCGGAAATCGCGGAAAATTATCTTAAAACCGTTGCACATTCGGCAAGTGTTTGGTGTGTTCACCCGTTACAGGATTATCTTGCAATGGAACGCAGCTATTGGCTTTCCGATCCTAACAACGAACGTGTCAACATTCCGGGTTCCGTTTCCGAATTCAACTGGACATACCGAATGCCGGTGTCTCTTAAAGAATTATCTTCAAACGAAAATCTAATCAATAAAATCAAGAATATAGCAGAATTGCATGAAGGGAGAAAATGATGAATATTTCCTACAATGAATTTCACGTAAACAAAAAAGTACGTGATATATGCGGATTTGACGGAAGATTGTACGCTTCAAGCGGCAATGTCGTTATCGCGGATATGAAAAATATCCGCATTTTTGCGGAAAAATTGAACGCTTTGTTCGATAAACGCGGCGAGCACGAAAAACGTATTTCCGCAGGCTCTTTGAACGCAATGGGACTTATCGACGAGGTTTTCCACTATGTTTGTATGCTTTATCGCCGCGATAAAGAGTCTTCCGCATTTACGAAAATTCTTAGTGTGCTTGACGCACAGTTCGGAAAAGAAAAAGTCGATTCTCTGCTTCTCGATTTTTCAAACGAATTTCCGCCGGTTGAAGTCTATCAGGGAAAAATTACGGCGGAAGAGTATCTTGCAAAGGACGCTTCGGATGCGGGAACAGGCAAAATGCGCTCTAACCGCGAGCAGACGCTTGAAGAATTGATTTTGCTTCACCTTGCAAATGAAAATCCAGCATTCAATCCTTTTGCTATTCTTTTTGCCGATACGGAACTTTTAAAGAACGAATTATATACAAAGACATGGGCGGTCATACAAAAAGAATTCAAGAAAATGCCGAATTTCGGACCGTTCAATCACGATTTGATAACGATGCTCCGAGAGCCGGTCGTATTCAGTCCTAACAGTCTCAAAGGTCAGCTTGACTACATCAGACAATATTGGGAGAGTCTGCTCGGAGACTTGCTCAAACGGCTTTTGACAGGCTTTGACACGCTAAGCGAAGAAGAAAAGATGAGCTGGCATCCGACAAACGGCGGCGACGTGAACATGGAACCGTACAATTACGACGGTTTGATGAAAGAGTACGAACGCTTCAGCCCTGACCGCGAATGGATGCCCTGCGTCATTTTGATGGCGAAAACGGTCCTTGTGTGGCTTGACCAGTTGACAAAAAAATACAAACGCCCGATTACGCGGCTCGATCAAATTCCTGATGAAGAATTGGACGCGCTCCGCGATGAAGGTTTTACAGGGCTTTGGCTCATCGGGCTTTGGACGCGCTCTAATGCTTCCAAACGAATCAAGCAGCTTTGCGGAAATCCTGAAGCCGCTGCTTCTGCATATTCTCTCTACGACTACAATATTGCTGCAAATATCGGCGGTTGGGATGCCCTTTCCAATTTGCGAACGCGGCTTTGGCAGCGCGGTATCCGGCTTGCCTCCGACATGGTGCCCAATCACACGGGAATGGATTCCGAGTGGGTCGTGAACCGCCCCGACCTGTTTGTGCAGCGGCGCGATACTCCGTCTTCTTCCTACAGTTTTAACGGTGAAAATCTTTCGTGGGATCCGAATGTCGGTGTTTGGCTTGAAGATCATTATTACAATCATTCCGACTGCTCTGTTGTGTTTAAGCGGGTGGACTTTAGAAACGGAGATACTCGCTACATCTATCACGGAAACGACGGTACGGGAATGCCGTGGAACGATACGGCGCAAATCGACTTTTTGAATCCCGAAGCGAGGGAAGCCGTAATGCAGGACATTCTGCATGTTGCCCGCAATTTTCCGATAATTCGATTTGATGCCGCTATGGTTCTTGCAAAAAAATCGATTCGCCGTCTGTGGTATCCTCGCCCCGGCAGCGGAGGAGATATCTATTCCCGCGCGGAATATGCTCTTTCCGACCAAGAGTTTGAGGCAAAAATTCCTGCGGAATTCTGGCGCGAAGTTGTCGACCGTGTTGCGCGCGAAGTGCCGGACACGTTGCTTTTGGCTGAAGCGTTTTGGATGATGGAAGGATATTTTGTCCGTACGCTCGGTATGCATCGCGTTTACAACAGCGCGTTTATGAATATGCTCAAAAAAGAGGAGAATCAGAAGTACCGTGATTCCGTTAAGAATACGATAAAATTCGACCCCCAAATCCTCAAACGCTACGTAAACTTTATGAACAATCCCGACGAAGATACGGCGGTTGCGCAATTCGGTAAGGGAGACAAATACTTCGGCGTCTGTACGCTGATGATTACGATGCCTGGACTTCCGATGTTCGGACACGGACAGATTGAAGGCTTTACCGAAAAATACGGTATGGAATTCACCAAAGCCTACCGCGACGAATCGCCCGACCAAGATTTAATCAATCGTCATTGGCACGACATTTTCCCGCTCATGAAAAAACGATATTTGTTCGCGAATGTCGATAACTTTTTGTTCTACGACGTTTGGGATAACGGTGGAGTGAACGAAAATATATTTGCGTATTCGAACAGTGCGGGAAGCGAGCGCGCCGTTGTCTTCTATAACAACAAGTACGACCGCGCACAAGGCTGGATTAAACAGTCGTGCGAATATGCGGTCAAAAACGGCGAAGGCGTTGAAATGAAATCCAAAACTCTTTCCGAAGGGCTTGGTCTTTCCCCCGACGACGACAAATTTATGATTTTCCGCGAGCAGCGGACGGGACTTTGGTATGTAAGACGGAGCCGCGAAATTTGCGAGCGCGGTATGTTCGTATCGCTTAACGGGTTTGAGTACCAAGTTCTCATGGACATACACGAAGTTGCGGATATGCCGGACGGCCGCTACCGCACGCTTTGCGATACCTTGCAAGGACGCGGCTGTTACGACCTTGAAGTTGAATGGCAGGAAATCTGTTACCGTGATTTGTATCAGGCGTTCGCAGGCTTTGCGGATGCGTTTGTTCCGGCAATTCATAAGCTGTTTAATCCTTCCGACGGCAAAATTCTTTCCGGCGCGGAAATAAAAACGGGCATAAAAACTTTGCTTAAAGATTCGGAGAAAGCCGCAGTGCGCTTTTACTTAACGGCAAACGGATTTGCGGGAAGCGGTTGCGATATGCCTAAAGAAACGGAGCAGTTTAAGCGTTTTGCAAAAATGTTTGAGCTTTTGGGTGCCGTCCGCGCAGCAAAAATGCCGAAAAAAGCGGCGGATTCAATGAGTGCGCTCAAAAAAGCAAAGACTGCGGAGGAATTCCTTGCCATTGCCGCTGCAAATGACCCGAATTTACTTGAACGGCTTGCCTGTTTTGCAATGGTTAAAGATTATGCGGCAACAGAGCTTGCCGAACGCTGGGCGCTGCCGCGCAAATTTGCAGAATATTTCCAAAATGCGGGACTTCTTACAGGTGATTTACGCGGCGATTTGACAAAACTCTTTACGCTTGCCAAACCTGCTCAAAGCGCACTTACGGAAAAAGACAAGCAAAAAGCGGCATTTACGCTCGTAAGTCCGCTTACACAGGGCGAAAAAGCGTTCATGCTTTCCGGAGCAAACAGCTTTAACGGCGTAACGTGGTTCAACAAGGAGCTTACGGATTTAAGTCTGGTATATGAGTTTTCCGTTCTTGCATTGCTGACGGACAGCAAACATGAAGAAGAAATGCTTAAACTTTATGCGGATGTACTTGCCGCGAAAGTAAAAGCGGAATACAAATGCGAAGACTTTGTAAAACCGTTTTTACCGGTGATTGTAGAAAAGCCTGCCCGAAAAACTGCGGCGAAGGCTAAGAAAACAAGTGCGGGAGACGGCAAAACCGAAAAAACCGCAAAGAAACCCGGCAAAAAGACGTCTAAGTAAGTCTTTGTAAGGGAAATCGAACCCGCCCGGCGATGAAAATTCTCCGGGCGGGTTTATTTTTTTTGCGGACGAAAAGAACAAAATGGAA